>QGNH01000518.1_pt1 | contig 61941 bp, 87 predicted proteins | sample 1735481 | NCBI WGS metagenome assembly QGNH01 (sample SAMN09239004, study PRJNA386568) | Viral metagenome, whole genome shotgun sequencing project.
GGCGCCGGCGCCAAGAATGGCAGCAGCGCGCAATCACCACGTCATGATCTTGCTCAGCTATATCGGCGGATCAAATTGGCTGGTGCATGACGGGAATTCCGGTCGCGGGTTAACCAGAGAACACGTTCGCTCGATCTCCGGATACGTCATCGTCAATCCGAACGGTAGTCGGGTGGCTTCTGCTGAGTAATCGTTTCGGTTTTTGTTTGTAGCTTTGTAAGCGTTGCGTTCACCAAAACTCTGATCCTCCAAGACGGCAGTGGGGCCGATGCCCGACTTCGCTGCCGTCACAGGTGAAACCGCATGCGCAAATTATGGCGATGGTTAATCGGTGCGAGCAATGATTCCTGTCTCGATCGCGAGACGCCTGCACCTAGGCCGGTCTGGGATAGTCTCAACCGTGCCGACGAAGGGGAAAAATGGCCAACCCCGGCGTTTGATCCTTTAAAGCATCCGCCTTTCTACATTGGTGCAAAGCCCCCATTACGTGCCGATATTGATGTCCATGGCAGCGCCGCGCGCAAGCCGAAGGCGCCGAAGCGGCCTGCCAATGCACGACCACCAGCAAAATCTAAACCCCATAAGACCAGGTTGTAATCATGAGCGGATGGACAGACGAGCGTGTTGCGACACTCAAAAAGATGCACGGCGACGGCGAGGTCGTTCCGAAAATCGTGGAAGCTACCGGCATGACGAAAGGGGCCGTATCGGGCAAACTATTCCGCCTTGGATTGTGTACCCCACACAATGAGCAATGGGGAAAAGGCAGAGCCCAGCGAATCAAATCGCGCGCCGCGCGGATGGACAGATCAAACGCTGGTCGCCTAAAACGCGAGGCTGCAGCCGCCGACATACGCGAACAGTTTGCCGCTGTGGAGATCGTCGATCTACCACCCGATCAATCCGCCGTCGCGGTTTCACATAAGCAACTCAGCGACAAGATTTGCCACTGGCCGCTGGGTGATCCGCGAGATCTTGATGCTCTGAAGTTTTGCGGAGAACAAACAGCGGATTCATATTTTGAGGTCTACTGCCCTCGACATTGTGCCATGGCATATATCCCATTGGTTTCGCGGCCGAAATATATGCAGGCCGCAGAATGACCGCCGCAACCATCCTAACTCTTTCCAATGGCAAGGGCATCGATCTCACCGCGCCAAGAGCAGAGGATATCGACTTCGATGTGGTGGCCGAGCATCTGGCGAAGGAGAACAGATATAATGGTGCCACGCGAGGCTTTGCTTATTCGGTCGGCCAGCATTCTGTCGTTGGATCTGATGCGGCATTTACCGACACCGGAAGCCGTGAGCTTGCTGGTTATTTTCTGATGCATGACTGCCCTGAATTTGCACTGAAGGATGACACCACTCCGAAGAAAAAAGCCATCGCGGAAATCGCACAGGCTGAATTCGGCGTATTGGCAGAAGAAATTCTCGGCACCTTCGCGCTGCTCACTGATCGCTTTGATGCGGCAATTCATGAAGCGGCAGGGCTCGCGTGGCCGGCCCCGTCTTCAATCCGCACGGCGGTCAAAGCCTACGACGAAATCATGTTCGTGACAGAATGGCGCGATTTGATGCGCAACACGCCGCATCCGAATTGGGATCAGTATCGCAATACCCACCCGTTACCGGATGTCATTGTTCCGCAACATTGGACGCAAGCAAAGGCGATGTTTCTTGATCGCTGCCGTCGGTATCTGCCTTGCTTCGATAAGTCGAAAATGGAGGCGGCGGAATGATTTTAAGATTTGCCATCGTCGTTTTTGTGATCGCGCTGGTGATCGCCGTCGTCTCCTATTCGCACCATGCGCGGCAAAAACGCTACGTTCTCACGCTTGGCCCGATCAGCGAACATCCCGAGGTCATCGGCGATGGCGCTTGGATAAATACGCCAGCGAGATATCCGGATCGGTTCACCAACTATCGCGACAAAGAACCGCTGGGGATGTGATGACAAAACAGGTCTCAAACTCCACCATCATCGCCGCATTCTTCTGGCCGCAAACGACGGCCGATCTTGCGTTGGTTCTGCGCATGCGCCCGCGGCACATTCAGGCCATCTGGACTGCGGCGAAGGATGAGGGTGAGTTGCCTAACATCATGCGGCCTCGCCAGGGATTTCACGCGAAGGAACTTGCGGCACTCATAAAGGAGAAGGTCGCATGAGCCGCGATCTCTTCGATCTTATGGGCGGTGACGATGCGGACACGTCACGCAACGGCGAACTGCCCGCGCAACACGACAAAGTCGAATTGGAAATGGTGCTGCATTACGACACCGGAAAAGCCGTGCAGGTTTCCGATACCGGAGAGGAAGCCCGCGCGGTGTGGCTGCGGAAATCGCAGATCCAAATGAATGCGAGCGGCAAGAAAGTCCCGTCAGTCAAGAAAGACGGTCAGCGCGTGGTGTTGCCGGTTGTCACCATAAACATTCCGGAATGGTTGGCCAAAAACAAGGGGTTAATCTAATGGACATGACAGTTTCGGGCGGCGGTCAAACGGTCAAAACGACGACCGAAGACCTGCAGCGCGCCGCCGATACGATAGGTCACAACTCGCGCGCTGGCGCGTCAACCCGCTTCGCTAAGGATCAACTCAAAGCCTATGTCGAGCGCATCGAGAGATTGGAAGACGATAAGCAAGTCACATCGACAGACATAAAGGAACTTTACGCCGAGATAAAAGGCAACGGTTACGACGTTAAAGCCATCCGCACCATCATTCGCCTGCGCAGGCAAGATGCGGATGAGCGGGCAGAGCAAGAAGCCATCGTTGAAACTTATATGGCGGCGCTCGGGATGCTGGTCGGCACTCCGTTGGGCGATGCGGCAATTGCGAGGGCAACCTCGTAATGTCCGAATCCTTTCTCAACGGAAGGGTGATGCTCCATGCAGGTGATTGCATGGACGTATTGCCTTGCCTTGAGGAAAACTCGGTCGACTCCGGCGTCTGTGATCCGCCCTATCACCTAACCAGCATCGTTAAACGATTTGGTGCTGACAACGCTGCGCCCTGCAAAGTTGGCAAGACGGGTGCCTATGCCCGCGCATCATCCGGCTTCATGGGCAAACAATGGGATGGTGGCGACATAGCATTCCGTCCTGAGACTTGGGCTGCGGTCTATCGTGTTCTCAAGCCAGGCGCTCATCTAATCGCGTTTGGCGGCACTCGCACGTATCACCGTATGGCGTGTGCAATCGAAGATGCGGGATTTGAAATCCGCGATCAAATCCAATGGCTCTATGGATCTGGATTTCCGAAATCTCATGATGTGAGCAAGGGGATTGATAGATCTGCGGGAGCAGAGCGGGAGGTTATAGGGCCGAAGCGATCACCAGATGGAAAACCAATGATCAACCGGCGTCCGAATAATTTTCAGGGCGAACACGAAGGATGGGATCGGCCGTGGAAACACGACAGGGAAAAGGTTGAATTACAAGCAAGCGAAACCGCTCCCGCAACCGATGCAGCCCGCCAATGGCAAGGCTGGGGCACCGCTCTAAAACCAGCATGTGAACCTATCGTCCTCGCCCGTAAGCCTCTGTCTGAATCAACAGTAGCAGCCAACGTCCTTAAATGGGGAACGGGTGCGCTGAATATAGATGGGTGCCGCGTCGGCGTGGATGGCGGATGCGCAGGCGCAGGCGCAGGCGCAGGCGCATTTATATATGGGGATGGACTTAACGGCACGTTCGCAAAACCAATTCCTGGACTCGGCCGCTGGCCCGCCAACGTCATCCATGATGGAAGTGAGGAAGTGGTAGGGGCGTTTCCTGCCGAAACTGGGAAGAGCGCAGGCGGAAATTCTACAAGTACGGGCAACCCAACCGTTCAGTTTGTCGGGGCTGACGAAAGCCGACGCGGCGTTCCCTGCGGATTTGGTGATTCCGGTTCCGCCGCTCGATTCTTTTACACGAGCAAGGCTGACGCGGACGACAGATTGGGTTCAAAGCACCCGACCGTAAAACCCCTCGACCTAATGCAATACCTTGTGCGGCTGGTGACACCTCCGAAGGGAATCGTTCTCGATTGTTTTGCTGGCACGGGCACCACGGGCGAAGCCGCATGGCGCGAAGGCTTTAACGCTGTGCTGATCGAGCGCGAGGAAGAATATCAATCCGACATTCGCCGCCGCATGGCGTTGTGCCTCTCTGGCCCAGATGAACGCGGACGCGAAAGCATCAAAGCAAGACATAAAGATAAACCGGTCGACCATGGGCCATTGTTTGCATGACCGACACCGCCACCATCATCAATCCAATCGGAAAACCCGGCCGTCACAAGTGGGGTGATCCCACTCGATTCCAATACAAGACCGAAACAACCTGCTCGATTTGCGGAATCACAAAAGTCACCCGCCATGAGCCGAGCGAATATCCTTGGTTGGAATTCTTCCGCGATGGCGAACGGGTGATCTGCGATCGGACGCCGGAGTGCATTGCAGCATGAGCGCTCTCGGGGATGTCATTGACTGCGCTGTTGCCTCGGTAATTGCCGAGCATCCGAAGTTTTTCAACCTGCAGACACAAGAGAGAGCCCGCAAAACGCTTGTCCGCGAGATTGTAAAATCTCTTGTCCGCGAAGTGCGCGATGTCGGAGACGAGCAGTCGCCCGCGGCGCCTGTAAAAACTGTTGGCGGATTAATAGCATCCAATGATTCGCGCGCCATCGCCTATTGCAACTTGCGTGAAATAGCCGGGGCCGTTCGTCCGCAGCATTACGGCAGCGGACAAATTTATCTTCCGCCTGAAGCGGAGACTACCGCAGTGCGTGCGTTTGCGGAATTGCCGCCACGCAAGGAATGGCCTTTCATCAGCGATCGGAGACAACTTACAGCATGGTCTGAGTTTTTCGAGGAATCATTGCCGAGCGTGTCAAGGCGGCAGATCACCGAGACGCGCGGTGATCTTTACGGCGCCCAATTACCGTGGCTGTGGCCACCATCTAAGACCGGTAAAATTTACGAGCCTGGTGCCGAAGAGGAAATCGCCCCATGAGCGACTTCGGAACCTTCATCATCGATAAAGGTGTGTTCGAACATCCAGTGTTTCCGGACGAGCCATTTACCGCGCGCGAAGCGTGGATGTGGATGATTGGGACTGCGGTTAAAAGATCGCGGAACCGGCGCGTCGGAAATTTTGCTGTGGAATTATCACGAGGTCAGTTCGCCTATTCGCATCGTTTTCTTGCCAAACGCTGGCAATGGTCCCTCGCGAGGGTCCAGCGTTTTCTTTCGCGCCTAGTAACCGAGTCGATGATCGAGTCAGTAACCGAGTCAGGCGTTACCCGAGTAACCATTTGTAATTACGACAAATTCCAGAGCGTGGCAGAGCAAACCGAGTCAGCAACTGGGTCACCTCCGACTCAAATAGGAAAGAATCTAACTACAGATTCAGAATCAGTTGTTGGTGCTGAGTCGGGCGCGCGCGCGCGCGAGGAAAATTATATTTCCGAGAAAGCTTTCAAACTAGCCGACGAAATTATGCTGACCTTCGGTATCGAAATAGCTTTCATCCCGCCAGGTTGGTTCGGCGCACCGATGTGGCTGCAGGCTGGTTTAAACTCTGGATGGCGCCCAGAACTGGTTCGTATCGCCGCCGCCAAAGTGCGCGCGCGCAGGAATTTTAAGGTTCCTTACTCCTTCAAGTATTTAGCACAGCCTATTCAGCGCGAGCATGAACTCGCAGCCGAGCCGCATCTTCCGATTCCGCCAGTGATCGCATCACAAAATATGGAGCCTCTCAATGCTGCAAAAACTCCCGTTGCTGAAGATTGGAAACAATCTCGAGACGGTTTCAGACGAGCACGCGCCAAGCTCAAAGCCGGTCTTGATGACGGCGCAGCAGAAACAGGCGGCGATGGCAGTGGATCGGTTGTTCGGTTTATTACCTCCGCAGGACGTGGGTGATCCTGAAGCGTTTTTGGCGGCGACTATTGCTATGTTTTCTGAGCATGCGCCAGAGATCATGCAAAAGGCGGCGTTTGAAATTCCTAAACGGTCCGATCGGCCGACATTGCATATGATGGCGCAAGTATTTTCGGAACTAGATGATCGTGCGCGAGAGCGAGAACAGGTCACTAATCGATTGCCGCCTCCGATCGAAAGGCCGCGGACGCCAGAGGAACAGGAGCGCGCTAATGCGCAGGTAGCAGAGGTGCGCCGTGCCTTCGGATTACCACCAGAAGGTCTACGTCGCGCCGGGTGAGATAGTTTTATCAATTCGCAAAAACAAGGTGAATTCATGCTTGACCGCACGACCATCAACGTGGGCTGGTACATCGCTCTCACCGAGCCGAGTTGCGAGACCAAGGCCAAGGTCGGCATCCTGCGCTATGGCTTTCTCTGCAATCTGCCGACGTTCACGAAATCAATATGGGCTGGTCGCAGCAAGCGTCGATTGGTCAAGCGTCCGTTATTCCCTGGCTATATCTTTGTCGGCTTTAACTTCGGCAACGAACGATGGGATCTCGTGCGCGACGTTTCAGGCGTGCGCGAGTTTCTGAGAGTGAACGGTAGGCCTGCCAGCATCCCACAGGCGGCAATCAACGTGATCGATGCGAAGGTTGATGAGTTAGCGCTGCCTCCTAAGCAGCGCAGTACCTATCGCAAGGGTCAGGATGTGAGGGTGATCGACGGACCATATTCAGGCTTCCTTGGACCTATCGAACGATTGAATGGCAAGGGACGTGTGAGTGTGATGCTAGACATGTTCTGTCGCAAGGTTCCGGTTGAGGTGCATGAGTCTGAGATAGCAGTGGTGGCATGACATGCCTATCCGTCCGCCACCGTTCCGACCTAATGGATGGAAGCCTGCAGCAAGCAAGCGAGCGGAGAGTCACGATCCTTTCTATGGCACGCAGGCGTGGCGCCGGATCCGTGATCAAGTGCTACTTCGTGATGGCTTCATGTGCTCGTCGCCTGACTGCACGACACCCATGCGAGGCGCAGGCACCAGCCTCATCGCTGATCACATCATCGAGCGTACAGCCAAAGGCGCGGACGACCTATCCAATCTGCGCACGCTATGTGCTGACTGCCACGGCCGCAGGCATCCAGAGAAGGGAGCAAGGTCGTATGGTTGATGGGTGTGTTGATGGTCGGCGATGATCGAAAGGATGGATAGGGGGGTGGGGGGTCTGAAACTCTATACCTTTGGGGCCCGCGACCGGTTGGGGATCGCGCACGCATATCCGCTGATTCCGTAATTATTTTTTTTCGTTCAATGGAGGAAAACGATGTCTAGCCAAGAAATAGCCTTTCATCCGCTTGCCAATATCTTTCCACTGCTTGAAGGTCAGCAGTTTCGTGAACTCGTTGAAGATATCCGCATTCACGGACTGCGCGAGCCAATCATTCTTTATGACGGTGCAATCTTAGACGGAAGAAACCGCTTTAACGCCTGCTATGCCGCCCAGGTCGCGACAAGATTCAAAACTTACGATGGGAAGGATGCGCTCGCCTTCGTCATCAGCAAGAATCTTCGGCGCCGGCATTTGGATGCCAGCCAGCGCGCGTTGATCGCCGCTCAAATATCTGATTTCGGAATAAACAACGATGGCAGGGGTCGGCCGCGCAAGGCGGGTGCTCGCGACAAAGCCGGTAGGTTACTCTTGCCGCTGAAAAACCCAGACCGGCCTGCAAAACAAGCGAAATACCCTGCTGAGAATCGATTGTCCGAGGTTGGCGTTGGGCAGGGAAAAGGAAAGCGCCGCGCTCACATCGGCGATGGTTTTGGCATGGATATCGAAACTGCTGCGACATTGATGAATGTCAGCATACCGACAATTCGGGATGCTAAGCATGTTTTGCGCAACGGCTCACCAGGATTGATAGCTGCGGTTCAATCGGGCACAGCGTCGGTATCGGCTGGAAAGGAATTCTCTGTTCTGCCTAAAGAACAGCAGGATAAAATACTGAAATCCGGTGGGGCGGCTTCCGTAAGCGTTATGGGGAAACGGGTTAAGGAAAGAAGATTGAACAAGCGCAGAATTGAGCGCGCCGCTGGAGCTGAGACTAAATCGGCAATTTTTGATCACATCAAGATCGGCGACGGCCGTTCTATCGGGAATATAACAATCGGCGAGGTGCCGGAACTATCGGAAAGACTTCTTATCGTCGTCGATATATTGCTCGCCGCGTCCGGCCATGTTGCAAATGCCGAACAGTCAGCCAAGATTCGCAGCGTGCTTAACGAGAATTCCTTTGCAAAAATAGTTGATGACGTTCGTCGAAAACGTACCCAAAAACGCAGCGCGACCAAATAGAGGTGATTGATGTCGGCCGTTAAAATTGCTGGACCAGACACCCTGCCGCATTTTAGGCCGTTTTATAGGGGTTTCTGGCCATCCGGCCGGCTGATACCCACAAGCAATAGTATATGCTTGACGGGCATGACCGAATCTGTGCCTTAATCAGGCGTCCAGAATCCCATTCTGAGGTTGCGTCGGGCGGGTCTCAATGGAGATCAAAGCACGATACAGCGGCGGGGAGCCGAGAGAATATCCCGCTACATGGGGCAAAATCTTCGCAACCGCGGAGATTTGCTCTAGCTACGCACACTTCCTTGTCGGATATCCGATCTGCAAGCCCGGCCATCGCGCCGGGCTTTGCCGTTCTAATAGTAGAGGCTTGGAACATTCAGCAGACATTACTGTTGATCTGTTATCCGCCCCGTCAAACAAGGAGAGTGCGACATGCTCCATAGCGATCCGAATCCCCCGAACAAGCCGAACGAACCGAATCCTCCGAACAAACCGAACGAGCCCAATCAGCCGCGGTAGGTGGCTTGGAGAACCGAACAGAAAACCGGGCGCTTAATTGCGTCCGGTTTTTTCGTTTCTAAAGGTAGGAGCTCGGCCCGTGATCCTTGGGTCTTGCTCTGCTCCTCATTGAGCGTTCCTCCCGGAACACAAACTTGGGCCGCTCGTCGCGCACCATGCTTTCGAGCGGTCCCTTTTCATGAATCGAATAAATGTCACGTGGTCGTCACGCCCAACCGGATGCGGTGAAGGCGCTTAAAGGAAATCCAGGCAAACGAAAACTGGCGTTGAACGATGCCGGTAAGGAAGATTCGCGCGCGCGTCCTGCGCTCGCCGTGGTATTGCCGCCGGAATTTCTGACGCACGATCGCGAGAAGGCGATCTTCACAAAGATCATCGAAGACTATCTGCAGCGTCGCATCGCGCGCCCGGTCGATATAACCGCTTATGGTCGCTGGGCTTCCTACGTTCACCGATGGGTTGGTTGCAAGGAACAGCTCGACGGCAAAGCGACCTGGTACAAGATCGCGTCGAACCATGGCGAGCGCCTGGCGCGGCATCCGATGTTCAAGGACATGCTCGATCTCGAGCGCGTTCTGCAGTCACTTGAAGATCGGCTCGGGCTCAATCCTGCGGCAAGGCAAAATATTCTCCGCGGCCTAGCGGCGATGCCGGCGGCGATGGGTGGATTCTTTGGGGAAGAGCCACCTCACCCGGACGATAAGCCTGCGTCGGAAATGCCGGATGGTGTAGCACCGGAGGCCCCACCACTATCGCCACTCGGCTATCTGCAGAACGCCGGCAAATTAAATTGATCGAATGTGATGTCGATCAGTTCCGTTCTGGTAGAACCGAAAAAAGTCAAAGCCCCCCGCAGCCCCTACTACTTCGACAAAGCCAAGGCGGACGCGGCGGTCGGTTTTTTTCCACGGTTTCTCTCTTTCGTCGATGCTGAATGGGCCGGAAAGACTTTCCACCTGAGTCCGTGGGAGGCTTTTCACACCCGGCAGATATTCGGTTGGCGCCGGCGCAAGGACGGATCGCGCCGTTATCGTTTTGTGCGTGGTTGGATGCCTCGCAAAAATTCGAAGTCGACTTGGGCCGCTGGCGTCGGACACTTGCTGACGGTTGGGGACGGCGAGGCTGGCGCACAGGTTTACTCGCATGCACTCGACAAGGCACAAGCCTCCGTCGTGTTCGATATCGCCGCGCGCATGGTTGCGTTGTCTGAGCCGCTTTCAAATCTCTACGAGGTAACTAAGACCGGTTTATTTTGCCCCGCACTTATGGCGGGGTTTCGCCCCCTCTCTGGTGAGGCTTACGGCAAGCACGGTCTTTCGCCGCACGCCAATATCGGCGACGAAGCACACGCCTGGCGCGACGGCAAACTCCACACCTTTTTAATTCAGGGAATGGGTGCTCGGCGCCAACCGCTTGATCTGACCATCTCGACCGCGGGCGAAATAAAGACTTACGGCTTCGATCTTTACGAAACGTCAAAGCGGATTCTGGAAGACCCTTCGCTTGACCCAGAAACCTACGTTTTCATCTATGAGGCAGACAAGGATTGCGATTGGACCTCGCCCGATGTGTGGGCAAAGGCAAACCCAAATCTCGGAATCTCGCTGAAGCGTGAATTTCTCGAGTCCGAGTGCAAGCGGGCAATCCAAAGCCCGCGCATGGAAAACGACTTCAAGCGGTATCATCTCAATATCTGGGTGGAGCAGGCGAAGCGTTGGTTTCCGATGCACCGTTGGTCGGAGAATACGGCGGCACCAACCGATAAGATTTATTGGAAGGCACTGCCGCAGCGTTTCATGGGCGGTGGACGCAAAGCCTATCTCGGTCTCGATCTGGGTTCTACGTCGGACATCACTGCCGCGGTCTGGGCGTTCCCGCCGGAAGATGAGAAAGGTCGTGTGACGTTGATCCCGCGATTCTGGCTTCCGGAAAGCACGGTTGCCGAGCGCGATTCACCGCGCACTCCATATAAGCGATGGGTTGCGGAAGGCGCGCTAAAGACCACGCCGGGAAATGTTACCGATTACGATTTCATCGAGCATCAAATCTGCGAGGATGCGACTGCGTTCGGCTGCACGATGATCGGTTACGATCCTTGGCGCGCGATGCAAGTCGCCATTCATCTGCAGGAAGAGGGTTTGCCCTGCAAGGAATTCCGCCAGGGTTACGGCTCGATGGCCGAGGCGTCGGCGGAAATGGAAAAACTATTTACTTCCGGCAAGCTCGAGCACGGCAATCACCCTGTTCTGGAATGGATGTTCGGCAACGCCACCTATCGCAAGGATCCGGCCGGCAACATCAAACCAGACAAGGAGCGCGCCGCTGAAAAGATCGACGGCGTGGTGGCTGGTGTCATGGCCGTCGGCTTGATGAACGCGACCAAGCCCAATGGCGGGCTCGATAGTTTTCTTAAAGCTCCTGTCATCTCTGGGTTGGCCGCCGTAAACGCCAAATAATTCCGCCGCGATAAAGGTTTTCGCCTTATGGGTATGATCTCGAAGGCGACTGTGGCCCTGTTAGGGCCAACCCTGACAAATGTTGCGCTCAAGAATGTTTCTATTCTCGCGCGCGGTCTTGGCCTTACCGATCCGCGGCTCTACCATTTCTTTTCGAGCGGGCCGACACACGCTGGCGAAGTCGTCACCGTCGATTCCTCACTGCAGCTCGATGTTGTTTGGGCATGCGTTCGGTTGATAGCGGAAACGATCGCCACGCTGCCACTTTTCATCTACAAGCGGAACAAAGACGGCCAAGGCGTAGTCGACGACACGCATCCTCTTTATAGGCTGCTACACGATCGGCCGAATGCCGATATGACGGCGGTGGAATTCTGGACCTGTACAGTCGCGGCCATTCTGCTGTGGGGTAATTCATACGGGGCCATCATCCGCCGCAACGATGAGGGTGATGTTGCCAGTCAGCCTGGGCCGGACAATCCAATTGTCGCAATCACGCCGATGCGGCCGGACCGCGTCACGGTGCGCCGACATACAGACGGTTCATTGACCTATCATTATTCGTTCCAGGGATTTATTGCCACTCTACAAGAATTTCAGGTTCTGCATATCAAGGGGTTTTCGCTCGACGGCCTGGTCGGCATCGCGCCGATATCACAAGCACGTCAGGGTCTAGCAAGTGCAATGGCGGCCGAGAAAGCGGCCGGTTCATTCTTCCGTAATGGCATGCGCCCAAGCGCAATCATGGAAGCGCCGACTTATCTAACCGACACACAGCGCACTCAAGCCAATGCGATGATCGAGCGCTTTTCCGGTGCCATGCAAACCGGCGGCGTTCCTCTGCTGGAAGGAGCGTGGAAACTTAATACAGCAGTTTCTCTTCCGCCCGAAGACGCGCAGCTCCTACAGACCCGCGGATTCCACGTCGAGCAGATGTGCCGCTGGTTCATGGTGCCGCCGCCGATGATCGGCCACACCGAAAAATCGACCGCATGGGGAACCGGTCTTGAGCAGATGAATTTGTGGTTCCTGATGTATTCGCTGCGCCCTCATTTGGAACGCATCGAACAGGCCATCATGAAATCCCTGATGCTGCCGCAGGAAGCCATTGCCTATTACCCGGAATTCAATGTCGACGGCATTCTGCGCGCCGACAGTTCAATCCGCGCCGCGCTCTACAAGACGCAAATTGCATTCGGTCTGAAGACCCCGAACGAAATTCGTGCGCTGGAAAACGATCCGCCTGATCCAGAAGGCAACGATTTGATGATTATGTCGAACATGCTTCCGATCAAATTGCTGGGAGAATTCGTCCGCGGACGCGCGCCGAAGCCGCTCGATCCAAATGCATCGCCTGCTGCGCCGACTGCCGCCGATCTCGCCGACGAGGCAGCGGCAACCTTCGACGATACGACAGACACCGGAGCAACCAATGCGCAATCTTGAGATTTTCGTCGCGCCGACAGAATTCAAGTTTGTTGGTGAAAGTCAGCCCGGCGTATTTGAGGGCTACGGCTCGGTCTACGACATTCTCGATTCGCACAAGGATGTAATCGTCAAGGGCGCCTATGACACGACGCTCGCCGAGCATGCGGTCAAGGGTACTATGCCCGGCATGTATGTTGAACATTCGGCCTACACCGGCGGAGATCCACTCCCGGTTGGCGTTTGGACCGAGGTAAAATCCGATGACCGCGGCCTGCGTGTCAAAGGCAAAATTTCCGCGCTCGACACCGACCACGGCCGCCGCATTGCGGGGCTGATGAAGGATGGCGCGCTCAGCGGCTTGTCGATTGCTTATGCGGTCCCCGCCGGCGGCGCCCGCATGGGCAAGAAGCAGGGCGAACCGCGGCGCACGCTCACTGAGCTCAAGCTGCACTCGGTCGATATCGTGCGGGATCCGAGCAACAGCGCGGCGCGCATTCAGGAGATCAAGTCGGCCTTCCGCATGCATCTCAAGGACGCCCCCGACGGCGATGGAAATGATCCGAACGAAGACCCGTTCGAGGCTGACGTCGAGGCCGCGATCACCGCACTCTGCGCTGCGATGGACATGCACGACAAATCGATGGCCAATGGCATGGGCACGATGAGCTCTTACAACTCATCCAAACACGACGCCGTGTTGATGAGTCACATGCAGGACGCCCACCAGGCATTGACCGGTGATCGCGTCCCGGCCGGCATGACCGGCTATTCAAAATCAGGAATGACAATTCGCGAGATCGAAAAGAAACTCAGGGATGAGTTCGATCTTTCTCGCGCTCGAGCCAGCGAAGTCGCCGTTCGCTTGTTCGGATCGCTACCTCGGGATGAGGGAAGCAACCAGGCGACGCATGTCAGCAAGAAAGCGGCTCTGGACGAGCTCAGCTTAAACTTGGCTGATTTTTCCCTCCCCAAATTCTGACACGCCAAGGCGTGCAGACAAACGAGGTTAACGATCATGGCTAAGGATAAAGACGGAAACGAGATCGACACCGAAGTCGAACTCAAGACTCTCATGGCTGGGCTGACGAAGGCCACGGCCGAAGTCAAGGACTGGTCCAAGACGGCGAAATCCGAAATGGAAAGCCTTGGCAAGATGACCAAGGAAACCAAGGACGGCGCCGACAAGGCGCTGGCCGAGATGAACACGAAGGTCACTGGACTCTACGACGAGTTCGAAAAGAAGACCGGCGCGCGCATCGCCGACATCGAGCAGAAGATGGCCCGCCGCGGCGGAAACGCTTCCGGCTTTGAACCCATAAAATCGATCGGCGAGATGACCGTCGAAAACGATGCCGTCAAGAAACTGATGGAAGCCAAGCGTGGCATGGTGCAGGTCACCATGGAGCGCAAGAACATCACCAGCGCCGCCGGGACGGTTGGCTCCGGTGTGTCGCCGGCGACGTCCCTTGTCGTGCCGCAGCGCGAACCGATGGTCGGTCTGCCTTTGCGGAAGATGACGATCCGGGATCTTCTGACGCCCGGAACGACGATCTCAAGCAACATCGAATACCCGGTGGAAACCGGAACGGTCCCCCCGACGATCACTGCTGCGGCCGTCTCGGAAGGAGCGACGAAGCCAACCGGCGATTTGACATACGATCTGAAAAGTTCGCCGGTCAGAACTTTGGCCTGGATCATGAAGGCGTCTCGGCAAATATTGGACGATGCGCCGCAACTCCAAAGCTACATCGACGGTCGCCTACGTTACGGCCTGGAATATATCGAAGAGGTGGAAATCCTAACCGGCGACGGTACTGGTAATCATCTCCTAGGAATTATTCCCCAGGCTACCGCATTCTCCGATGCACTTTCGAGCACCCAGCAGATCGATAAGATTCGCGCTGCGATGCTGCAGGCGGCTGCGGTCTCGTTATTCCCGGCGACGGGAACGGTCTTGCACCCGACGGATTGGGCGAAGATCGAAACGCTCAAGGACACGCTTGGTCGATATATCGTCGGTGATCCGCAAGGTCGCATTCAGCCGATGCTTTGGAATCTCCCAGTCGTCGAGACTATCGCGATGACCGTAGCTCACTTCCTGACCGGAGCATTCAGGCTCGGAGCCCAAATATTCGACCGTTTAGCGATAGAGGTATTGATCAGTACTGAGGACGGAAATAACTTTTCTCAGAATTTGATCAGTATTCGCGGAGAGGAAAGACTTGCTCTAGCCGTTTATCGTCCTTCTGCCTTCATCTATGGGGCACTTTAGTAAGTATATCGCCAATTAATACTTGGAATATACTTGCTGCTTGATGATCCAAAGTGAATGGGCTATAAAAAGCGAAATCCGCCGAGACTTGTGATCTCGGCGGATTTCTAAACATCACCGATTGGTTGAGAATCAATGATGCCTGAACGAAAAGATGCCGAATCCGCCGCGACTTCGCAAGCCATACGCCGGTTCGTTTGCCGGGACTGTGAAAAGACAGTCGTTCGGACAAGCAATTCCCAGAAAATTTGCGCGAAGTGCAAGAGAGAGCAATCCAACCGGATTAGCAACGCTTGGCATAAGCGTAAAACTATCGAACGCGGCGGCACAACGCGCGGCGATGTCTTTCAGTGTAAATGTGGTGCTGACGTAATCCGCGGCTCGGGCGCTCAAAAATTATGTTCTGATTGCCGCGCGATCGAAAAGAAAGCCTATAAACAGGCACATCAACGGGCGGCACATGGCGTGGTTGTCCCGCTTGGCAGTTTTATAAAATGTGAAACCTGTCCGGCTCAGATCGTGCGCAACGGTGGCCTACAAAAATATTGTCCTGAATGCCGCCGCCAATCCCAATTGAAAATTGACCGCGACATTTACCGTAAGCGGCAGGGTCGACCGACGGCAAATTTGGGAGACATTATTAGTTGTAAGAAATGCAATAGGGATATTGTTCGGAAGGGTGCTTTACAGAAATTCTGTACAATATGTGTTGTTGAAGAACGGACGGAGCAGGCGCGCAAGAACCAATCGCGACGGATGGCCAGCAGCCCGCAGCTGCGACTTAATTCAAGGATTGGCAGCGCGATCGCGCGCAGCCTGAGGGGATCCAAGGCCGGCGCCCATTGGGAGAATTTAGTCGGCTATTCCCTGAAGGAATTGATGCTCCACTTAGAGCGCCAATTTTTAGAAGGGATGACGTTCGAAAACTACGGCGACTGGGAGGTTGAACACATTCTGCCACTCGCTATGTGGAATTTTGACGGACCCTCCCATCCTGATTTCAAATTTGCATGGGGATTGCCAAATATTCGGCCATGGTGGGCCGAAGACAACAACGCCAAGCGCGATCATCGCCTTCATCTTCTCTAGGAGAGCAGTTTTATGCCGGAATTGGTGAAAATGAAGGCGATGCGCTCATGGCGCAATGATCAATTTGAGGGACATGTCAACCTTGGCCGAGAGTTTCTGGCGACTGAGGATCGGGCGCGAGATTTGGAGCGCGCTCAGCTCGCAGTGCGGCTGCCCCGTCATTCCGGTGAGACCGTCGAAGTTAAGGCAGACGCTCCGCAGGAGCCTAAGCGCCCTTTATCGGCGCGCGAGGTCAAAAAAAAGACGTTGGACCAAAACCCGCTCTTTTGATCCACGGATGCTGGGGTCTTGGCGATAATATATATTCGCGGCCGTTCATTAGTGCACTCTGCCAATATCATGACGTTTGGCTAGATACGCCGTGGCCGGAACTCTACGAGGATTTGCCGTTACGTTTTGTGCAGGGTGACCGCCGACTGCGCACGCAAACGCAAAATGTCTTGCTGCAGCCAGCGGGCCGATGGTCGCCTACTCCGTATGGTATCAGTACCGTGCATGTCGGTTACAAAGGCATGCAACTCGCCAACGGTTCTGTTATCACTGCGATCGAGCAATCGCTGCCATATAATGGAACGAAGCCGAAATGGGATTTGCCGCCATTAGGCAAGAGCCCGGTTGATTCTGGTAAGGCAAAACTCGCGGTTATTCGCCCCGTCACTGTGCGAACGGAATGGCAGAACGACGCAAGAAGTCCCCGACCGGAATATATTGCGAGCATTGCATCCGATCTGAAAAGCCGTGGCTTTGCTGTCGTGGTGGTAGCTCATTTAAAGGTTGGCGAGGAATGGCTCGCTGGCGAGTTGCCGCCGCACAATGCCGCTTTCGTCAACGGAGAATTCGACGTCCGCCAGTTGCTCGCGCTCATTCGCGATGCGGACGTGGTCGTCGGCGGCGTCGGTTGGATCGTGCCGGCCGCGATCGCACTCAAGACCAAGGCGTTCATCGTGCTCGGCGGTCATGGCGGCCATAACGCACCAGAGAAAATAACCGATCCGCGCATGAATTTATCGCGCATCGGATTTGCAATGCCCGAAAGGTTCTGTCGATGCACGGATATGCAGCACCTTTGCGACAAGCAAATAACGAATTTGTCGGAACAGTGGATGGGCTTCGTGAACCGAGCCGGTCTTTACGCCACATCATCGCAGCGCGCCGGCTGACATGGTGGCCGGATATCGGGATCGGTTACTATCCGGTCGAGGCCGGAATCGCACCCTACAACACCGCCTATTTCGACCGCTTTGCCGACCAGGCCAATTCGGAGATCGGCCGCACTCTGATGCGGGCGCGTGTTGATTTTGTCGCACGCCATTTCAGTGGAACGCTGGTCGATGTCGGAATCGGATCCGGCGCCTTCGTTGAATTGCGCAACCAGGGGCGTCGCAAGACTTACGGTTGGGACGTTTGTCCGAAGGCGATGAAGTGGCTGGCGGACAAGAATCTGCTGATTGATCCGAATCTCGTGCCGGTTGATGCGATTAGTCTATGGGACGTGCTCGAGCATATCCATGATTTCCGTCACCTATTGGATAATGTGAGAGAGTGGGTTTTTGTCTCGCTGCCGATCTTTAATGACTGCGATCATGTGCTTGGCTCGAAGCATTTTCGTAAAGACGAACACGTTTGGTATTTTACCGCACCAGGTTTGATTACGGTGATGAATTCACTGGGCTTTGATTGCATAGAGCACAGCGACATCGAGACCAAGATCGGTCGCGAGGACATCGGTTCATTCGCATTCCGGAGGCGGTGATCCATGTCGCTCGTTCTCGTCGAACCGCCGGATGTCGAGCCATTGACCACTGCGGAAGTGAGGGCGCGGCTTAACATTGGTACTGAGCTAACAGATACCGTGGTCGATGCACTCGTCAGCGCGTCACGGCAGATGATTGATGGGCCAGATGGTTGGCTCGGCCGGGCATTGAATACGCAAACCTGGAACTTGGTGCTCGATCGCTTTCCAACGTCAAATTATTATTACCAGGAAAAGGGCTTTTATCCGCAGGAAGTCTGGTATCCGCACCCACAGGAATTGTGGGGGATGTATCCCTACACGTCGAAAAAACGCCACGGCATTGCAATTCCATTGCCGCCTCTGCAGGAGGTCGTGAGCGTCACTTATCTCGACGTTGATGGAAACCCGCAGACATTTGATCCGGCTACCTACATCGTTAATGCGGACGCGCCGTCCGATTTGTCTTTGGTTACGGGTGCGAGTTGGCCGTCTACGGCGCTGACTCCTGGCTCTGTCATAGTTCAGTTTATTGCGGGTTACGGAGACGATGGAACGGATGTTCCGGAAACAATTCGAACAGCAATAGCGCTGCAGGTCAGCCACCTCCGATCTCTTACACAGCAAAATCTATTTCTTAGCCGGGAATCCGTACCGGGAATTCTAGACCGCGGCTGGACTATGGGCGGTGGCGCGGAAGCCGCGATCAATGGGGCCGTGCAAGCACTTCTTACGAGTTATCGCGTTTGGATGTAACGCGTGTCACGGTCGCGGTGTCCGCTATTCCGCAATGATCAATTCCGCTTCGCCAATCTAACATGAGGCATTCCCATGACCGTTCAAAATTCCACGACCGTTCGCAACGGGATGCTCGATGCGTGGGAAACCGCGATCGGCCCTTCTGCGAAATTGCGATTTTACACAGGGGCACAGCCTGCAAATTGTGCCGCAGCCGAAGCGGGCACGTTACTCGCTGAGGATGCTATGGCATCAGATTGGGCAGCTGCTGCGTCAGCGGGAGCAAAGGTATTTAATAATTTATCCCTGGTGACGACAGGTCTCGCCGCAGGCACGATCGGACATTACCGAATTTATGATTCGACTGGGGCAACTTGTCACGAACAGGGGGCAGTTACTATCACAGGAAGTGGTGGCGATCTGACGGTCGATAATCCATCGATTGCAATCGGCCAGACCATCAACGTCAACGGATTCACCAAGACAGCGCCGGGGGCCTAATCCGATGACAACTTCTAATGTACCGGTCACTCCGGGCTCCGGCGCTGATATAGCAACCAATTCGATTACTGAGGATGCGGTAACAAAGCAACTTCAGCGCTTTGTGCCAAATACCAGCGCGGGTGCCGAAATAATTTCGACTGCCTCTGGATCGGATGGATCAGGAACGATTACTACTGGCGGAACCGCGCAGGATTTATTTGCATCCGCAACACCGACAAACGGATTCACGGTTCACAATCCAGACGCGACCGAAGATTTATGGATTTCATTATCAACTACTGCGCTGGCGAATGGACAAGCGAGTATCAACGTCGCTGCTGGCGGGGGTAGCTATACGACGCCACACGGCATGCTTCCATTCCATTCCGTCAGCATAGTCGGCGCCACGACCGGGCACAAATTCACAGCGATCAAGTGGTGATCATGATGAAAAATACCATCAGGTTTGTTGTCCTTGCGCTGCTGTTCGCGCCTAGCGTTGCATGGGCACAGACTGGCAATGTCAATGTGAAACAGTGGGGCGCTGGAGCCAGCCCAATCTTAGGAGCGATGGCAAACTACGGCACATCACCCGGCGCGGTGAAGGTGCCTGGGGTTAATGCGTTTGTAACGAACACAGTCACCGAGGCAAATTCTGCCGCCATCTTGGCTGGCATCACTGGCGCAATTCCTACCCAAGCCCCGACGGTCTCGATCGGCGGCGTCGGTATAGTCGACAGCGCCGGCGCCAACGTCGCGACTGTCAAGGCGGCATCAACCTTGCCTGCGGCGACTGACACAACACTTGTTGTTGGGCTTAACCCAGGTACGGCAACGGCGGGAACTCCGACCGGCGCCATTGTGACGGTGCAGGGCGTTAGCGGGGGGCAACCACAACCGGCAATACTGAATGCTGAGACGACCAAGGTTATCGGCACAGTCAATCAGGGCACGTCTCCGTGGGTTACAAATTCAACCTCTACTAGTCAGTACCCGGCTGGGGCCGTTCCGATTACCGCGTCAGCTACCGGAACCACGGGGGCAACAACCGCAACGCTCGCTGGCACCGTTGGAAAGACCACGTACATCTGTGGCTACTCGATCCGCGCTAACGCGACCGCAGCCGCGACCGTCACCAACACGATCACTGGCGTCATCACAGCAACGATGAGTTCGATCATGTGGGTTGCCCCTCTTGCTTCAGGCATCGGGGTTGACGAACAAATATTCTCGCCGTGCATCCCGGCAAGTGCGACCAACACTGGCATTGCCATTGTCTCTGGAACGCCAGGTGCCGGTGGCAATGTATCGTCGAAGGGCTGGGGATATCAACTGTGAAACTTGTCCTCGTACTCATAGCTGCGCTTGCTCTAACCGCTCCAGCACTTGCGTTCTGGCACGGCACCGGAGGCAGTCCGCCCCCATCAGGTCATCCGACCTACTACTTTTTAGGATTTTAACATGCGCAAGATAATCCTAGCCCTACTTATCGCGCTGGCTCCGAGTCTGGCTTGTGCGCAGAATGTCAGCACGGTCACAATCACCAGCGGCGTGCCAACGGCAGGATCTGGCACTGTCTCGACGTTGGACAACCTTATTGGGACGGCGGGAACGGCGAAGTCAAATGTTCTGACAGTGCAGGGCATATCAGCCATGACGCCGTTCCTGGTGGCACAGTCAGGGACATGGAATGTAACGAACGTCAGCGGTACTATTTCACTGCCGACGGGTGCGGCAACTTCTGCCAATCAAACAACAGCAAATTCTTCTTTGGCGACGCTTGTTACAAACAGCGCTGCGGCCATTCCTGCAGGGACCAATCCCATAGGCTACCTAACCGGGCAATACCCTGGTGGTGCTACGCCGATCACGGGCAACAGCACAGGTACAACCGGCGCGGTCGTTGGCACGCTCGCCGGAACGAGTGCCAAGACGACCTACATCTGCGGTTTCGACGTGTCGGCTCTCGGAGGAACGGCAACGGTGGGACCGATAGTAGTTGCAGGTTTGATTACAAGCTCGGCAACTTATCAGTTCTCATCAACCGCAGCAGGATCCACGTTCTCGCGAAGTTTCAACCCCTGTATCCCGGCCATCGCGGTGAACACTCCGATCACCATCACGACTACGGCTGACGGAACCGCCTCGGCGGTAGATGTAAATTCGTTCGGGTATGAACTATGAGAAGCCTGAGCACTGCGCTGCTCGCAACTTGCTTATGGTTCGTTGCGACGGGTGCATGGACGTATTGGCAGTCGCGCGACTCCAACTACAACATCAGCATCAGTGGTGGAGTTACTCCTCCAGTCACCCAAGGCAACTGCGCGATTATGCCGGGAATACCGCAGGCTTGCTCGGACACAGTCGCGTTCATCCCGTCTCCCATGCAGTTCTGACAAAGGAAAACACACCATGAAACAGTTTCTCAAGCATTGGGGCTTCGGGCTTTTCGCTCTCGCGGTCCTGATCTTTCCGTCGATGTACGTGTTCGGCGGGGCAGGAACGACGTTCAACCTGCCGCAGCCAGGCACAGCAGCACCGATCTGGTCATTTGTCTGTCAAACGACGGATATTTGCTCGGCCACGGTGCTGATTGACAATACCGGAGCTGAAAAGGGTACGGCGGCCAATCCGCTCTTTGAAACGCCGACGGCGGGACCGTCAGGTGGTGCGACGGCATACCCGGTGTTTCAGCCTACCGCTAGCGACAACCATCAAGTCGTGAAGAACGGTGCTGGCACCCTCTACGGGTTCACCGTCACCAACAATTCTGCCACGGTCAATTACATCCGTTTCTATAACGCGGGGACCGGATTTAACGGATGCAACAGCGCAACGAACGCCATCAAACAATACGCCATCCCGGCTTCGACTTCGGTTGGCGGTATCTCGGTTCATTACACGGTTGGTATAGCGTTCTCCGCTGGCATCTCAATTTGTGTGACTTCTGGCTACGCACTCACCGACACCACGGCGGCGACTGCCGGCGCCATGAGTGTCAACATTGACTTAAACTGAGTGAGGACCGCGCCATGAAATCTTTCCTTCGCTACGCTCTCACTGCGCTGGCGCTGGCGTTCGTCTCGCTGCCGTCTGCTGCGAACGCGACTACATGCTCAGGCGGAACGCCGGCTAATAATTGCTATTGGATTGGTGGCACCGGAACGTGGGACAACTCGTCCACTACACATTGGTCGTTCACCAGTGGTGGAACGACCTGTACTTGCTTACCGTCGGCGACAACCGATAAGGCCACCTTCGACGCCAGTTCGGGCGGCGGCACCGTCACGGCAGATTCCACCCTAAATAATTCCACGTTCCAATCAATCACCATGGGTGCGTTCACAGGAACGCTGGATTTTGCGACGAGCAACCCGAATATTACTTTAACCAATGAGTTTAGCGGCACGGGGACTGGAACCAGAACCCTAAATCTAGGGAACGGAACATGGACCCTGAGCGGATCTGTGGCGACCGGCGTTAATTGGGACTTCAGCGTCGTAACCAATCTGACGTTTAATGCAAACAGTTCGACGATCGTGTGGGGCGGGAACGGTGTTAACGGATCGAGTATCTGGAACGGCGGCGGTAAAACCTACAACATAGTTACGATGAACTCGTCGACCGGTACGCCTAAGTCTTTTGGTAATACTGGCGGCACCATCGCCACACTAAATCTAAACGGGCCAGCCAGATATATTATTACAGGGAACGCAACGCAAACTATCGGGACGTTAAATGCTATCGGAACGTCGACCGGACTGATCCAGTTTGACGACAGTGCTGCGCAAGCCGTAAATCTGGCAATCACTACAGCGGCGACAATAAGCTGGGCATCAATTTTTCATACCACGTTCACCACGACCGCCGTGACCGCGAACAACTCCTTCGACATGGGGAGCAACACTGGCATCACCATTAACGCGCCAACCGGCGGAGCCGGAGGCGGAAGCCATTGCATCGGTTGCTAAAACGTGAAGTTCTCTCGACGAAACTTTCTATTGGCTGGTGCGGCTACGATAGCAATATCGCAGGACGCCGAAGCATGGTGGCCGCACGGAAGCCCGCCGCCTCCTTCTTCATCATTTCCTCTGTTGACGCTAACCTCAGACACCGGATCGTCTCCTTCAGACAACATTACCAATAATAATGTTCCGAACATCGCGCTTAACACCGATCAGATTCTAAAATCTGGTGATGTCGTCGCACTCATCGACGGCAGCACAACAATTTCAACCCACACTATCACCTCCGGAGAGGCTAACGCCGGCGCATTTAGTTGGGGACTTTCGGCGCTCGCCGACGGCACTCACATATTCACTGCGACGGTTAATGGTGGTATCGCCGGTACGCCACTGACAGTAGTGATCGATACGATAGCCCCAACTCTTTCGAGTGCCGCTGGTGCACAGAATGGTACCAACGATACTAACGCCGCCTTGTCGGTGACGACGAACGACAGTCCCGGCTCTCTATTTTGGGTGGTGACCGCAAGCGCAACGCCACCAACCATAGCCCAGGTCGTTGCCGGTCAGAACGACGGCGGGACCGCGGCCTTGGCAAATGGATTGACGCCGGTTTCAAGCACGAGCCTTGCTGCCACTGCGTTCGGACTGACCACATCGGGCACTCGCCACGCCTACTTCGTGCATCAGGACGTGGCAGGGAACAACTCTGCCGTTGCGTCTTCGGGCGGTTGGACGCAATCGCCCAGCACCGGATTTGACGTCCTTACCACCATCGCGCCTAATCTTTGGCTGGCCGCCGATGATCGATTCACAATGTGGCAGTATTTGGCGGGAACCAGCCAGGTTGTTTTCAATCTAGACCACGTAGCTAACTGGAGCGATAAGAGTGGTTCCGCGTTTAATCTCGCTGCGATCTCTGACATCATTCCGCGATCAACCCAGAACTTCCCCGTTCCAGTGTTCAAAACTTCTCCGCGTTGCGTCAGTTTCGATGGCATCAATGATGTCCTTGGGAAGGCCACTCCGCTTGGTTTAGCTGCGGCTATGACATCTCATGCAGGATCAACAATCTGCATGGCGGTCAAGCCAAACCCGGCCGCCAGCCGCGTTTTGCTTCAGGAGTTTGTCACCTCTGGATCGGAGATATTCGACCCCATCGGCTCTGGTGTAACGACTGCGTCCACGTGGCTGGCGAACATGAGGAACGATGCTGGCGGAATTTTTGTGAACAACCAAACATTAGCTACCGGAGTCTTCGACAACACTTGGAAGGTGCTGACCTTTATCGACGACGGAACCAAACTGACTGCTCGGGTAAACGGGGTTCAAGTCGGGACGTACACCTACAGTGCTCCCGGTACGCTAACCAGCGCGAACTTTGCTTTAGGGAACGCTTCCCTTGTCTCGAACTCGTTATTCTTTGCGGCCGACATCGCTGAGCTGGTGATCAAGCTCTCAGGATCGATCAGCCCGACGAACCTCGCTCATCTCGAAACGTACATGGGAACCAAGATAGGGCTGACGATATGACGGTCCCCGCACCGCCGTACCTCATCGTCGGGCTAGCCGGAGACAGCAACGCCGGATGTGGCGACTTCTACGACGCGTCCATAGACGTTAGCGACAACAAGGTTGCCGACTTCCTGGACAACGGCACCATACAGCTGGCCACTGAGCCATTAAACAACAACCTAACCAATGGCATGAATCCAAATTGCGTTGGTTCAACATTGGCGCTGTGTCGATTGCTATCGCAGCGCGGCAAGATCCCATCCGGGTACAACATCCTGATAGTGGACGGCGCCCGAGCTGGGATGGCCTTCAACGCCGGATGGGCTGTCGATAGCAGCAGAGTAGGTCTTGATCCTTGGGAGGCGAAGCTCGCTGCAGCTCTGGCACAAAATGCGGGCAATAGAATTTGGTTCTTCGACTGGAACCACGGTTACAACGAAACTGGCTTAGAAGGTAACCAGACTCCATACACCGCCCACATGATCTCTCTTTGGGCGGAGATCAGATCGATGTACACGACCGCCGCGATGGCACCGCTCCTGGTGGTCGGCCCTCCGCCGGATCGCTCTAATATCGTCAATGACGAAGGCATCGGGGCGATAACTGCCCATCTTGATAGTCTTAATTATCTGGATAATTGTGCTTACGTCGATCCTACAGACGGGAATGTGGGAGTTCATGGGTACCCTACGAATGGAGTCTCAATGGTCGGCGCGTATCCGGCAACGGCCGCTTTAGTTGCCGCCGACGGAGGCCCGAAGATTTTGCATTCCGCTTATCCGCACAACAACTACATCCACTTCAAAGCCAACTCACATCGCGGTGGTCTTGATAATAGTTTTGGCTCAGATGGAACTACGGCGACGAACACCGGAGAGACTGTTGTGTATCCGTTGTCCGAGCGCAAATACACGGCGCTCATGAAGATGGGTTGGCGGTCGATAACAACTTTTGCTGGCGGTGGTGCTCAAGGCTCACTCGACTTCTCTGTAAACAGCAATACCAGCTTCCTAGCGTTGGGATTGCCATGAGCGTATCCCGCAGAAACTTGTTAATAGGGGCCACGGCGTTAGCCTTTGCACCAAGAGAAGCTGAGGCCTGGTTTCGGCATGGTAAACCGTCTGGAGCTGCGCCTACTACGTTCCAGCCAATTTATTCGCCTGCGCTGCAGAATGATGTCTGGATGGAGACACCGGACGTTATTGGCGTTATGGAGCGCGACGACCCGATCAAGTCAGGCAACATCTTCACGCCTGCCACGCCATACACCGACACTTATGGAGCATACCATACCAAAAATAACCCACGTGATGGTAATACTCCTTACCCTAGCAGCCAAAGCTGTCAGGTCGTAAGGCCAGATGAGAGCGCGGTCAGGTTTGTGGACCTCTATCCGCCGCGCTACATAGATCGGGTGGCATTCGCTCAGGCGTCCAACTACTCGATCGTGGGTGGTGCGGGCTTGACGGTGAGCGCGGTCACCGCGCGCACGGAATTCTGCGGCGCCGGCTATGACGGAAACTTCAGCATCCAGCGCGGTATGCTGACGGCCTACATTCAGCTGGCGTCGCCTCCGGTAGCAAACACGGCATACAAGATCAGCCATAGCGCGGCGGCGTTCCCGGACAGGACGTTAACGTTCAACGACAAGGTGACCCGCGCGGGGGGCATCAAGGTCTCGCACGGAGGCCACCGCCCGAACGATGAGGTGAAGCTCGCGTACCTATGCAGCCGCGTTCCGGGGCGCGGGAACGGCGTCGTCGATTTCGCGGCTTATGGCATGGGCGATGGTGCGACATTCTATCTCATCGACGCTGTGACGCTGGCTACGGTCGCCACCTTCGCGCGTATCAGTGGCGTCGGCGGCATCACAATTCGAAGGGCGTACAATCAGATCGACACAGTGGACTCAGGCGGAGGTGCCTATTTACACGGTTTTGATCTGACTGATTTGAGTCAGGTCTGGAAGATCACCTCTGTCTCAACGACAGGCAATCCGACGACGCTGACCTTTGCTGGCGGGCACGGATTCAGCAATGGCGACCACATGCGATGCTTCGGCATGAGCGGGGCTGGTAATCTCGAAAACACCAGCGACCCAGTGAACAGCTGTTCGAATCCTGCGACGAACATCGCGCTCCCGGTCACCTATATCAACGCCACACAGGTATCGGTTGCCGTTAACAACACCACGGCCCTAACGACGGGGACATGGGATCATGCCGCGTCGGGCGTCGGCCCCGGCCCACACGGCGGCTACGAGAACATGGCCTTCAAGTGCCTGGAGGCGACGAACCGCGCCGGAACGAACGTCTACGGCATGGACTACTCGTCCTTCACGACGCCGGGGCGCTATAAACTCTACATCCCAGGATACGGCGTAAGCGATGAGATCCTCATCGATGAGGCCGCGCACGCGCTGACATGCGCGCATTATCATCGCGGGCTTTATCAGCACCGGCTCGGGATGGCTCTCGACTACGGTTCCTACCAGCGCGGACCGTGCCAGCTCGACGGCGTCGGCGGCTACGAGAATTACTGGTCAACACTTATCTCGATGGCATCATCTGAGGGGAGCGGCGTGGTCCTGGACAACATGGGCGACCACCCCACGCACTATTTGTCTGGGACGGGAGCGTACAACCAGTCGCTTACTATTCCTTATAACTTCGGTGGATCCTACAACTGGACTGGGAGACTTGTCTCACCCGCGCTGCGCGCGGTCGGTAGCCATCCGGCGCATCAAGATGCGGGCGACAACGACGACCTCGCATCTGATCACATGGGAAATATTAACGCTTTCGTTGGTATGATTAAATATATTCCTAAGAACGGCCGCGTCACGCCGTTCCAGACTCCGACGCAGCTCAGTTCGGCCATGTGTGACCCGTCCGTGTGGGACAGTTCAACTGACATCTTGCCTGCCATTGTACACGAGGCCATCTATGCGCTAGAGGCGTACCGCGTCCCGCAAGCGCAGATCGGTGACGGGCGAGTTCCGGGTGGCTACGGCATAGGTCACTTCGCCCAGCAGACCGCGTTCGCGCCAGTATCCATGGATACTTACTGTGGTACCGACCCGACCTTTGCTTCATCCGTGCATGGACCCATAGCATCGTTCCTCTACGCGGCTGACCACTGGACGACGATGCTTTACGCTTCGGCAGCGTGGAATCTATGCGATATCCTGACGCAGTACGGGCTCGGGTCATCAGCCGCCTATACGGCTTATTACAACTCCGGGCTTGCTGCCTTTAATTGGGCTTATAACCTCTATCAAAACCTGACCAACCAAACCGCCTATTATGACGGTGAGATCGGCATGAAGACCTACATGGTCTGGACCGACCCGACGTTTGCCACGAACATGACCACGCTTGATAATCACTGCGCGCCTGCGATCACCTCCGCTTGCTGCTCCTACGTGAAGCTTGTCGGCGCGGCGTCGGCGGCGGGATCATTTTACGAGACGTGGTTGACGGACGGCGGCATGTCTTCGAACTTAATTAATACAAACATCAATACCGTGGATCAGTTGAATTGGGCCTATACGACAGGTCTTCTTGCGAGGATGCAAACGCTGTTCGGAACCACCACCGGAATTAATATGTCGGTGTACTGGTATAACCGCGCGACCGTCAACGTCAACACCTCGCAGTTTCTGGCGGATGATAATTGCTTCCGGGGCGGCTGGGGAGGAGCGTCAAGTCCCTGGCAATTCAACGGATGGGACGCGCTTATCAAAGTCCACGTGATGAAGCTCAATCCTGTACCGAGCGGAAATCCTCCAACAGGAACCGATTACCTAAAGGCGATGCAGAGCGTCGTTCAATGGTGCCAAGGTGCGAACATGGTTGGACGTTCACACAGCGCCATGCACGGGCTGCGCCACATCGAGGCCTGTACGCACGACGACTCCTACAATTCTGGAATTCCGACGCCGGCCGGCTGGTGTAGCCCAGGGTACTGGGCCTTTTGCAGCAGCTCTGGATTCCCGGTCGGCAACCTCAACGGGCCTTTGTCTCCCATCGCGCAGAACGTGAGCACGACGAACTACGGCGCGAACGGCTACGCGAAGCAGATGGTGCCGTGGTGCTACGCGCAGTCGTTCTGGGAACTGCAGCTGCAAGACAAGTTCGCGATCCAGTCAAACGAGAGCTACGTTTGGGGCTACGAAATGCCCTTCACGCTGACCATGATGTATCTGCACGCATGGGACGGCAACACGGCGATCGTTCCTTCAACGGCGTCAGCCTGGACGCCGAAGAAACTGCAAAATCTGATCGGCTGGTACAAGGGCGACAATGGACTTTTTACCGTAAACGATCCTACGCATGGTGTTTGGTACGTGACGGCATGGTCGGATAATAGCTTATACGGACACACGCTCTATAACGGCGGCGAGAACGAATCCAGGCCTGTCACGGACTCGTTGAACGGAATACAAGTCGTACAGGTTAGCACTAACTCTGATGTGGAAGGGTTGGTTTCCAACTCGTTCCGGTTGATATTCAACCCGAACAAGATGTCGATGTTTGCTGTCGTTTTGGCGAATGGCTCTCCTAGTAGCTCACGTATTGCGAGTTGGATGGCGGATATAGATTACGTCAATGCGAGCGATTACTACACGCCGACTTCGATGATTGGCATTCAATTCCAGAATTCTACTACGATCTCGGCTTATCACAACAACGCAGTCGCAACACAGAGCTATACGGCCGGTGGATGGATACGGGTCGGGTCTATCTACGATGGGACAAATCCGACGACTGGTTTTACGGCTTACGTCAACGGCGTCGGTGGAACTCCAGTAGCTCCCGGTAGCGGAACTCTTGGTAGTCCAGGATGCATTGTGGCGACGAAGACTTCGGCGTGGGCAAATGCTATGCCAGGCAAGATAGCCGAGCTCGTCGTCGTCAATGATGTTCTCAGCCCGACCGACATCGCTGCTCTGGATGCTTATTTCACAGCAAAGTGGGGCATTTAAATGTTAATCGTGAAGCAGCAAATGAAAAAACTTCTATTAAGTCTGACGTTTATCGTTGGCCTCATCGGTACTGCTAATGCTCAGACCACTTTCACATTCAAGGATGCTGCTGGTACGACGCAAACGGCGAAGTCGTTCAATTGCACCGGCATTTGCCCGCTTCAGGTGCCAGCGGACGCTTCAGGCGCGGCGTTCGGTGTCACCGGCAACCCCTTCTTTGTGACCTTTCCTTCGGCCCCTGCCGTAAACCAGGGAACGTCGCCTTGGATAGTCAGCAGCACAGCGTTAAGCCCTGCGAGACTTAGTGCGCTGACAAATAGCGCACAGGCCATAAAATCGTCGGCTGGAAATCTTGGAATGCTGGTGTGTGGCAACTCCGGCGCATCGCAAGTCTATGTGCAAGTTTTCAGCAAACCTTTTGGCAGCGTGACGGTAGGAACCGATACGCCGGTATATTCGTTTCCCATTGAACCGGGTGGAAGCGGGGGGTTTACCTTATCTGTTGGTGGAGTTGCAATCGGTGGCACGGGCATCAGCGCCGCAGCCACGACAACCGCTACCGGAGCATCAGCTCCATCTCCTGTTCTTGATTGCAACGCGGCGTTTAACTGATGGGCATGATTTTTCTCGTCCGAAATATGCAGACCGGGAAGCTTCTGTCTTCCATCGGTCCTCCTCGCCTATATGCTGATAATCCCTCTGGCGCGATCCGATATGCCACGAAAGAACTGGCCCAAGTCGATGTTTCAGATGGTGAGAAAGTCGTCGGTTTAGCAGGTGACGTGCAACTGTATGGTGTATCATAATGGGAGCACTGACACTTGTAGTCCACGATGATACATCTTGGTCAACTAATGCTAATATGGCGGCCTGGAATATTATTAGGACAAGAGTTGTTTCGGATCTTCAGACCGCTCTTTCCACGCTTCGTTCGGACGGAACCGATGTAACGATCAACATATATTGTGGATACGGCGAAGTCGATAATCAAACGATGGGCTCTGGCGATATTGGCCAGAGCATGTACTTCGTCGATACGGAAACATACGCTAATATCAGAACTACGTTGTCTGGATTTACAGGGTTAAATACTCTACAGACTTCAGCATTTAATCCATCCACAAATTTACCAGCCACAGACCCGTTTGGTTGGTCAGAGACTATTTTGATTGCCTCGGCACTTACTAAAGCACTTGGCTTTTGGACTGGCAGTGCTACCGACGGTTATTGCGGATTTAGCAGCTCTGCTAGTTTTGATATAACCAGCGTAGACGGATCAACATGTACGGGAGGATATTCTCTCTATGGTGTAATGATGCACGAGTTCACGGAAGTTCTTGGCCGTGAAATGAACACCGGCGCAAATACCACCTTTTACATCGCAGACATTTTTACTTATAGCGCAAGTGGAACGCGCAATAACGCGGCCTCTGGCACTCGCTATCTATCTTCGGATGGCGGCGCGACCAGCATCGTTAGCATGAACAACAACACTAACGGAGATACTGGCGACAATTTGGGTTCTACTCCATATGCTAGCGCCTTCAACGCCTTCGGTAGTACGGGCTTTGCACCCTCAACATCAAGCAGCGTTCCTCTTAAGCCAATTGATTGGTTGTATATGACGATAATTGGCTGGGGTCTGACGGGTCCTGGCTTGGGATATGCTGGTCTTAGTAGCAGTGGTGGACCAGGAGCTACCGTAGCCGTGAAATCTTCAGGCATCCCAATGATGGGTGGGTGATTCGGTACTGACAACATCAACTGGCGTCGGACCGGTCCTGGTGTTACCAAATTGTCCCGGACATATATTCAGTTTCTTCCTCTTTTGTCATACGGCGATATTTCCACTCGTGGTTAATCTGCCGTCGCATGAGAGGACCAGATGACCTTGATCCGTCGATTAGAAGTTTTGTGGTGAAAGAGCTCTCGTAATAATTCCAATCGGTGTCTTTTTCCATTTTTGGCAACTCCTGATTGAAGCACCTGAACTTAAGGCAATCAGCCGACCTTGGCTAGTACCCTAAATTCCAACATCTCGCGGGCGCCAGCGTCGACCAAAGGACATTAAATGTCGTTGCTTTTACTATTTAACCAACCCAGTGGTGGCGGCGGTGGCAGCATCAATGCCTCTGCGTCACAAAATATTCCAGACTTCGCGCAGGCCGCGACTACTGCGGTTATCATCTCTGCGCTAGAAAACGAGACGGTCCCGCAATTTGGTCAAACTGCTGCTGCTGCGGCTATCATCGCCGCTTCAGAAGATGAGACGGTGCCGGCATTTGGCCAGGCAGCTACAGGAACGACAGAGTCTCCAGCTCCGGTGGCGCTCATGCCAGCTTCTCGTGTCGTTATCGTTAATCTCGGAAGATCTCTCTCATGGCCGTTCAAGGATCCAGATGACATTCTTGATTATTATGTCGATTGGTCTAACGCATTAGATGAAGAGGGCGATACTATATCATCGTCGACGTGGATTATTCCAACCGGAATAACAAAAAACAGCGACACGAAGGCTGATCTTGTCAGCGCCATCTGGCTATCTGGTGGCACGATTGGCCAGAGATATTCTCTGACTAACCGCATCGTCACGTCTGGAGGACGCACGATGGATCAGACCGTCAAGATCAAGATCAAGGCGAAATAGGGATGAGCCCGGATGCCTGTATTGCCGCGCTCGATGATGCACTTATGCAGGCCGCTGAAACAGTAATTTTACGGCGTAAGGCTGGCGCGAGTCATGTCGATGTGACGTGCCCGGCTAGGGTCGATGCAATATCCGTTCAAGAGATTGCTGCCGGAATCAATCAGACCGATTTGCATGTAATCATCTCGCCGACGCCGCTCAATAATGCGCAGTGGACCGGTGCGCTGCCTACTCCACTTGCGGCGCCATTCGATGTGGATCCAAGAATTCCGCTGATAGGATCAGACAAGGTGATCGTCGAGAATCGTCTGCGCACTGTGATCTTTGTGGCTTTGCAATCCGTAGAAAATACATTGGTTCGGATCAATATGCGGGTCACGGGATAAGAGACGAAAATGCCGCTCGATGCTTCAATAAGTGGAAATAGTTCAGATATAGACCGGATGCTGGAACAATCTTTGTCGCATGAAGCGCGGCGCGCCTACATCTTGCGGGGGGTTATAGAACAGCGCGCGCGGATCGAGGCCGAGCGGCAAGGCGCCAAGGTTACTTTGACCGTGGATGGCATTAAAAATACTACAGAATCGATGATAAAGGACACCAGTGTCGTCGTCTGGAGATTTCAATGGATCGGAGATTTAATTCGTTGGATCGATCAGCAATTGATCATTCATTCGCCAGTTGAGAAAGACGCAACTAAGGCGGTGCCAGGACAATACGAGCGCTCCTTCATTGCCTATGCGGATGGCAGTGAATTTGATCTCAATGATAAAATTCCGGAACAGGCCGAAGAATATATTATAATGAACACTCAACCCTATGCCGGGAAGATTGAACGGGGAAGATCTCCGCAGGATCCCGATGGTGTGTTTCAAGTTGTGGCCGCTCTTGCGGCTAATCTGGTAGATCCGCTCTGGGCAACCGTACATTTTGAATATCGCACACCGCCGTTCGAGGAAGTAGTGCTGCGGCATTTTGGGAGTCGCGCATTTAATTTGACGCCGGCAATCATTATTCTGGCACCGGCAAAATGATTGGCCAACTGATCTTTCCATCATTGTGACCCCGAGATAATTCATGGCGAGCAAGGCCGTTGTCGATGCTGTGGAGTCCCGTCTTGGAGCGACGTGGACGGTTGTCTCCACCATCGATGCGACGTCGACGGATATTCCCGTCATCGGTGTGAATACGCTTGGCACACCGCCGGCTGATGGATCGTCCTTCATCGAGGTGCAGTATCCGGTTGCCAATGAAATTCACGTCGGAATGGCCGCCGTTGGCAATCGCACGTTTCGAGAATCGGGAGCGTTCCGGCTGATCCTCTCCATTCCGCGCGGACAGGGAATCGCGCAGGGTCTCGATTGGGCCGATCAATTAAGGGTATTGTTTCGCGCAAAGCAGTTCTCAGGCGTTTCGTGCCTCGCACCGAATCCTGCGTTTATCGACAATAGCAACGACACTGGAAATTATTTCGTGCTGTCGATTGTTGTCCCATATTACTTCTATCTCTTCGCTTAAGACTCATCACAAAAACACAGACATCTATGATCCGTCCATTTGGGCGGTTCTTTCATCACAAGGAGAGCCATCGTGGGTTCAACCAACAGAACTACACTCGCATACACGCTCGAATCCACGCCCGGTGTGACGCCGGCAACACCGCCCTTCACCGCGCTGCGGGTGACCTCGAATACGCCGTCATTCACGCCGAAGACGACGACGAGCAATGAACTCCGCGCTGATCGGCAAACGACCGATCTCATCCTGATCGATGCGGAATCGGCAGGCGATACCGCGATAGAGCTTTCGTTCCGGGCCTTCGACGACATGATCCAGGCTGCATTGCAGGGAACATGGTCATCTGATCCGTTGATAACCGTGCTGACGACCGGCGTTGAAATCTCTGCATTGTCGACCACGACCGCGACCGTTGTAACTCCGCTAGGCACACCGTTTAAGGCCGGTATGCTGGTCAACACCGGAGGATTTGCAAATGCTGCAAATAACGGGTTACTGGCAGTAGTCGTCAGCTCGAGCGCAACCGCCGTGGTATTTGGCGCGTCGACCTTCACGGTCGACGCTTCGCCGCTGGCCGGAGCAAAATTGCAGGTATGCGGCTTCCAGGGTGCATCGGCCGATATCACGGCGACGGCAACCGGGTTGGCCTCGACCTCGCTCGATTTCACCACGCTTGGGCTTAGCGTTGGCGAGTGGATTAAGATCGGCGGTGATAGTGCAGGATTGGCGTTCGCGACGGCGGCGTTGAATTCATGGGCGCGCGTAACGGCGGTCGCCGCGCACGCGGTCACTCTCGACAACCTGCCTTCCGGTTGGACGACGGATGCCGGCACCGGCAAGACCCTGCAGATATTCACCGGGGATTTTCTGAAGAACGGCACGACGGTTCGCTCCTTCACGCTGGAACGCCAGCAGCAGGACATCACCGTTCCGTCTTTCGAATATTTCCCCGGCTCGCAACTCGACAAATGGTCGCTCGATTTTAAGGCGGCGTCAATTCTCGCTGGCTCCTTCGCCTTCATCGGCACAACGGGATCTGTTCTCACGACGCGCCTGGCTGGTGCTACCGATATCGCGGCACCAACCTTCAGTGTTCTCAATACCTCATCGAATGTAGGGCGTATGGCGGTCGGTGGCACCCTTGTTGCTGGGCCGTCGTTCTTCCAGGATATCGGCCTCGATCTTGCCAACAATCTAGCAGGCCAGAAGGCCATCGGGACGCTTGGCTCGGTCGGCATCAGAAATGGCTCGCTCTCGTTATCGGGCAAGATCAATGCTTATTTCGGTGACACAGCGTTGCTGGCGGCGGCAATCGCCAATACCCAGACCTCGATCATGATGAAGACCAACCGTACTGATCTTAATCGCGAGGGCTACGTTTTCGATATTCCGGCTCTGAAGATCACTGGCTCGGCGCCGGTGCCGGGGAAGGATCAGGACCGGTATTTCAGCGGCAGCTATCAGGCGTTCCGGCATTCGACACTCGGCTACACAGTTTCTTGTTGCCGCTTCCCATATTTGCCGGTTGCCAATTAAGTTTGATCTTCTTGGTGCGGCGCAAGCCGTACTGTCCAACCCGCGGCCCGGTGCGGGAGAAGAAAACCGGGCGCCGCAATCCCGAATGGACTAGGGAGAATAATCGTGAAACTTTCTGATCTGCTGGTTGATTCCGAGAAGATAGAGAATGGAGATTGGGTTGAGATCACGCCGGCTGCCAAAGGCAAGCCGGCCTTTCGCGTTTGCGTGCGCGGCTACGGCAATGCCGATTATCGCCGCATGCAATCGCGGATGTCGACGGAGCTTAATTCGGAATTTGGAACACATGCAAACATTCCACCAGAGCGTTATGAGGAAGTCGATCTAACTTGCTTGTGTGATACTATCCTAACTGGATGGGATGGATTAACCGAAGACGATGAGGCAACCACTATTCAGTTCTCCGCTGACAAGGCCAAGGAAATTCTCGCCAATCCGGATGCTCGCCTGCTGCGCGGCATGATCGAGAGCGCTGCGCGCAGCATTACCATGCGGCGCAAGAAAAAGCCGGACGCCGTAATAAAAAACTGAGAACGCGGGTCGAGTGGGACATCACTTACGGCCCGCATGCGGAATGGCTGGCGCAAGCGGCACGCGATTCCGGGGAATCAATTCCAGATGACGCCATTGCGCCTGGTCTGCCTGTTGTGTTTGGTTTTTCCTATAGTGCGTTTTGCGAATTAAACAGCGATCGTGAAAGTGGCTTCGGTCTTGGGCCTATACGCTTTACCGCGATCGATGCTTATGCCAGTCGCTATAGGATTACCGGTATTGATGAATTTGAGGAATTCGTTTCAGACGTGCGTTTGATCGACCGGATGTTTCTCGATCTCATTCCAAAACCTAACAAAGATAAATAATCAGCGATGCCTTCACTCGGCGATATCGTCAACACCATCACAATCCGCGGCGTGGCGGATGGTGTTGATGCGACCACGGCGGCGACCAAGGGCCTCAAGGATGCCTTCGACGCGGCCTCGACGGCGGCCAAGAGTAGTGCGGGGGAGATCTCCGGGGCGTTTGATGGCATACAGAAATCGATCGGCGCTGCAGGTGCGGGGGCCGCTGGTGGCGGCGGGTTGTCGTTTCTTGCTTCGGTAGGCATAGGCGCCGCTGCCAGCGCGGCCGGTCTCGGGGTATTTTTGGATTGGGTGCAGAAAACAAATAAAGCACTTTCCGACATGGGTGCGGCTGCACAACAGGCCAATCTCAATCTGCATGATTTCCAGACCTTGCAATTCGCCGCCGGCGCGAGCGGGGTGTCGAGCGACACCTTCGCAAAATCATCTGCCGAGATGGCAAAAAATCTCGATGAGGCAAGCCGCAAGGAGAATGATCTCTCAAAGCTGCTTGACGCCAATAATATAAAGTTTAAGGATGGAAACAAACTCATCATCGATATGAACGGCTTGTGGGATATATCGCGCGACCTGATCTCGCGCGCCGCCAGCGAGCAACAGAAGATCAAGATGGCCGACATGATCGGCGCCGGCAAGGAACTGGTGCCGTTGTTAAGCGAGGGCGCGGCGGCTTTCACGGCCACGCGCAGCGAAGCGGAAAAGCTTGGTCTGGTAATCAATGATGAGGTGATAGCCCGCGCCAAAACATTCGAGGATGAATGGACAAAATCAAGTCTGGTATTCTCGACCTGGATGAAGGCTCAACTCGCCAGCCTGATTCCGACCATCGACGATCTGATCGCAAAAGCCCAAGGTCTATCGTCCGCCGTATCTAGTGCCGTTAGCGGTGCCATTAACCGCAGCCCAGCGGATTCCGGCCAGACTTCGAGGGAATCTGAAGCCACAGCAATCTTGTCGCTGATTAAAGCTAATGATGATTTAGAAGTGATCATGGATGCCGTCTTGAAGGCAGGTCAAGCCTTGACGGGAACACTTGATGCCAGCACCAAAGCGCTAGTCGATAACAGTATTGCTGGCACCGGCGCCGCAAAAATGTGGGACGACATCGCTGCTGGCATGGAAAATGCGGCTGCTGCCGGCGCCCGCATTGTCAATGTTCCGATGCCGCCAACGCGGCCAGCAAGCAAATTGCCTGGGGAAGATAGCAATGACGGCGGACGCGATCTCTTTGATAAAGCTACAGCATCGATAGAAAAACACATCGGGGCATTAGCCGCCGATTCACTTTCGATGGGGCAAAACGCTGGTGTTGTGGCTGGAATGAAAGCCGAATTCCAATTGCTCGATGCGGCAAAAACTGCCGACAAAGATGCTACCGTTGCGCAAAATGCGGCTTGGGATAAGCAAATTGCAGCCTATACTGATTTGCGCGGGCATATGACCAGCAAGCAAGCCTTGGATGCGTCTGGAATCGAACTAACAGATAAACAAACAGCCGCCTTCTTGCGGTTGCCGGCGGCAATTGATGTCAGCACGCAATCCTATGAGAAGTTGAAAATTGCACAGGAGATTAGCCGTGGTCAGCAAACGGCTTTCTTAACACCTGAAGATGTCCAGATAGCAAATCAGCTAAAGACTATTTATCCCGACGTTGCAACGGCCCTTGGGAGTGCCGAAGCCAACGCGCTGCGGCTGAATAAGACGTTCTCCGATCTCAGCACCTTGGGGCAAAACTCGCTCTCTGGCTTTGCCGTTGATTTCAAGAATCAACTGGTATCCGGAGCATCTGCATGGAAGGCGTTCGAAACGGCCGGTGCAAGTGCACTGAACAAGATTTCCGACAAGCTAATGCAGATGGCGATCGATAACCTTTGGTCGAAGGCCTTCGGAGGTGCTGGGGCCACCGGACTTGGTGGTCTCCTCGGTATGTTTGGCCTGGGTGGAGCATCCGCTAATCTTGCCTCTTCGAATGCGGCGGCAACTGGAGCAAGTGCAGGCGATGTCGCATATGCTTTCAAATCAGGCGGCATGGTCGGCATTGACGGAACGCCGACCTACGTGCATTTGGCCTATTTCGAGAACGCACCTCGTTTTGCGAGCGGCGGCATGATCACTGATGGTGGGGTGCCGATCATCGCGCACCCTGGCGAACGGATTCTCAACCGTCAGCAGACGGCGGCATATAACGGGGGCGCCGGGTCGTCGCATATTGCAATTTCCGTTTCCGTCGATGTCTCAGGCGCCAACGGCGACCAGGCCGTAAATGATATCGCGGAGGCGGCCGCATCGCGCGGCGTGTCTGCGGCGCTAAAACAGGTTCCTAGTCTCGCCGTCAATTCGATCGTTAACGCCACCAATCGCGGCCTGCGGCTGCACGCATAATCCCAGGTAAATCGAAATGACCATCACGTTTCCGCGGTCATTTCCGACCGGCCTCGATGCCTGGGGAACTTGCGATTTCAATCTGGCGCGGCAGCAGGTTGCCAACACGACCTATGGCGGGCAATTCACCGGCATGGAATTGGCCGACGCGTTCTGGACCTGCAAATATCAGACGATCCTCTTGGGGATCGACGGCAAAGATCGTGCGGTCTGGCAGGCGTGGTTCCAAAGTCTCAAGGGTGTTCTCAACGCCTTCTACGGTTATGATCCCGAGAAACGCTATCCATTTTATTACGGAGCCTCGGTTCTCAACCTGACGCGCTACGGCGGCGGGGCCTTCAACGGCACGGCGACGGTCGTAAGCACTACGACATCGACAATTTCAGTCTCGGCATTGCCCTCCGGCTATCAGTTCTCGGTCGGTGATTACATATCGATCCCGATGACGGTCGGGCAGCGCTCGCTTTATCAGATCCTCGAGGCGGTGACGGCGGACGGCTCCGGAACCGCGACGGTAACCGTTGAACCAAGCGTTCGTAGTGGCGCTGCGACGACAGCGCTTGGCGTGCAGTTGGTATCGCCGACCTGCGTCATGATTATCAAGCCTGGGACATTCTCGGCGCAGGCGCAAGCTGGGTCAGCGCAGCCCGTGACGTTCGAAGCCGTGCAGAAATTGGTCTGACATGAAATCCTTCGATTCCGGCACCATCACCATGCTGGCGACCGGCCGCGCGGTCAGCCGGGCACTTATGGAGTTTACGTTTCCATCCGGAACCTACCGGTTTTGGACAGGGCAGGGCATTCTGACCTATAGCGGTAACGATTATACCGGTGCCGGCAGCCTGATCGACATTCAGCAGATCGACGGGGTGTCCGATCTATCATCGGTGCCGTTGCTGGTGACTCTGACATCGGTGCCGAATTCCGATTTGTCGCCCGACGTTTTGGCAACCATAGAGGCCGAAACCTGGCACCAGGCGCCAGTTAAAATATCACGTGCCTACATCGACCCCGATACCCGCACGCTGTTGTCGGTCGAGCGATTCTATTCGGGGTACATCGACAAGATCGATCACGAGGACCAGATCGGCGGCGGAGCGGTCCTTAAAGCCTATTCGGAATCGAAATCGCGCGATCATCTTAAAACTGGATACCGCACGCGCTCGGATGCCGACCAGCGATTGATCAATGCGACCGACGGCGGCCTTATGATGGCGGCAACCGCTGGCGTGCAGGACATTTTCTGGGGCCGCATCAACCAGAATGCCGGATCGACCGGGCACGGATCTGGTGTTCAATGGGTGCATGTTAATTAATGAGATTACCGGATTGGGAAACGCGGCTTGCCACCGCGATCGATAGGCATCGCGCATTGCCCTTCGAATTGGGCGTATCCGATTGCTTCGAATTGACCATGGATGCGGTCGAGGCAATAACCGGAGAAAATCCCTGCATTGAGTTTTGCGGATCGTATCGTACCGAAATGGACATCGCGCGAATTCTTGCCGGATTAAAACTGCGCGACGTCGGGGATTTTTTGGCGAAGTATTTTCCCGATGAGATAGCCCCGTCTTTTGCCAGTCGCGGTGATCTTGTCGCGGTCAAGCAGGGCGAGCAAATTGCCGCGGCGATCTGCATCGGTTCGAAGATTCTCGGCAAGGCTACGTCCGGGTTGACCTTCACATCTCGTTCATCCGCCGTTAGGGCATTCCGGATCTAGGCAATGCCATTTATTGTCCCTCTCATTTTAGGTGCTGCACTTGTTGAAGAGCTTGGGCCCGTTGTTGTCGGGCTTATTGAACTCGCCGGCACCGTTGCTTTATCATTTGGCCTTAGTTATCTCGCAAAAATATTGACGCCGAAGCCGAGCACTCCGTCATCTCTCGGCGGCGTGCAGACCACAGTCCAGTTCGGGGCAAATCTGCCGCGCAGCGCCTTGTTCGGCATGCAGGCCACAGCGGGAGCGCTGCTTTACTGGAATGCGGACGGAACCAATAACGATAATCTGCAGATGGTCTATGCCGTCGGCGACGGTCTGCATGACAGCCTCGCCGGAATGTACATCGCCGGATTGCCGGTTACTATTGAATCGACGCCGGTAAGCCTTAGTTGGGGCTCCGGATATCCTGTCACAGAGTATCGCACGGGCGGCGTCATCGGCGGCACGCCGAAGATGCTGGTGCGGTTTTTCAATGGAAGCGACAGTCAAGCGGCCGATTCAGACCTCGTCTCGCATGCCAATCCGCCGGGGCGATGGAGTTCAAACAATACCCTGACCGGAATCTGCTACGTCTCGATCACGCTGGCCTATGACACCAACGTCTATTCCTCCGGCGCCATTCCGCAGTTCCTTTTCGTGGTCAAAGGGCTACGTTGCTACGATGTAAGAAAGGATTCCACGGTTGGCGGTTCTGGCGCCCACCGATGGGGCACCCAATCGACCTATGAATGGACAGCCAACCCGGCGATTGGTCTCTACAATTATCAGCGCGGAGTCTGGGTCAATGGCAATCTGGTGCTGGGCATGGGACTTAGCACCGCCGACATGGTGCAGAATGCCTATGTCGCAGCGGCGAATTCGTGCGACGACGCGATCACATTAAGACTCGGCGCCGCATCGATCTCTTCCATCAGCAATGCAGGAACTGGCCATGCGGTCGGTGATGTCCTAACTCTAACCGGCGGCACCTTTACAACGCCGATCCAAGTTCGCGTTGATACGATTGATACGGCTCACAGCAACAAGATAACACACGCAACAATTATTCAATCCGGTCAATTCACAGTTGCGGCCGGTAATCCTGTTGTACAAGGATCAACTTCTGGTTCAGGAATTAATGCATCCTTCAACCTGACCTGGACCACTACCGAGAATCGCTACCGCGTCGGTATGCAGGTCGCCGCCAATGTGCAGCACCGCGATGCCATAACGGCGTTCCTGAGCTCAATGGCGGGAACGCTTCTGGAAGACGCCGGGGTATTTGCGCCGCAGGCTGGTGTAGCGCAAACCGTCGCATTGAGTTTTACCGATAGCGATCTGGTTGCCGGCCAGAGCCAAGTTTACTCTTCGCATCGATCGCGCGCCGATCTGATAAATGCGGTGTTCGGCACCTATTCGGAGCCAGCGCAGAATTGGGCCTCGATCTCTTCGCCGCCGCGCGTGTCATCGACGGACGCCACGACGGACGGCGAGGAATTGGCCGTATCGATCGACTTCCCGATGATCTATTCGGGAACGCAAGCGCAGCGGGTCGAGGAAATCACCCGCAAACTGGCGCGCTTGCAGGCGACGGCAACGATCACCCTGCCGTTCAAGTTCTCGGTTCTGGAGCCGGGCGATTGGGTGACCTGGACCTCGGCGCGATTTAATTTTACCAAGACATTTCTGATCAGCATAACGACGCTCAATCTCGATCAGACCATCACCTTGACCTTGCGCGAGATCGCATCAACCGCATTCGATTGGACTGCCAGTGCCGACGAGCTTTCCGGAACGTCTCCGACTAATCTGGCAGCGTTCAACGCATTAACGACAACGGTCTCTTCTTTCTCGATCGCTGCTCTCCAGATCAACGCACCCGGCAGCATCACGACGCCGGCTCTAACCTGCAGTTGGACGGCGATCACCGACACCACAATTACAGCGGTTCTCGTCCAGTACCGTATCCAGGGCGACAGCAATGTCCTGAACGCAAGGTTTGACGACCCAACCACCGGGTTGGGGCTGATAATTTCAGGTATTCAGTCAGGCGCGATCTATGAAGCGCGCGCCACTGTCGAAACGAAGCCTCCACGGACAACCACCTATACTTCATGGGTCAACACAGGCGCGGCGGTCGGCAATCAGGTTGTCTCAGGATCAACTCCACCCGCTGGCACCGTCGGCCTGGCGGCGCTTGATGCCACATTGACCTTGGAGTTGAACGACACCATCGCAGCGTCTCAGGATGCCGCCGCTCAGTTGTTCGCGTTGGGCAATGATCTAAGCAGCGTTTCTATGTTGGCGACGGCTCATTTCGCCACCACAGACGCGAACGTGACGACCGCGGCAAGTGCGGCGGCAAATGCCTTACAGGGAGTGGCTGACCTAACCACCAGCGTCGGTGCATCATTAGCGAGTGCTATTTCTAATATCAGCCTTGATCTCGCTACTCTTGCCTCAATCAATGATACACTAGCTAGTTTGCAATATGATGTCTCCGCTAATTACGGCAACCTAAGCGCCAACGGCCAATTTCAGATTATCGCGAGTGTTGATCCAACCGGATCAGCTTTGGCCCTGATTGATATGCAGGTAAATGCTTCGATTGGTGGTTCATTTGCCTCTGCTGGAATTCAAATTGCGGCCTATATTGATTCGTTCGGCGTGCCCTATTCACGCTTGCAATTTTCCGCTGACAGTACAGAATTTAGAATTCCTGATGTTGATGGTGGAGATCCATTCGCGCCGTTTCTGGTGGAACAAGTCAACGGAGTTCCGCAGATTGCGTTGCGACCGGATGCAATACCGGACGGTGCCATCACCACACGCACTATGGATAATGGCCTTCTCGGCACTATCACCACAGTTAACAGCTCAGATGTTGTCAGAACGCTAACGGGATGGAATAATGGTGGTGCAGGTGGCACTATTATCTCAGCGACGATTGTGGTGGGAGTTGGTAGTTCTCTGCTGATTGATTTCAATACCGTTCTGAAAAGCTCCTCTACTCCGACAACCGTTGGTGGCTTTATTGCGTTATACGTGAATAGCACTCTGATTAAGAGTTTTCCTCATAATCCAAATTTTACTAATACAGGAATGACTCTTGCAAATTCATTTAAGCAGATAGTCAACAATTGTCCGGGTGGATCGACGGTCATTACGGTCTTGATGTATAATAATAATACTTCTGCGACTGCCACCATGACAACCGTGGCACCGCAACTTTTATTGCAGGAAATGGCCGATCCAATTGTGGTGGACGCCAGCGCAACGATTACGACATCTGTAGCCTATCAAACGTCATTGGTGGGCGACACATCCGGAACGTTCACTGCCACCGCCATTGGTTCGGCCGATCCCTATCGCGTGGTGGTGGTCGCAGTTGGCTGGGTAAATTCTAATAATACTCCGACATTGACAGTCGGTGGTGTGGCAGCCAATCGCCTCCAATACCAGACCGATTGGTTCGGACGCGGCTATCGCTTGGCTCTATTTGAAGTACCCTATCCGAGCGGCACAACTGCGGACATCATCGTCAGCATCGCCGGTTCACCGAAGGCAATCCAGATCAGCGTTTGGAAGGTTGTGGCGTCTTCGCATGTACCAAGCTACTCGGGCAACGGATACACCTACGATGCGAGCACAACTATCGCAAATGTGGGGCCTATCGGAGCGCTCGCTGGACAAGTGCTGATCGCCGCCGGATATGGCACGGATGGTAGCGCGACTTTTACCGGAACATGGACCGGTACGGGCACGCCGACCGAGCGCGCTGACGCCGCGACCAGCACCACACCTAATCTTTGTTACAGCGCCTACGACATGGCGGTAACAGTTTCAGAATCAAAACACTTTTGGATTACTGAAAGCGACGCCACTCAGCCCATCGTCGCGGTCGCCGGGGTCTGGCAATAACGCACAAGGAGCGCTTCTATGCTGCAACCACAGATCAGAACTTTCGGGCCTAACCCAATCACGGTCGCTGGCACAGTCACAGGTCTGCCTATGACACGCTTCGATGGAATGCTCGCCTTGACCGTCCAGGCATCCGTGACCGGTTATGCCTCAGGCGGAACGACCATCGATCTCTATCTGCAGACCTCGCTCGATTCTGGTGTCACCTGGCAGGACGTGGCCAACTTCCATTGGACCACAGCCAATGCCGTCAAGAACAGGAATTTGTCGAAGCTGACGCCACAGGTCACAGACAAGACGCCAGGCAGCCTTGCGCTAACGGCCAGCACCTCCGTTGACGGCATCTTCGGAGATCAGTTCCGCTGGGTGATTGTCAGCGTCGGCACCTATGTTGGCCCAATACTCACTGCAACCTTGATCCCATCGTGATAGCAAATCTTCCCTCGTCACTTGCCTACATCGACGAGGACGAAGGCTCGGAACTAAATGTGGGCGCATCTGAGCCAGGAGGTGCAAGCCGACACGGCGTATCGGTGACGTTCCTGAGTGACTGGCGCAAGACAAAAGGCTTGCCTCCGGCAACCGTTGATGATGTGGGAGCTATAACGAGCGAGACGGCGGCGCAAATCTATACCGATATGTTTGCCGCGCCGCTTCGGTTTGATGAATTGCCGAGCGGTCCCGATTATCGCCTACTCGATATTGCAGTGAACCTCGGTCTTCATGGCGGAATCATCGCCCTGCAGCTCGCGCTCGGCATGTGGCCGCTCACCGGGGCAATGGACGACGCGACGGTTGCGCTCGCAAAGCAGGCTGATGCGAAAGCGCTGGTGCTGGCACTCGGCGCGGTCTGGATTTCCAAGAAACACGAAAGCCCGAATTGGGTGCCGAGCCCGGTTACCAAGACCGGTTATGGCCACGGATGGATGAACCGATGCAATAAGGCGAATGCGCGCGCATTGGCGATCATCATTCCGCCTGCCGTCTCTCAATAATCATCTCGCGAAAGGTGCCCCATGATTATCGTCGACAAATTTGTCGACGTGCCCGGCTTTGCCGCGCATGTCGCCGCGCTGCAATTCACCGGCTGGAAGCCTCAATTCGTTGTGGTTCACAACGCCTCGGCGCCGAGCCTCTCAAATTACGCCGAATGGCGCGCGCATCCGGAAAAGCACGGCAATTGGACGCCCGAACAATGGGGCCGCAACCTGCAGAGCTATTACGCTGGCATGGGTTGGTCAGGTGGCCCACACGCCTTCGTCTGCCCAGATGGAATTTTATTATTCACACCATTCACCCAGCACGGCACGCATTCGCCGGCCTGGAATTCAATAACCTGGGGCATCGAGACGGTCGGCGAATTTGAGTCCGAGCCGTTTGGCAACGGCAGCCGCACAAATCTGATTGCCATGCTCGCCATCCTGCACGCCCGCATTGGCTTGAATCCGGTGGACTATAAATTTGGCGTCCGCGGGATTCACTTCCATAAGGAAGATCCCGTGACTACCCATAAGACCTGCCCCGGTAGAAATATGGTGAAGGCTGAGCTGGTCGCCGACGTAGCCACCTATATGCAGGCAGCACATCCTGGTGATCATGTCGAGATTCCCGCCGCGGTGAACGAGGTTGCAAGCTCCGGCATGACAGAGGAAGAACTCACTTCCGTCACCTGGCTGCAAACATCGCTGAACAAACTCGGAGATCATCTCGCGGTCGATGGAGATGCGGGTGCGGCAACGAAAGCTGCCGTGACTTCATTCCAGGCAAAACACGATCTTGTTTCCGATGGGATCGCCGGGCCGGTCACGCGCGCTGCAATCAAGTCTGCGATGATTCCTTAATCTTGAATCTCTTCCGTTAATAACGAAAGGAAATCGAATGACGATCAATCCTCGCGTGGGAATGTGGATCAGCATTGTTGCGGCGCTGCTGATGTTCACGGCCGGCGCCGGTGCCGAGCTCACCACCATTTTCAGCACTTCGGTCGCAAATGAGATCGTCGCAATCTGTGTGTTTTTCGGCGGGGCAATCAGCACGCTCAATGCCGTGCTGCACATGATCCCGTCGGGCAGTTCGCCACAAGCATTGGCTCAGTTTCCGCTCGGGCCAACCGTGCCCGCGCCGGTTGCGCCATCAAAAGGGATCACAAAATGACAACATCCCCGCAATTAACCGCCGCCGAAATCGCGGCCGGCACTACCGCGCTGAAGGCCATGGTGGCGACGCTAATCCAGGCCTGGGAGCAGCGCATGGTCCCGGCTGCCTATATCGATCAAGCCGTCGCGGCGGTCGTCGCGGCGGTGGACAAGGTAAGAGATGCAACACCCCAAGGAGATTCCAATGTTTAGAACGATCTTTGCTGCAGCTATCGGTCTCGCGTTGCTCGCGTTGCCAGCCAATGCACAAGTGAGACGCCCCGCGGTTACGGGAAACGTCGTCAAGGATATCAATACCGATTTGCATGGGGGCACCGTAGCCAAGCCATCGATCGCCGGTGTGACGCTGACCAGCGACATAACCAAGGACGGCCCGAAAATATGGGCAGCGATTCTGTCAGCCAATGCAGCGGATCTTACCTATGCCGCGGCGATGGCAACGGCGGCGGCTACGCCTGCATCCAAGACTCGCCTGCAGTGCCTCAACGCGATTATCGCCGTGAACGCGCAGGCCTCCGGACTCTCATTGGTCGGGGCCGACGGAAAAACCCCTTTGGTAAAACCCGATCCCCACGCCATCAGCGACATCGAAAGCGTGGCTGAATTGGTGGACAATCTCTCGCCCCAAGGCGCGCTCTATACGTCGTGCGCCGGTGCGGCGACCATGTTCAAGACCAACGTGCTGGCGCTCATCAACGGAATCGTGACCGGCGTGGCCGCATTTGGAGCGACCGGCGGCCTTATTCCGTAATGACCTTTCAGGCTCGCGCAGTTGCCGCCGTCGAGATCGCCTTTGACCGGGCGGTCTCGGAGCGTTTCATCTTGTGGTCCGCCAATCTTCAACCTGGCACGGTCGAGGATTTTGTGGCCGGCATCTACAAGCTGAATTCCGGACGTGAGAGCGTGATCGCGGAACTGATGAAGCAAGAGGCTAACCCGTGATCTCTACCACTATTATCAAATCGGCATCCGCGCTTGTGTTTAGCCTATACGGCAGGCCGGGGGCAGTTGATGTTTCCTGGGCCTATCGCGAAAACGGCGTGATCTGTTGGGCAGTCGTTAAAATCGATGGCTTTTGGTATCTGATATTGCGCGGCTCGGTCACGCGCGACGATTGGCTACACGATTTTGAGGCCCTGGCGATATGGGTGCCGGAACTTGCGAGCCATGTGCATCCCGGTTTCCACGACGGTATGCGGGATATTCTTGCCGATGCGATGAACTATATCGGTGATGATCCGTTCGTCATCTGCGGGCATAGTTTAGGCGCCGCCCGCGCTGCCATCGCCACGGCCTATGCAATCGCCGGCGGTAAGCCACCGCTCGCGCGCATCACATGGGGCGAGCCGCGTCCGGGATTCTCAGATCTGGCCCATATTCTGACAAATGTGCCGAATTACAATTTTGTTAATGGCGGAAAAGACGACTACGATCGCGTTACTGATGTTCCATTCACAATGCCTCTTGAATGGTATTGCGCCGGAGCGCCGCATCTATTCGTCAACGAGCCGCCGATATCTATCGACATTGATATCTTGTTCCGCTGGCACAATTTTGCGCTCTATAACGCCGCCATGAACAAACTTCCAGACGGGGAGATGTGACGTGACGGGAACCTTCGACAAGATCGCTGAGAGTACCTTCAGCCGCTTTACATCGCGCGTTGCGATAATGGTTGTGCCGTTTTTGATGATCGCCATTGTCTGGTTTGTCCAGCACGAGATTGGCATCTTGGAAAGTAACCACGTCGACGAAGTGAAAGCGCGCGAAGCTAATGCAAAAGTGATGTGGGACCAGATCGGAAAAATGAACACCGTGCAGGGTGACACGGTGAACAAACTGACGATGGTCGGCACGCGGTTTGATGACCACACGAAGGACGATGACAAGTTTTCCTCGAACGTGACCGACTCCCTCAAGAGCATCGCCCAGCAATTGCGAGATATTACGGTTTCATCGGCGCGGGTTGCGCCGACCGCCGCACCTGCCGCAAACGCACCAACGCCGGCGAAATCATAACGTGGTCTCCGAAAATGATCATAGAGATCATAGGGACCATGGCGACGATGACTACGCCCATCTCTATCATGATCCAGTCGAACGGTTTGGACAATTGCCTGAGCCGACGCGGAAGTGGCTTGAGGACTTGCGCAAAGAGGACATCAAGGAACTAAACGACGCCGTAAGGTTCTTCCACGCAACCAAGGCTGGCGGTAAGTTTGTCAAGTGGTTGATGTTTATGATCGTCACGATCTTCGTGGGTGCCGCTGCCTTCGGTGAGGCCCTGCAGAAACTGTGGGGTTTGATCAGTCACGCGGGACGATAATGTTTCACAATTGTATATTCTGCACCAAAAAAGATTGTCTTCTTCGGACTATGGCCGGGATATCTTGCATGATACGTAGCGCGATCATCTTTTTATTTTTCGGCATCGCTGCTGCCGTTCTTGGCGTATGGGCATCTGATCGCGAACCTCCGTATATATTAGAGAATGGCATTGTCTCTCCAAATCCGGCAATTCATGGCGAGGCAATCCGATTGCAGTCGGACGTGATCGTTTACAGGTCTGGTTGTAGCGGAATCTTTCAGCGAACGATGACTGATGCCGCAGGATTTCCTTGGGTGTTTCCGCCAACTCCGACGCAGTTCAACGATCTGCCGCCTGGAAAATATCGGATTGCAACTCCGATCCCTTATATTCTACCGATGGCGATTGCTTCTGGCGAGACATGCTCATCGACTGACACAACTTTCTACTGCAATCCGCTGCATAAGTTTTGGCCGATCAAGGTTCACACGGCGTGCGTGAAGTTTATGGTCGCGCCGCGATAATTTTGTAACCGCGTAGGCCAAGCCCGGAGGCTGTCCCGCCGGCAAACATTGTCCCGCAGGGAGCACACTGACATGCAAAAACTATTCGGCTTCGACTTTAATCACAACGACTCTCCCTGGGATACGGCTCCGCCCTGGGCGATTGAGCTACGTGAGCTAATCATCTCGATCAAGGAGACAATCATGGTTGACTTTACGAAAGCACAAGCTGACATCGCCGCGCAGACTACCGTCCTGCAGGGTGTCGTCGTCGGCGTGCAGGCGCTCAATGCATCGAACACCGATCTCACGGCTCAAGTTGCCGCCCTCAAGGCCGCTGTCGCCGCCAACGACCCCACGGCCGTCCAGGCTGCTCTCGACAATATAGACGCTGGTATCCAGGGCAACACAACTCTGGTCCAGAACCTGATTCCGGCAGTCACTGCAAATACGCCGACGCCTCCGGCTGCGGCGGCTGCTGCTGCCGCTGCTGCGGCGACGCCGGCCGCATAGCCAACTCCGTGCAAGATGAAAATGAGAAGGGCGCCCATGTGGCGCCCTTTTTTTCAGCCGGATATCTAGCATCTACTACTGGAGGGCGACATGAGGCGCCGATCTAAGTCGGAAAAGGCGAAGCGGTTACGGCGGATTGCCGTCGTTCTCTCTTTCGTTTGCGTAGCGCTGCTAGGGGGTTCGATAGCCTATGCCCTGCGCGTGCCGGCGCAGAAACCGCGTGAGGACGCCTGCGTTTACACCGGGAATTATCAATGGTCTTGTGAGAGTCATAACGGATCGAAATATATTCATAATGATAGATGAATGGTGCGGGCGTCTATTGTTTTCGGATAGCGTCTGCAATCTTACGCGCAATGAAATACTCACCATCACTCTCTAAGTGGTCAGATGCTATCTTGTCCGCAAGCTTGGCACACCCCTCGCGCTCGCGAATGACTGCCTCAGATACAACCACAGCAACATTATTGTCTGTCAGTAGCAGCATTGGATCGGGCCTCAATTTGTTCGGTTTAGTTCGGCGTTGATCTTGGCCCGCATTGGGCCATCAAAAGTATTGGCAGCTACTTCCTGCAGGAGCGCCCGCAGCCGATCTATCTCCCGGTGTAACTCCAATCGGGTTTCCTGATCTATTTCCTGGCTGAAATCTTTGAGGATTGTCATGGCGGGCATTCCTGCTCATTCAACGAACCCGCACATTCGCCTTGACCATTTCATCGGGATCAAGACCGAAGCGCCGGCATAACTGACTTGCGTAAGTGGACCCGAGTACAAACCGTTCGGAGACGACAGACCATAAGGGAAGCTTTGCACGCCCGCGTCCACGCCGACAGTCGCGAACAGCGCGGCTCACCAGCTCGTTATCAGCAATGTCGTTTACGTCTGGCATTGAGTCGGCTCTTCAATCTTCAAAGGCAAATTGTGGAACAATGTCCGCGATTTCTTTGGCGGCATCTTCTGGCGTAGCTTCGCCAAGCCAATCAGCAATGCCTTGCGTCGATTCTTGAACGCGCTCGATGATTGGCTGAATGCGTTCTACAAATTCTGCCTTCGTCATAAATGCCCCCCCTATTCTAGTCAGGTCTTTTGCAGAACGGCGAGTCGGGGCCAGAGCGATTTGCCATCTCGATAATCTCGCCCGCATATTCGTGATCGTCTTTGTCTGCCTCGTTCGCGTAAGCCCAAAGGGCCTCTTGAGCGTATCTATCCTTAAGGCGGATCACCATAAACTCGCTTTCGGTTCCTACATTGCCGTAATCGAGCATTTTGAAATCCCGCAAGATCGCAAGTGCCGTATCCACGCGGGCACGCTCAATTGCGCGAATTGAAGGCGGGTAGTTTCGAAGCTTTATGAGAGCGTACTTGCCCATGCCGCCAGGATTATTATTGCGATCTAGTTTCATTTGGGGCCTTTCCTGACTATTGCGGCACCGGCTCGCCTGCACGAGCCGACCAGCTTTCAAGTACCGCATTGTGAACGTCTCGCATCTTCTCGCGCACGGTGTCTGTGGTCGCGCCGTCTGCCTCCATCAGCCTGACGTGTGCCCCAGCCAGGGCCTTGGCGGCATCGCGCGGGGATGGAAGGGCGCGGATGATCGCGTAAATCTCATTGACGGCATCGGAGATAGCCTTCTTTTCCGAGTATGTCAGAGGTCGATTGCCGCGTCCCATCGTTCCGGGCCTATTCTGTTCCTAGGTTGACAACTTTTTTAGCGAACGGTGATGGCTCAAAATTGAGTGGATCACAGCCAGCGCCAACGGCCATTGCAGCGAACGCAAAAGCGGCGGCATCCCACGCTTGGGCCGCCGGAAATCCGAACATCACTCGGCCATCCAAACAAAATTCAATCTCGTCGCGACCGGGGCGGCGGTCAAACATAACTAATTTTGGAACGACGCGACCTTCTAAAGTCACATCGCAACCAAGCCGGTCTGGCCCGCTCATTTCATCGATCAGATCGCGCCGTGGTAACTCTGTTACGTTGTCGGTCATGGCGGCCTATTTTGACTTTCCGGTGCCGATCACGACGATCTTTTCTGGCGGCACCATTTCGCTGAGGGTTTCGAGCGAGTTCTTGTCGTCGGCCAAGCAGTCCCGAAGGCTGTCAGGCAGGTCAATCTTAGGACCGAATTGTTTGACCCAGGTTGCCAAGGACTCGCGGTAGTTCTCGCCGGTTATATGTTCGGCATCTTTCTCCACCGGTAGGTCGGGCAATGCTGCCTTGAGCGCGGCGCTCACTTGGCGACCGTAGAACGCCAGATCGTGCGTATAGGCATCGCGACCGATCAGGAATGATGTCACCTTGTAAATGCCGCCAATGTCGCCCAGGAGGCGACCCGTCGAGGCTCCAAGCACTGCATCCGTGGCGAATTTCATGGTGGCCTTTATCGTTCGGTTGGACTGAGTGCAGACGTGAGCTGGTGTTTGCGTATCAGGGGGTCAACGATTGCCGCTTCCCCGGCGCACTCCAGGAGGACGCCTGATGGGCTTTCCGGGTGCCGGTGGTAGATCATGGTCATGCCCCGAAAGAGCCTATCGCCAGCCCGCCCGTAGGCGAAATTGGGGCTTCGTACTGCGGCTTCAATCTGCTGGATGGTGCTCATGGCGTTCTCCTGTGACCCCTATATGGCATAGGCTTGACATAGCTCAAGGCAGCGTGTCAATAGCCATATAACAGTTACAACGTGACCAAAGAACCAGCAATTAGAATCGCCAAAGCCTATGCCGCCCACAAGGCGGACGAGGCCACGCTCCGCAAGCAGTATGGCGTTACCGTCGCCATTTTTCGCGGGGATAAGGGCGAGACTATCGACAAGATCAAGATGCGCGATGGTGAGTTGCTAGGAGTTCCACGCGGTTTGCTGACGTTCGGACCCAACCGCTCGGACTGGCTCAAGGCCGAGAAAGCTATCAGCGACCGGGGCGCGGCGATCCTAGACCTGTCCACGGGCCTACGCAGCGACCGACACGGTGCTAGGATGTTCAATGATGCCCAATACCCGCCCAGGCCGAAAGAGGACTTGCAGGCGGCACAGGCTGCAAGCGTCCTATCCCGTACAGGCGATAGATCGGCAAAGAAGCGCAGGGCCGAGAAGATTTGGTTTAACGGCAAGCTGAGTATCAGGGAAAAGGAAGCCCTGAGCGGCATCCCGCAATCGACCCTTTATAATTGGTTCGGAAAAACGCGGGTTCCAAAAGAACCCGGAAAATGAATGGAGCATTTCACATGGACGAGACGCTTGCGATCGGAACACATTCGCTGGTGATATTCACGGGAAATCTCCGTTGGCATGATGGCGAGCTGGAACAAGAGCGCGCATTTCAAAATTACGAAGATGGAAAGCTAATTGGTTCTCACAAAGATTGGGTTCAGGTCCCCACATCAACCGACCCGAAACAGGAGAAACTGAAAATGAAAAACGTTAGCGGCATTAGTAAGACGATAGCCGAAGTTCCAGAGGGGTGGGACGCCATAGCCTCTGAAAATTCTAAAAATATGAAATCCGCAAGGATGGATTTGAGAAAAGTCATTGAAGACCTCGCAGATGAAATTGCCAGTACTGCTCTTTCTAAAGATATGGCTGCAGATATTATTATCACTAGAATCTCGCGTGCAGGCTTTATGATTGTCGAAAAGGGCACCGAAGATTTGCCTACTTTCAGAGAAATGCGCGGGATTCTCAAGGCCACTGAAACATGAATGGAGACTTTGGCGTGAACGAATGGGAAGTTGACCACCGGCTGTTTATAGCGGTTGCGGAAGCGTGCTGGCGAAAGAATGAGCCATCCTATTCGTGGCACGTTTTAGATTGGATGTTGCAAAAGTTGCGCCGTAAGTATCCGCTGTCGCGGCTTTGCGATCGTCTTATCAGTATTGATATGTCAAACTAGATAGTCGTTTCCGCCAATCGGTCCGCCAATAGAACGCGGGTTGAAAAGGCGAACAAACCGACCTAGCGCGGAGCGGATTCGCTCGTTTATGCTCGTTTGCAACCGTTGGATCCTCGTTCGGGACGAGGGGGTCGCAGGTTCAAATCCTGCCACTCCGACCAACTTAAAGTGATTTAGACCCCATTCCCGCCAATACATCCGCCAATACATAGGCTGTTTTAATCTGGCGGCTACCACCCTACCTATAGGTTAGATTCACCGCATCAGCGGTCAATTCTGGGGCATTTGCATCTGGTTGCCGTGGCCGCTTGGGGACATACCCGTGCCTGAAATGATGTGCTCTGACCTTACAATTTTGCGAGCAATATTTTTGCCATGCGGTTGTCCGTGGCGTCTGTTTTCCGCAGCGCTCACATCTGAATGTTTTTGGATTATTTTCAAGTTTTGTGGCGGCCCAATAGATTTCACAAGATCCGTCAGGAAATATAAACAGGGGAATTACATTACGGCGAAGTTGTTCTTCTGTTAAACAAAATTGACGGTTAATATTCCCGCTTTCGTTTGGTGCAATACTTTTTGCATCAAAGTAATAAGTTTGATTATCTTTTATAGCTACTAGATCAATTGCTCCATGCGCTGAAACATTACGATATACTTCGAATCCTTCTCCTAGCAAATACGCGCACGCAAGCATTTCGTTTCTAGCTCCGCGATGTTTTTTGTTCATCGGACAATCCTTCTCTTTTGCGTTTTTAATTTAGTCTTGGTCTTGGGTTTTGGTACACCACCCGGCCGATCGAACACGCTCCATGCCGTCTTCTGGTAATCCGGGTGGTGGTGGCCATAGATCCTGTCCAGCGTCTCCATCGACATGCCGAGATAGCCGGCCGCCGCCCATCGATCGGCGCCGCGCTGCATCAACCAGGTGGCCGAGGTGTGTCGCAGGACGTGGGGTGTGACGTCGCTCCCGAATCCGGCTGCACGCGCGGCATGCCGGAATGCCTTGGCCATGCGGCCGATCGGCTTGCCCTGCCATTCGATCACATAGCGCTGTCCGTTGCGTTTCCAGCGCCGTAGGTGCGCCACCAGGCGCCGTGGCAGCATGATCGGCGGCTGGCGTTTCTTGCCTTGCACCATGCCGGAGCGGGGATAAAAGACACCGCGCCCGACGTCGATCCATCCGCGGCCGGGCTCTGGCGCGAAGGCCGCTTCCGTGATCGCGCCCGCACGTCGGCCAGCGTAGAGTGCAACCAGAATGAAGCGCGCGACATGCCGCCGTGGTTGGCGATCAGTCGCTTCGCCGTTCTGCCGTTCACGATAGCGCCAGGCCGAGAGCACTAGCCTCGCCGCTTCCGCGCGCATCAACCAGCGCTCGCGCGCCGGCCGGCGTTTGGGCAGCCAAATGCCGATCTTCTCGCGCATCAGTCCTTCGTGCTGATAGTGATTGACGGCCGCGCGCAGATCCTCGAGCTCGCGCCGTGCTGCAGCGTCGGTTGATCGCTGCGCAGCATAGCGCCGGCAGAGATCACCGTTGACCTGCGCCAGCAATTTATCGCCGAAGAATTCCAGCAGGACTCGCATGCGCTGTCCGCTTTCATGAGGGCGCGCATGATCCTTGGCCTTGTGCCGGCCATAGACCGAAAGAACATCGGCTACCGGGATTTCAGATGAATGACGTTGCCCTTGCGTCGCTTTATCGACGTGCTTGCGAGCGATGTATTGCGCGAGGTGCTGCTCAGCTCGCCCGCGATCATCGACGCCGCAGTGCGTGCTTTGCTGATATCGACCATCGATGATGATCCAGACGGCGGGATGAGTGACGACGCTTCGCCGGTCTCGCCTTGCTTCGCGCAGCCAGAGTCGCGGGCCTTGACCTCGAGGCGGCATAACTCACACATCCGATCGATTTCGCGGCGGGTGGTGTAATCCTTGCCCGCCACGCGATAGATAACAAGGTTCCCACGCTGATATTCCCGCCTTAATCCGCGGGCCGTCATACCGCCTTTCGGAAAACATAGAGATGCAGCATCGTCGAGCCGAAGCGGGATATCAAGGCCAACATCGTTAAGGTTTTCGGCGGTGCTCATTGCGACCCCCGCCAAGGCAACCCGGTCTTGCGATCAATCGGATGTGTGCTTCCGGGGGTGAAGTAGAACGGGTCTCCGCGGCCACCGGGGAGCGTTCGCCTGGGCCGCACGATGCCGTTGTGAGCATCGAAGTTGCGCTTGGCTTTGGCAATAATCGGGAGATCGTAATTAGCAGTTTTGTATTTGAAACAGGTTTTCGATAGGCAGGCGCAATTACGAAGCGAGTTATCCTTCGAAAAATTATCGACGTTAACATGCTCGAAAAACGTATTTCCAGGCCCGAGCGATGCGCCGCAGAATGTCTTGAACACATGCGGGATCAGGTAGCATTCGCAAATGCCGCCGCTGCGCTCTAAAGCCTCGCGCTTAACGTTGGCGGGGAATTCTGCGCGGCGACTGGTCAATGGTTATATCCCCATGTGACGGTCGCTGTTATGGCGAATGCGGACGCCCAATATGAAACATCGGCCCAGCTACCGAACAATGCCCAGCGACCTGCGTTGATCGCGTAAAGAGAAAGAATGAGGTAATTGAAAATTTTTGGGTCGAGTAGGATTTTTATCACGTCACCTTCTCCACGACCCAACTGGTCGGCGTGAGCCGCATGATCTCTGCCTGCAACCGTTCAGCGGCTTCGTTCGCCTGTTTTCTCCCGTTCAATTCCGCGACGATAGCGCGCGCAAGAGCGATGCCGGCTTCGTTCAATCTGACGAACTGCCGTCCCGGTAATTTCTCATTGATCGAATAAATGGCCAGTTGTTTCGATAACAGCGCCATCACAGTGCAATCGTAAAACCTAGTTTGATTGCAGCTAAACCATCCGCCGTCCTGGCGTGACAGTGCGCCGAATTGCACCATCTCGATCAGCGCGCGTTTGACGGAGGAAAGGCTCATGCTTTTTTTACTCAACACTCGCAAACATACCGGCATCGTCCTTGATCCGACGTTCGGCCATTTCGGCGTATTCTGGATTGAGTTCGATCAGGATGGCATCGCGGCCGAGCCGATCCGCGACAAGTCCCGTTGTCCCGGCGCCGCCAAAAGGATCGAGGACTACCCCCCCCTTGGGGCAGCCAGCGGTTATGCAAATCTCGGCCAGCGTGTCGGGCATGACCGCGTAGTGGCCACCGCGATATTGAGCCGGTGATATCCACCAAACGGAACGAAGGTTTGCGCCATTTGCAATCTGACCGTCGCGCTCCATGGCATCCCATCGGTCATTGAAACCTGCGTGACGGCGCGTGTGCCCGCGCCGCTTATCAGACTTGCGGCTGACTGCTTTCATCGTGCCGTTGGTTTTGGCGCCGCCGTTGGCGCGGTCACTGCCGGCCTGTGAATCTACGTCCTGGGCAAGCCGTGTTTCGAATGACGGTGCGGCGGGCGTACGAGCTGCGTCGCTGTCGTACCAATAGTCATTCTGTTTTGAAAAATGCAGGACGTATTCGTGGCTGATCGTGCTGCGGTCGCTAACCGATTCCGGCATCCCATTCGGCTTCGCCCAAATGTTGCATTGTCTCCAGAACCAGCCATCGGCGCGCATGGCAAACGCGAGCATGAAAGGCAGTCCGACTAGATCCTTATCTTTGTAGCCTGTGGGTGGAGATCGCCAGCCCTTCGACTGCTTTGCGTGAGCCCATGCATCGCCGCGCTCGGCCATGAATGATCCGCCGCCGCCATTGCCGCCAGAAGCCCACTTGTCGCCAATGTTTATCCATGCAGTGCCGTCATCGCGAAGGACTCTGTTGATCTCCCGATAGATAGCTACAAGCTTTGTGATATATTCTTCGGGTGTCGTTTCTAGGCCAATCTGACCGGCCATCCCATAATCACGCTGCCGCCAATAAGGCGGACTGCTGACAGAGCAATGTACCGAGCCATTCGGTAAGCTACGGAGAATGTCCAAGCTGTTCCCTTTCAGAATCCGAACGGTCATTAAGCCCCGTCAGTTCTTCGCGGCGCCAGCGCCGTCTTCAACCCATCCATCGCCTCAACCGTGCGCAGATGCGTTGACATCGCGCGCGCCGCTTTCAATTGCATGTTGTCGCCGCGCCGAAGTCCGCACGACCAGCCGCAGGTGCAAAATAGAGTCGTCGACGCGGCGACATGACCGCCGATCCATGCTGTGTGAATCTTGTGATCGCGCACCAATTGCCGGCCGATCAGATCGCAGAGCTGTGCGCCACTGGTGGTGAGGGAATGATATTTCTGGCCATCGAGTAGTTCGGCCAAGCCGAGCTCACGCAATTGCCGGAAGGTCGAGATTGTAAATGGCGCGGCTTCGTATTTCTCTTTCATCGCGCGCCATATTGCCTGATGCGATATGCGCCGACTCATTTGCAGCAACGCAAGTTTTTGCTGCGTCGATAGCGGCTCGATCTCGGCTTCGCCGGGCGGCTCATATTCGATCGCTGGCACCAGCGGCGCCGATTGCGGCAATTGATGTGCCGCCCAATCAGTTCTGAATTCCTTCAACGCATAACTCATGACAAACACTCCACACACTAGGGTTACACAGACATAGAACTGCGCCGTGGCGCTTCGCCGGCCACAAGATATCGGCAAAGGCCACGGCGCTATCCCGCCGCGCATGGGCTGGGTTGGGGGGTGATGTGCGCGGAGGGAATTCATTCGGGCGTTCGAATAAGATAAACCGCCAGTATCGCCCACAGAGCGATCACCGCGGCGACAGTGATAAACGCATTCATGATTTCACCGCGCGTAATTCTGTCGGGCTGATCAGAACAAGATGCGGCTCACTTCGCCGGCCGCGCTAACTTATGATTGTTCGGCGCCGCTTACGGGGCTTTGCTCGTATCTCATCAGCATCGGCCTTGGCACCGATTCTAAACATTGCTCCCAAGAGAAAACCAAAGCAGGCGGCGATCGAGATCGCGAAAAGCCATGCGGCTGTTGTGAGTGTGAACATTTTGTGCGGCCTTATATTTCGGCTGCAAAAAATTGATCGCCGGGAAAAACCTTCGACCACTCACCGGCAAACGTCTTTGCCTTCTCCATCAAAACAGCGCGGAGAGCCGTACCCTTCTCATTGGATGTGCTACTGAGCGCTGCGTTGTCTCCACTCAAATAGTTGACGACGCCACGGGCGCCATCCGCCGCGTGGTAATGAACCTGAATTTTTTTCATGGTTTCCCCCGTTTCACGTGAAACAAATCAGCGTGGGGAATGTGCGCCTAACGCACAACCATTGTCAACAGGAAAGTGCGTCTAGCGCACTATTGCCTTATTCTTATGAGGTTATTTTTGGTCGGCGCGCGTGAGCCGGATCGGCCCATCGGGGTGTTTATCTCTGCGCCAAAGCGAAATGCCCCCTGGTTCTCGCCTTGGAAGGGCAAGGAGGAGCAATACGGCTATCAGGGGTGAAATGATCAAGGAAAGCAGGAACCACGCCCCCGCGCCCCTGTTGCGGGTGTTTGCGGCCACTGCCACGATGAAGCAAAGGACAAGCCAGAGTAAAATACCCCAAATCATGGCAGTTTGACCTGATTCGGACGGCATTTTCAGCGTTTTCCGCCAATCGCCTTCTTTAGGGGCGGTTTATTCAACAAATCCGCCACAGTGCAGCCATATTCCAGGGCGGCTACCTCAAGAACCTGTTGATTATACGGGTGAATTCCACGTTCTATCTTGGATAGCTGGCTATGGGTAAGGCCCATCTGCTCGGCGACCGATTCGAGCGACAGCTCGGCGGCCTCCCGATACTCTCTGAGGAAGCTTTTTCGCCAGGTGCGGGGCCGTTGCGCCATACGCACAGCATGAAACAAGCCTATTGCCGCTTCCATAGCTCCCTACGCACAGACCCTATTGACTTAATTGTGCGTCTAGCGCACAGATGGAATCATGAGACTAGCCGATTGGATGACCCGCGAGGGTCTTGACGATGAAGGGATGGCTGCGCGGTTGCGCCAGGACGACCTCGGCTGCGACCGCACAACTATCTTGCGAGCTCGCAATGGACGGCTTCCGCGGCGGCGACTCCTGGATCGAATTATTGCGGTGACGGCTGGCGAAGTTACCGCGAACGACTTCATGCAATCCGAGGCCGCCGAATGATGCCGCTACCGCACCAGCGTCGGCCTTCCACCTCGCGGCCGCATGCACGGCGGATCGTCCGGCCACAGGCATCGCGTGATCTGAATCAATGTCTGCGGCAAAGTCTTGATAGGTCGCACAATCTTCACCACCACCACCTTCTGCGGCAATCCTCCAATACACTCGAGTGGCATCTGCTCGGAATAGAGGTGAAGGCGCACACAGGATCCGAACATCTCGATGGCGCCGCAGCCGTCGGTATAGAATTCCGGGGCCGGCACCGGCTCGATCAATCCGGCCGGCGGTATCAGCCAGTGCGTCACGGGTTGCCCCCTTATGTTGGCGGTTTGAACATCGCCCTTGGGGGTACTTACACGCGATACGGGAGCAAAATTCCATCGCTAAATTGCTGGTCGAAAAACGCGGATAACAAAGCGTTACCGCGATCTTCGAATTGTGAGTTTGTAGGAGTGCGTTCATGGGCGAATCATCAACGGCGCGAGCGCGTTTGTCCACAGTCATCACAGAACGTCCGTTCCAAAAAAACCAATTCGGAACAATTGTTCGGGCGCTCTGGAAAGACAAACCAGCGCTCAATCTGGCGCAACGGATCCACTGCAGCGAGCGCGCGGCGCAGTTTTATATTGATGGTGAACGAAAACCATCTGCGCTTTGCATCGCAGTCATCGTTGCCGAAATGCTCACTTGATTCCGCCGCAGCTCATAGGAGCGCGGCGTGAGTCCATTTCGCAAATTTATAGAATCTCAGAGGATGCGCCGATTTCGGAAACAAGTGGCGTTCGATTTGGGTCACCGTATCCCGATTGGTCCGCAGCCCAGTCATTTTGTGCGACCATCAAAGGTCAGAAAACTTCGTCGGAATCCACACGCCGCAGCTCATAGGAGCGCGGCATGAACCGGCGAAAGTTTATCAAGGGACTCACTGCGACGCCATTAGTTGCTGCATTGCCTACCGCCATTGGGAGTGATCTTTTCGTCGGTGAAGGAGGGGCGCAGTTTTATCCATTCGCGATGACGGCATCGGATGCTGAATTCGTCGCATATCGGCAATTTCAAATTCACGAAATCTGTCGATGTTTCTCTATACCCGCAACTCATAGGAGCGCGGCATGAGCATCCGCGAGGATACTGACGATCTGATTACCTTCCTCAATTCACTCGTCGAAATTGATCCCTACGCCTTGGCAGAATTGCTTTGCATCCGCGTGCCCTGCAATAAAACGCTTGCTGATCATCCGAGTGTTCAAGTTGCGGCCGGTGGCGAGCGCTCTGGTTACACTTTCATTGCGCCGAACACCTTCCGTATCGGGATGTTGGGCGTTTTGAATGGTTTTTGCGGAACGATTGATGATGGCCCGCGGAAGGGATGGGGACCAATCGCTGGAATTTATGACAACGGCAAGCTTCTCCGTTTCGAGCGTTCGGAAATCGGGGCAATTGATGCCGAAAAGAAGCCAACGGAGGGTTCGAAATGACCCTCTGCACCCCTCCCTGTCTGCATCAAGACTACTGCGCTTATTACGGCTGCCCGTTTGAGCGGGATCCGTCACATCAATTCAAATCCGATGCCTCAACGTCGCGCCCGGAAGCGGTAGCAAAATCTGCCGCCTATTTAGCATACGCCCGCGACCGCAATGGCATTGGCTTAGGCGTCGGCTGTTCAACAGACGCCGGCGGGGTGCAGGACCGAAGCGAGTCCACCCCGCCACCTATTCAGAGGGCGGCATGACCGCCCAGATCATCACCCTTCCGTTGATCCGCGCGATGAACGCGCCGAAGCCGGTTAGCGACGTTCCGGTCACAATGGAAATCCACCTCCAGCGCGCGATCATGAACAGGCTTTGCGCTGCAGCAGCAAGGGCTGAATCCTCAGTCGAGGGCATGGCTGAGGCTCTGATCGTATGGGGCCTTGCAGCGATCGAGCATAAGTCGGCCGAAGAATTCTACAGCAGTCTCGATTTGTAACTGTGCTTTCGACGCCACCTTCACCTGAGACGAAAGGAACATCTCCGATGACTATGACGCCTACATCGAGACTATTTCAGTCCGCCGCAACCACTCGCTATCTGCGACGGCAATGGTTTAAGCAGATTGCGATTGCCGCACTGGCGACAGTCTTTATTTGGCTCGGTATGATTTACGCTGCAGCGCCAGCGGAAGCGCGCGGATATCGCCATCATCATTATTACTCTCATCATCACATTCGCCGCCACATTATGCCTCGCTCACGCGTGCGCGGCCATTACGCGCGGTTCGAGGGCGATGGCGGCTCGGTAATCGGCGGGCGGCCATCTGGATGTCCGCATGCTTATTGTGGTTGTTCTGCCTCGCTCTTCATATTCGGACGCATAATTCCCGATCTCAATCTTGCCTACAACTGGATCAGGAAGTTTCCGCGGAC
>QGNH01000472.1_pt1 | contig 60796 bp, 97 predicted proteins | sample 1735481 | NCBI WGS metagenome assembly QGNH01 (sample SAMN09239004, study PRJNA386568) | Viral metagenome, whole genome shotgun sequencing project.
ATCTGCAAGCGCGCTCGCGCTGGGTGTCCGCGCTTCGAGAGAGAGGACGGCAGGGATGGGTAACGTACGGGTTATCGGTTGCTAGGAAGCACGGGGCGTTGTCAAAGAGGATGCTTGATCCGCGGGCAACTGAGAAACACTGTACCAAGTGTCTCCGCGTCTTGCCGATGAGTTCGTTTCCGGAGTCTCGCACATCGAGGGATGGCAGGTGTTCCGAGTGTGCCGAGTGTCGACGCGCTCGTCACTACCTGCGAGTCATGCAACCTCATGCTGGGGTTTGCGCGCGATAGCAGCGCGGTGCTGCGGTCCGTAATCGAATATCTGGAAGGGAGTCAGTGTGGGGAAAGCGATTGATTGTACGAACGATACCCGCCCCTACATATCGAAGATCAAGGCTGCTGGGGTTTCAGTGGTCATTCGGTACGTTGGCAGTTCGGCGTGGAAGTGCATCGCGAAGCCGGAAGCTGACGCGCTTCGGGCCAACCACGTTGCGATCGCGTCGGTCTACGAGACGACCGTGGACATGATGCTCAAGGGCAAGACGGCCGGCGTCAACGGAGCCAAGGCCGCCATGGCTGGCATCCGAGCCGCTGGTGGGCCGTCCAACGCGTTCGTGTACTTCGCCTGCGACGAAGACACAAGCAACACGACTGCAGTATGCGACTACCTGGCCGGCGCTGCCCAGGTTCTGGGAGCCTCTCGGTGCGGGATATACGGGAGCGGAGCTGTCGTGGCTGCGGCCCTCAAGTCAGGGCATGCGACTAAGGGGTGGCGCTCGCTGTCCACCGGCTGGAGCGGCTACGGGCTTCGTCCCCGCGGCCTGGTCTTGCTCCAGTACGGCAAGAAGTACGGCTCGATCATGCCCGACTACGACGCGGACGATACGCTGGCCGCTGACGTCGGTCAGTGGAACTACACGCCCCCGACGCCGCCCGCGCCTCCCAAGCCGTTCCCGCTGGGACTGCACACGCTTAAGCACGTTGCTGCGCTGCGGCATCACTGGTACTCGATCCTGCACTCGTACAGCGTTCCCGCGGGCGCGACCGTGACCGTGACCAGGCTGTTCGGGCTCTGGGCGCTGTGTACCTACAACGGCCACCAGGGCTGGATCGCCATCAGCGCGCTCAACTAGAAGGAGGCACGACAGCACATGGACTTCACCGCTTGGCTCTCTGCGTTCTGGACCATCTTCGTCCTGCACTACGGGCTGGTGTTCACGCTGGCCATACCGATCGGCGCGAACCTGCTTGCTCACTCCTCATGGAGCTCGACGACCCGCGCCCAGATCGCGGCTGTCGCGTGCATCCTGGTGGGTGGGATCGCCGTCCCCGTCGCTGGCGTAGCGCTGACCCCCGAGAACATCGGGATCGTCTCCAGCGTGTTCTTCATCGGCGTGACTGCCTGCTACCGCATTTTCAAGCAGTTCGGGATCACGAACGCGTTCCTGGACTGGCTGCTCTCGCTTGGCGACGATCCCGTCACCGAGTAGGGCACCGACTGCTTCACCGAATGATCATCGAGCCCGGTCTCCCAAGCGGAGGCCGGGCTCGTTGTCGTTTCAGACGTTACCTTCCCGTTACCTAACGCCCACAACTCCTACACAGGAACGACACGCGCTTGGCGGAGAATAGGCTCAGAAGCTAACATCGATTGGGGAAGCCCAATGACCGACAGCGAGCATCCCGACACCGAGTTCGAGCGCTTCAACATCGGCGACCGCCGCGGCCTGGACGTCCGCTCGATGAGCGTCGGCGACGTCGTTGTCATCGACGGGATCGCGTGGGTCTGCCAGCCCGCTGGCTGGGAACTGGCTGACTGGTTCACCTACGGCAAGCCGGTCCAGGTCAGGACGTTCCGCGTCGAGGTCATGGTCGCCGACGACGACTCCGTGACCAGCCCCTACAGGATCAGCGTTCACGTCCTTCGCTACGCCACCCCCGAGTTCGCAGCTGCCGAGGCTGTCAAGCTCGAGCGCGCGTGGTACGCGGACCACGGCCTGGGCTGCTCAGTGCGCTGGGTCATCGCTCGCCTCGTGAACGCCAGAGAGGGACGTCGCGTCGTGCGACTCGGCGAGCCGAAGACGGTCCTGACGATCACGAGCCTGGGCGACAAGGACGGACAGCCGCTGGCCAACCTCAGCGACGGGACGTGGGAGTACCTGGAGCTGCTACAGTCGGCGGATCCGATGATCATAAGGAGGCAGGGGCGATGACGATCGAGAAGGTGACGTGCCCCGACTGCAAGGGGAGCGGGACTGAGGGTGGTATGCAGGGGCGGTTCGCCGTAGTATGCGGATCGTGCGAGGGCGCTGGGTGGGTCAGCGCAAAGATCGCGAGGATTCTACAGGCGCGCATCGACCAGAGGCTACGTCGCGGCTTTGCCGCCGAGGAGGAGCGATGAACATCTTCGACCAGATCGCCAGCGGGATCAACGACTCGCAGCACGGGTACCGAGCGGAGAGCTACGACGCGGACTCAGTGTTCGGCTGGGACAGCGACAACGGTAGGGTGCTCTACGTCTACCCGGTCGACCACGCTGATATACGCGCCGTGGTGACGTCGCAGCTCAACGAGCGCAGTGCGTACGTCGTGGGAGTGTACCGGCCCTGGGGACCGGTCACTGACGAGCGCCTGGTGGACTGCAGCGGCGAGGGACCAGCATGGCTGCAGGTGACGCAGGCCGTGATCAAGGAGCTGGAATACTACGCTGCCAACCCCGAGTAGGCGTTACCGTCCCGTTACCTAAACCACACATCTCCTCCACGGCTCCTACACACGCTTGGCGGAAAATGGATGTAGAGAGTGGCGCTCGGGGCGCTGCTCAAGGCGAAGGGAAGCGCGCCATGTTCACGATGATCAAGGTCGACCAGCTCCAGGACCTGCTCAACGACTACCAGGCTCACGTCGATACGCAGCGTGCCAAGCTGATCGAGAAGGCCACCCGCGGCGACGTGGGGTCGTTCAGCTGCCTGTCCGCCGCAGCCGAGCTGACCGAAGCGCTCTACCAGTTCTACACCGTCGAAGAGATGGTCAAGTGGCAGATCGGAGTCGGCGACAACCTCCTGGGCGTGGCGCTGTTCTTCGAGTCGGCCGAGTCCAAGATTCGCAACTGGCGCGGAGCTAACTCCTCGTCAGCCGAGTCCAACCTGGACGAGACCATCCACCACCTGGTCCTGTGCGAGTGCGTGCAGCGGATCGCCGACTACCGCGTCTACGACTCCGAGAACCACGACGTGTCCGAGCGTCAGCTTCACGAGCTGGCCGACGCTTACCACGACGCCCAGCGCGCAGCTGACAAGGAGGACAGCTGGTGCAAGGAGCTGTGCCGCCGCTAGTGCAAATACCGTTCGTCGGATTATCCGGCCGTTCGTATGTTATACAGTTCGCTACATCGCGCGTCGGGTAAAATGGAGTCACGGTACCGACGCCGTCGGTGCAAACCTGATCGGGGAAGGACTTGATACAGATGGCAGCTCAAGTAGAAACAGGCGTGTACAACTCGGATCGTGGACTCCCGTGGCATCGGCTGGGCGTGGGGCGTACGGGCTTCATGACTGCCGAAGAGGTACTGCGTGAGGCTGGGCTAGACTGGACGGTCGAGAAGCGGCCGCTGTGGACGACCAACGACGTCCCAGTCCCCGACCACTTCGCGATCTGCCGGACCACCGACGACAAGCCGCTCGGCGTGGTGGGTAACCGCTACGAGCCAGCCCAGAACGCAGTCGTCCTGTCACTGATGGACGAGGTCATCGGTACGGGCCGCGCGCTCTACGACACCGCGTGGTCGCTGCGCGGAGGACAGACCGTCGCCATCACTGCTGAGCTGACTGACGAGATTGAGCCGGCCGCCGGTGAGAAGATCAAGACGTACCTCACGGCCATGAACAACCACGACGGCCGCGGCCAGATCCGCTACGTCGTCAGCCCCGTGCGCGTGGTGTGCATGAACACGCTGGCCATGGCGGTCAACGGAGCGAAGTACACCTGGGTCAAGAAGCACACCAAGAACGCCATGTCCGACGCCAACGTGGTCGAGGCGCGCGAGGCGCTCCAGCTCGCAGCCCAGTATCAGGCCTACGTCGACACCGTGGCTCGCGAGCTCCTGTCCGAGGCGTTCTCCAGCCAGCAGATGGGCAAGCTGGCTAAGAAGCTGATCCTGACCAGCGCTGACCCCAGCAAGCAGCAGCTCGAGTCGGCTGCGTCGCTCATGGCCACGTACACGACCTCCGAGGACCTGGACAACATCCGGGGTACCAAGTGGGGCGCGCTCCAGGCCGTCGCCGAGTGGGCCGACCACAAGCAGCGCTACATCGGCAAGAACGCCAGCGACAGCCGCACCACCAGCATCCTTCTGGGCCGCGCAGCGGACGTCAAGACGGAGGCCTACGAGCTTCTGACAGCCGCCTAGTGCGGAGCAACGGAGGGGCCAGTGGCGGTCGGCTGCTGGTCCCTCCACCGACTTCGGGGAAGGACGCGTGATGACGGCAACGAAGAGGACCAAGGCGGCCAAGGCAACCATGACTATGAGCGACGGCCAGGTCGTCGACGTTGTTCGAGTCTGTGTGGTGACCGACGTACGGCTTAACGACATGCGGGTCCGGGATAACGCACCAGTAACCCCAGCTTGCGCGCCTGAGCAGCATCGACCTAACTACTGTCACGCCGACTACCTCAAGCACGTGATCCGCGCCGACGAGATCGCCAGGCGGATACCGCTGGCAGTCGAGCGCCTTCATGAGCTAGGCTGGCAGTTCGACGCCGTGGCCTTCCGCGGCCTGAGCGGAGCGCTGGCAGCGCCGATCATCGCGTACCTGATGCATAAGACGATCATCGCGGTACGCAAGCCTTACGAGGTCGACAACCACGCGGGGCATAGCAACCGTCCAGTCGATGGCGACAGAGGCGCTCGGAGGTACGTCGTGGTCGATGACTTCGTGGCCACCGGCGACACGCTTCGCGCGATCAAGCGCGCCATAAGCGACTGGGCCCCGCGCGCCGAGTGCGTGGGGATCCTCGAGATCGCGTACATCCACCACCGGCTGGCAGCACGGGGCCAACGCTGAGCTCCCATTCTGAAGGAGGTATGGTACAATGGCCGAGCTTCGAACGTGGGACGTGACTGAGGTGGGCAGGGGCAAGCCTCGGTTCGGTACCGAGGAAGCGCGCAACGCAACCGTGGCGGCGTGTCTGTACTTGATCCACTGCTACGGGAGCCGCAAGGTCGGCTACCAGCCGGCGTACAACGACATGGACCAGTTCGTGACCAGCAAGGGCACGCTGGTTTCCGTGACGCTCCAGGAGGCGTGACCACGATGCGGTACGAAGTCAAAGTCCGGTGGCGGGACGCTGCCGGTGACGACCACGAGCGCGGGTTCGTGTGCTCCAGCGGTAGCTACTCAGCCTTCCTGCGCGAGACCGGCCGAGTGACCACTACAGCTGAGCGATTCGCCTCAGAGCTGGACAGCCCAGAACCGCCTCGCCTGGTCTACGGCGACGATCCAGTGGAGTACCCGCTCCTCGACGGAGCGAGTCCAACTGAGCACGAGGAGGGAGTCGAAGCATGAGCAGAGTCAAGCACGTGGATCTGAACCTGGCTATCGGACGCCGGGTACGCGCGTTCATCGGACGCATTAGCGACGTGTCGCTCTCCGTGCTCGTGGATTGCACCGATTGCTACGCCACGCCGAGCGCATGTGGACACAGCGTCGGCGGGGTCTGCGAAGGGGGTGTGACGCGATGTTCGGCTTCCAACTACACAAGCGCTGACCTCGCCGCCTACCTCCGCGCCGAGCGCACCTACGCCACCAGCCTCGAACGTGGGATGCGGCGGCTGGCGGAGGAGGACCGAGTATGCCCGTGTCCAGCATGGGTGCAGCCCGAGGTAGCCGACCACAACTGCGCCTACTCGGTTGGGCGACACACGCATTGTCTGGACGCCCGCACCGCATGGGCACTGACACCCGAGGAGGGGAGCGAGTGATGACCGCAACTGGAGTTGATCTGACCGAGGACCGGGGCTACGTGCTCCACAACGGATTCTTGCAGGTGGTCGTGTGCGTCCCGAGGTCATGGGATGACGCACGTATCGAGGATTGGGTGAACAGCGAGAATCCGGCGGGCACGACTCACGGATGGATTGTCTGCACCGAGGACATCGAACTCTCGGACGGCACAACGCCTCCGCGTTTCGATTGCCCGGACGACCCCAACCGCATCCATGTGTTCCTCGCATGCTGACCCGAAGGAGCGTGACACCGATGAGTGACCACCCGAGCGACACGAACGCCCGCGAGTACGGGCCGGGGAAGGCCGCAGTATGCGATGAGCGATGCCCAATCACGAAGCACGACTGCGAGCATCGCCCGCCGTACCCCGAGTGGGGCGGCTGCCGCACGTTCCGCGAACACAACGCCGACACCCGCCTCGAAGCCCAAGCCACCCGCCCGCTGCCCGACGACGTGAAGGCGGCTGTGGACGGTGTGCAAGAGGCTATGGACGAAGTGCTGACGTTGCTCGCCCCCATGCTGACTGACCGGCTAGGCAAGGCGCTGAACCGATTGTGCGAGGCAAATGACGCTAGTGCCGCCGCCCTCACCGCCGCGCAAGCCGAGATAGCGGAGCGGGACGCGCTGCTGGAAGCCGAGCGCAATCGGTCCCTGCGTCTGCTGTCCCTTGAGGCCGACGTATCAGACCACTGCACCAACTGCGCCTACGAGTGCGCGGGGTCGGGAACTGCGTTCGATGAGGGAGAATTCGGTGGCTGGCAATGCTGGCTGCATGACCACTACGTCAGCGTGCTTGCAGCCCTGACCGCCGACAAGGAGGGTGCGGAGTGAGCGACGAAGGCTGCGAGTTTTGCACGCTCAGGAATCAAGAATGCCCGACTCCGTACCGTTCTGGCGAGGACTGCGAGCACCGTGCGACATGCGAGTGCTGCGGCAAGCAGGCTACCACGCACGACATCGAAGGCGTGCCGCTCTGCCACAAGTGCATGGAGGACACCATCGTGGAGAACACCATCGCCGACGCCGAGGACCGGGGCGAACTTCCGCCCGACGACGCGCCCGCCGAAGCCGACGATCCGCGTGGCGAGCCCGACGAGGGGAGCGACGAGTGACCGCCCTCGGCTGGCTGCTGGCCGCCGCGTTCGCCACGGATGCCCGCTGGCATACGTGATGGGACCGTACACCGAAGGGAGCGAATCGTGAGCGACACAGACGGACACATCACGGACGAGGCGCTGGCGGAGCTGCCCACGCCACCGGATGACTGCGGGGACCGGGACTGCGGGGAGTGCGCGGCGGACCGGTGCCGTGACATGGTGCGCTACCTCCGCGCCGAGCGCACCGCCCGCCTTGCCATCGAGGATGCGCGCATAGCCGATCTCCGGGTGGTCGAAGCCGCAGTCGTTGCGCTTGCACGGGTGCTGGACCGTGGTGAGGAAACGGCAGGTTGCCCCGGTGGAGTGTGTCACGCGGGATTCGATGAGGACCGCGACCACGATACGCAGTTCTGCGGCTCCCCCGAGTGCATCGCAGCCCTGATCGCCGCGTACAAGGAAGGTGAGAAGGCGCATGAGTGAGGAACAGGTAGCGGCCTACTTCGCCGACGCGCGGGCGAAGGGCTACACCGGCTTGTTCTGCGACGGGAGTTGCGCCTGTCGCATGGAGGACGAGGGAACCTGCGGAATAGACGACATCGACGAGATGGGTTCCTGCGAACCCGGCTACGTTCGGCTATGCGGTGAGTGCCCCGAGCGGTTCACCGAGGACGGGAAGTACCACTGTGAGTTCAACATCGACACTGGCGACGGGGAGTACCACGACGACGATTGGTGCGTCTGCGGCGAGCCGATGAAGCCGAAGGAGGAATCCATGACCACCACGACAGCGGAGACACGGCTGTGGGAGGCTCTGGACGCGGGACCGACGCTGGGGCCGTACCACTGGTGGGACGGGCTGGACGTGGACCCGGAGACTGGCGACCAAGTGCAGAACGGCCCGGAAGGAATCTACTCGCAAGAGGGCGGATGCACGGTGCTGGTGTACGAGTGGGTCAATCCGCCGAACATCCGACTGGCGACCGCCTGCGACCCCGACACCATCCGCTCGCTGCTCGCCGAACTCGACACCCTGCGAGAGACGAACGCGCTGCTGATGCGGGAGCATGAGGCGAACGCCGAAGCGCTGCCGCTGCCGTATGGCGTAGCCGAGCAGTCAGAGTCTGGTACTTCGGTCGGCATGAGGCTTGCCCTGACGCTGGGAGACAACTCGATCTTCTCGATGTCCAGGACCCAGACGCGTACCGGCAGAGAGTTCGTCGTGCTCAAGCGCTGCCTGACGCACGTCGGTAGCGAGTACACTGTTATGATCCCGGTCGAGGACTGGTTGGCAGTCAAGAGCCTGTGATCAGCGTGGAGCTGTCCAGCTAGGCTATGCCGTCGCGTATAGCGGCGAGGATCGTACCCGAGTCCAAGGAGGACGAGAATGAGCGGTAAGGCGAAGTGGGTCGGCTTGGCGATGGCGGCGATGGTCGCAGTCGCACTGATGATCGGCTCGGCGTCGGCGAACACCGTCGAAGGCCACTACCCGGGGCGCTCCGCGCACCCCCCGCGCGTGGTGGGCGTGTCAGCCAAGTCGGCAGTCGCATCTGAGACTGCCAACGGCTGGCCCGTCAAGGTGACGTACGACTACTCCCCCAGGTACAAGCGCAACGTGATCTGCTCGCAGAAGTGGGGCTCACGCGGGACCGTCTGGCTGGTATCGTCGCTGGGCAAGGCTCCCGCCATGAAGTACCTGGGCACGTTCACGGCGACGGCATACAGCTACTCATGGAACGACGCAGGAGCCGGCGGAAGCAACACGTGCGCCAACGGGATGCGCGTGGGGCTTGGCCGGATCGCGGTAGACAGGCGCGTGATCAAGCTCAACACGAAGCTCTACATCCCGGGCTACCACACCGGGAAGGCGTACGGCAGGGACGGGAACTGCATCGCAGCCGATACTGGTGGAGCGATCATCGGCCACCACGTCGACTTGTTCTTCCCGACTCGTGCGCAGATGAACGCGTGGGGTACGCGCAAGGTCCGCATCTACGTGAGGAAGTAGGCGAGCATGAACCTAGCCCTGGCGATACTGCTCTGGGCAGCGGTCGCGACCATCCCCGCCTGGCCTCTGGTCGGCGGGGTGGTTGCGCTCGTGGCGTGGGACTGGTGCAAGACTCGAAAGTTGTCGTAGCCCGAAGGTGGGCTCCGGTCGTACGATCTAGTGGAAGGGCTGGACTCGATGAAGCTACCGACCGCCAAGGAGCTGAAACCACTCGTGCGGGTGGCGCTGAGCGAAGGGTGGGAGCTGACCAAGACGGGCGGCAACCACTGGAAGCTCAGGTCGCCCGCTGGCCCCTCGGTAGTGTTCTCAAGCACTGGCAGCGACCAACGCGAGTTCTTCAACCTGCGCGCGGACCTACGCCGCAACGGCCTGAGAGGATGCGTATGAAAAAGGGTGCAGCTGTTCGTAATCGTAAGTGGCCGACCTGGCGCGGGACTTGGGTCCGCCCCGAGGTCAACGAGTCAACCGGGCTCCCCACCGGGAAGATCATCTGCCGGACTGCGGCGCTGGATCTTGAGGACTGGGAAGCAGTCGTCATCTGGCGCGAAGCTGACTTGGTGGCGATGGCGTGAGCCGACCTCCGTACATCTCACCGTCGCAGATCGGGACCTACAAGAAGTGCCCCATGCAGTACAAGTTCCGGTACGAGGACGGCATCAAGTCTCCTCCCGGAGGGGCCATGCTTCGAGGCAAGGCAGCGCACAAGGGCCAGGAGATGAACTACCTCCAGAAGCTCGAGTCGCGCGAGGACCTTCCGCTGGAGGCAGTCGAGGACTTTACGTCCGACGCCTTCGAGAAGGAGAAGCGCGGAACCGTGTTCGGCGACGACAAGCCGGGCGACGTCAAGGAGGCTGCGCTTCGCGCGGCCAGGATCTACCACCAGGAGGTCGCGCCTACGCGTCAGCCGTGGTGGGTCGAGCGCCAGATCAAGATCGTGATCCCGCGTATCGGAATCCCCGTCATGGGCTACATCGACCTTGTACACGTCGGCCTGGATCCCGTTACGCGTGAGACGGACAACCACTTCGCGCTGTCGGATACCAAGACGAAGGTGAAGAAGCCGACTGGCGACGAGGCCAAGAAGTCGATGCAGCTCCCGTTCTACGCGATCGGCTGGGAGGCCGAGAACGGCTTCCCGCTCGAGGAGGTCGGGCTCGACTTCGCGGTGGCTACCAAGACGCCGTACATCGCTGAGCGCCAGGTCCTGGAGATAACCCCGTTCGTCAAGGAGCGCTGGATCGACACGGTGGCTGGCGTACTCAAGGCCATCGAGGCGGGAGCGTACTACCCGTCCACTGACGGCTGGCACTGCAGCCCCAAGTGGTGCGGCTACTGGAAGCTCTGCGAAGGGAAGGGTCGGGCATGAGAGGGAATAAGAACAGGCCGAGGAGGATCCACAAGCAACACCAGCAGCACGACGGGTACGTATACGTCCGCGTCACACACGGTGACGAGATCTTCAACAACGATGCGTGTACTGACCGCACGGGAATCCTGTTCACGACGCCCGGGCGCGAGCTGGTCCACCCGTACTTCGACGGCCAGCCCGGTTCAAGGATCATCACGTCCCGGCGCGTGGAGGCAGCAGTCGAGGACGCTGACTACCGTGAGCGCTGCCAGGCTGAGGGGCTTGACGTTCGCTACTGGGCCGAAGGAACCATGGGCCAGCCCGAGGGGAGCGTTGCAGTAGACGACCCCAACGACGAACAGTCAGCTCAGGGCGGAGGGTCGCTGCGCGAGGCATACGGCCGGTTCAAGACAGCGCAGGCTAAGCAGCGCCGTGATACCGTGGCTATGATCGAGAACGCGCGCGTCGTTCCTCACGCGTGCTCCACGTGCGCCAACGACGATCCCGCGCTCTACGGCCACGATAACGACGTTCCTTCGCTGTGCGAGCCTCCGCTTGCCGGCCCCGGGACCGAAATCGACGGGTGGAAGGCCAGGGATCGCCAGCGCTATACCGGTGGCTTCTTCGACGCCAGCCGTGGGCGCGACTGCAATACCTGCGTCGACCACAAGACGGCTGGCGGGCTGCAGCCGTGCTTGGACTGCCAGTCCTACGAGCCGTCGCTGTACACCAAGGCGAGCTGCGGTACCTGCGAGCACGCGAAGCTCCCCTCGAAAGAGCCTCCTTGCGAGGAGTGCTGCGTCGACCGCGTGTTCACCAACTACGTCAGGAAGGGCGTGACCAGTGGCGTTCAATAAGAGCAACCTGGACGGCTACAAGGAAGTCAACGAGCGCATCGTCGACTTCCGCGGGGCGTACCCCGAGGGGTGCTTGCGCCCCCTGGACCCCGAGCACCCGTACCGCATCGAGCAGGTTCACTACGACGTCATCACCGTGGATCCCGACAACGGCAGCATCGTCGCAGTGGTCCCCGTCTCCAAGACGTTCGTCGTGTTCGTGGGCGCTGCCTACCGTACTCCCGACGACCCCGCTCCCGGCGTGGGTACCGCGTGGGAGCCGTTCCCCGGCAAGACCAGCTACACCCGCGATAGCGAGCTCCAGAACGCCGAGACGTCCGCATGGGGCCGCGCGATCATCGCAGTCGGCGCTTCCGACGCGTCCCGTGCCATCGCCTCGCTCAACGAGGTACGCAACCGCGAAGCTGATCGTACCGAGGCTCCGCCGCAGCCTGAGCCTAAGGCCAAGGCCAAGTCCGGCGGGAGCGAGCCCGGAGCGAAGGCTAGCTCGGGCGAGAAGGCCTCTCCTGCAGCCGAAACCGCTACTCCCGCAGCTGCGCCCGCTCCTACTCCCACCGGCGTGAACACCGAGGTCCGCAAGCTGTTCAAGCAGCTGATCGAGAAGTCGAAGGCCGGCGAGACGATGAACGCTGTTCGCGCGGAGTGGACCAGCTACGGCGTGGCCAAGGAGAACCAGGGCTTGACTGCCTTCTCCGAGCTGGACGGCTTCCAGCGCTCTAAGCTGCTCGCAATCGCTGACGGCCCCACGGGTGCTGAGGCACTCGAGGCTCTGGGCGCAACCGAGGTGGCGTCCGAACCTGAGCCCGCCAAGGCGGCAGCACCCAGCGAGGATCCCGCTCCCGCTCCCGAGCCCGCGCCGGCGTCCAAGCCCACGCCTGACGAGGAGATCCCCTTCTAGCAGCCTCTCGTCGTGCGAGACCGGCTACGATGAAGGGGGTTCCGCGTGTCCTGGGTTCGAACTGACGACAACATCATCGACCACAAGAAGCTCATGCGCACGGAGTTCCCTGCGCTGGGGCTGGCGCAGTACCAGGCTGGCCTGTGCTACTGCAGCCGTAACCTGACGGACGGGTTCATTCCTCGCGCCAAGGCAACTTGCCTGCTGCCGATAAGTGGACTCGCTCGTCAGGACAGCGGCCAGCCAATCACGTGGGACGAGATCAACGCCGACCTCGTACGCTGCGGGCTATGGGAGATCGTCGAGGACGGCTACGAGGTTCACGACTATCTCGACTTCCAGTCCAGCAGTAGCGAGGTCATAGCAGACCGCCGTCTGCTACACGAGAACAAGGTACGCGCTGGTCGAATAGGCGCTGCTAAACGATGGCACAATAGCACGGACATAGCAGGTGCTATAGCAGACGCAAAGCAGACGCATAGCGTACCTGTACCTGTACCTAAGACCAAAGATCAAGAGACGTGTTCACCGCTTCGCGATGAACCTGCGTCCGAGCCCGTGGCTGAGTTCGACGCGTTCTGGGCTGAGTACCCGCGCAAGAGCGACAAGGGTCACGCGCGCAAAGCGTTCAACGGAGCCCTCAAGAAGGCTTCGTTCGAGACCATCATGGTAGGCTTGCGTAGGTACGAGTTCGACCATCGCAAGCTCGATGGGCGTAGCGTGATCCCGCTGCCTGCGACCTGGCTCAACGGAGAGCGCTGGGGCGACGAGCTTCCGGCTACCAACGAAGGTACGCCGCGCGCGCCTGGCGAGCTTGACGAACGTCTGCAGTGGGAGCTCGACCACCTCGTCATCCCGAAGGGTTGATACGTGATTCCTGACCGCATACCTCCCCACGACCTGGACGCCGAGAAGGCTGTCCTTGGGGCCATGATGATCGGCGGTGCCATCGACGGGATCGCGGCATGTAGCTCCGGTGACTTCTACCGCGCTGCGCACGCCAAGGTCTACGACGCGATCGCGTTCCTGGCTGGCAACAACGAGCCGGTGGACGTCGTGACCGTGGCCTCGCGTATGTCCGACTCCAAGACGCTCGAGGAAGCTGGCGGCAAGGGCTACCTGCTGGATCTGGTCAACACCTGTATGCTGGCCAGCCACGCAGAGCAGTACGGTCACAAAGTACGCGACCTTGCGATCGTGCGCCGCGTGATCGCTGCAGCACAGACAGTCGAGACGCTGGGCTACGACCGGCCGGCTGACGCTAACGAGTACGCCGGCAACGCGCTGACCAAGATGATGGACGCGCAGGGTACGGGCGACAACCTGTCCACCAGCGCGTCGGTCCTGATCCGCGAGCGCTGCAAGGATCTTCGTAAGCCGCGCGAGTTCATCACCGTGCCTGGCTTCTTCGGCAACCTGCACTTGCGCAAGGGCGACCTCGTCGTCGTGGGAGGATACCCGTCTCATGGTAAGTCGTCGCTGGGGCTGTGGCTGGCCGAGGAGTGGTCGGAGAAGCACAAGGTGGCGTTCTACAGCTACGAGATGAGCAAGGACCAGCTGGCTGACCGGCTCATGGCCAAGGCAGCAGGGCAAAGCGTCGAGACCATCGAGAGCGGGCTGCGCGGTGACGACCTTGAGTTCGTTAGCGACTACGCCCAGGAAGTCTGGTCGGCGCGCAAGCTGTCGTTCAAGATGGCGGCTGGCATGTCCATGGCTCAGCTGTTCTCGTCGCTGCGTCGGTTCGCCGCGTCCGGTGGATCGATAGCCGTCGTCGACTACCTCCAGCTCGCGATCGACGACACGGGTCACAGGACCAACGACGTCACGCGCTTGACCAATGGCCTCAAGAAGACGGCCGGGGCTACTGGGCTGACCATTATCGCGCTGTCGCAGTTCCGTCGTATCGCCCCCGAAGATCGCGATCGCATCAAGTTCCCGGTTATGGGCGACCTGCGCGACTCTGGGTCGATCGAGCAGGACGCTGATAACGTGTGCTTGATCTACTCTGTACCCAATCCTCGGGAATCAGCTGAGGCTTCCAAGTTCATCGAAGGGCTCAAGACGGCTGGGATCAACGTGCCCACCTTGGACATGGGGACCGGCGATCCCGCCGACGACCTCAAGCTCGTACGGCTTGACTGGGCCAAGCTGCGCCAGGGCAAGCTGCGCAAGTGGTACTGGACATTCGACGGCGGCAGGATGCGCTGGAGTGAGGTTCCTCGATGACGGACAACGTGAGGGTTCTGGCGGTCGATCGGTCGCTGACGTCTACGGCGTGGGCGTACGGTACTCTGACTCGGACGATCAAGGGCGACAAGCTGCGCGGCCCGGAGCGGCTCGACTACATCTGGAACGAGATCGCGTTCGCGATCCAGGCCGGCGACATCACTCACGTCGTGACCGAGGGCTACGCGTTCGGCAAGGGCTTCCAGGCCCACCAGATAGGCGAACTTGGCGGGCTGTTCAAGGTCGAGCTCTGGCGCGCAGGTATCCCCTGCGGCGAAGTCACGCCGGCGCAGATCAAGCAGTTCGCCACCGGCAAAGGCAACGCCAAGAAGGACGACATGATCGAGGCGGCGATCCGCCACTTCGGGTTCACTGGCCACGGCAACGACGAGGCCGACGCGTGGCTGATGCTGTGCATGGCAGAGGTAGCGCTTGGTGTTCGTGGGTCTACCGCGCGTCAGCTCGAGATCGCGCGCAAGGTGGTATGGCCCTGGTAGCGCAGGGGTGGTACGATCGTCAAACACACGAAGGAGGCACCGTGACCGAAGACGCCGACAAGAAGCTGTTCAGCGAGGACGCCGAGCCCGAGGTTCGCGAGCAGCAGCTCTCGCTGTTCGAGATGGAGCCGGAGGAGTCCCCGCCTGCGGAGTTCCAGGAGTTCGACGAGTCGATCGCCTGCGACTACAAGTGCCCGCGCTGCGCCTACGAGTGGAGCGGACGTCCTCGATGACAAAGCGCTGTACCAGGTGTCACGTCGAGCGCGAGGAGTTGCAGTTCGCTGCAAACCCCAAGAGCGCGGACAGTCTGAACTGGTGGTGTCGTATCTGCGAGCGCGAGAACGTACGCGCCTGGAAGCAGGCACATCCAGACGAAATGAAGGCCGCCAAGCGGCTAGAGCGCTACGGGTTGACGCTTGAGATGTTTCACGATCTTGTGTGCCAGCAGAACAACTCGTGCGCAATCTGCGGCTCCAGTTTCGACGACAAGACGCTCAACGTAGACCACGACCACGTAACTGGTGCTGTTCGCGGTCTGCTGTGCTTCAACTGTAACGCTATGCTCGGCAACGCGCACGACAGCATGGAGACGCTAGTCTCTGCGTTGATCTACTTGGAGCGTGAGCGATGACCGTCTGGCTGGTAAGGTCTGGCTGGGGCAACGACAAGGGTAACACCTACCACTACGACACCGACCGTGAGCCCGTATCGACCGTGTGTGCCAGCGGTTGCATAGCAGGAGGAGGGGACTACTACTTGATCGACGACGGCAAGCCCGCGGCAGCGCTCTCGACGCGCAAGCCACCGTACAAGGTCCCCTCGATGCTCGAGGTCGCTGACGTGCGCGGGACCAACGGCTACAAGGTAGCGTCCACGTTCTCGGGCTGCGGTGGATCGTGCCTTGGATTCGAGATGGCTGGCTACGACGTGCGCTTCGCGTCCGAGTTCATCCCGTCAGCCCAGGACACGTATCGCGCCAACCACCCCGGTGTCCACCTGGACACGCGTGACATACGCGAGGTCGAGCCTGAGCAGATCCTCGAGATCGCCGGCGTGGCCAAGGGCGAGCTCGACGTGTTCGAGGGAAGCCCTCCGTGCGCGTCGTTCTCCATGGCCGGCAGTCGCGACGACGGCTGGGGCAAGATCAAGACGTACTCCGGGCGCAAGCAGCGCACCGACGATCTGTTCTGGGAGTACGCGCGCCTGGTAGACGGGATCAAGCCGAAGGTGTTCGTCGCCGAGAACGTGTCGGGCTTGGTGCGCGGCGTGGCCAAGGGCTACTTCCGCGACATACTCGAGATGTTCAAGGGGCTAGGCTACCACGTCGAAGCTCGCCTGGTGGACGCGCAGTGGCTTGGCGTTCCTCAGGCTCGGCAGCGCATCATCTTCATGGGCGTTCGCGACGACCTTGGCGTCTACCCCGTGTTCCCGAAGCCGTGGCCGTACCGCTACTCGATCCGCGACGCGTGTCCGTGGATCGTACGCGCGGGAACCGCGCCTCCGCTTGACGAGTGGCGCGCCAGCGGGCGAAGTATCGACGCAACCATGAAGGACGCGTCAACCATCCCGTCGTCCACCATCACGACTACTACCAACGAGGGTACCGGGTGGTGCGAGGCGGAGGACGGCCCAGGAGACTTGACTGACTCTGTAGAGTCGCTGCGCGGTACATGCGTCGGCGAAGAGTGGCAGAACGTACCAGTAGGCGGAGCATCGGACAAGTATTACCAGATCAAGAAGTCAGACCCCGAGAACCCCAGCTTCACCATCACCGCTGCTGGCGGGACCAAGTGCGCCGGACCCGTCCACCCGTTCGAGAGGCGCAAGTTCACCATACACGAGCTCAAGCGCTTGTGTGCCTTCCCCGACGACTTCAACCTGCTCGGATCGTACGCCCAGCAATGGGAGCGGCTCGGGCGCTCAGTTCCTCCGCTGATGATGCGCGCGATCGCATCGACGATTCGTGACGAGGTGCTGCCTAAGTGCAGTCGCTAGAGGATCGATTCTGGGCCAAGGTATACAAGACGCCAGACTGCTGGCTATGGACCGGCGCGCGTCACCGCGGGTGGTACGGCAGACTTCGTCTTGGTGGTACTGGATCAAGAATCAAAACAGCTCCGCAGGTCTCGTGGATGATTCACTACGGCCCGATTCCCGCCGGCAAGCACGTACTGCACCACTGCGACAACCCGGCGTGCGTACGTCCGGACCACCTCTTTCTTGGTACTCATGACGACAATATGAAGGACAAGGCTCGCAAGGGTAGGGCGTGGAGGCCTCCGGTTTCCAGCTTGCCAGCACGTGGAGCAAGGGGGCGATGGGTATCTGCGGAATAGCCGGAGGCTTCTCGGGCGACGGTGAAGCAGCCATGCGCGCGCTTGCTCACCGCGGTCCGGACGCTCAGGCGCTGTCGCCTGGAGGTGCGTGGCTGGCGCATACCAGGCTTGCCATCCAGGACCTTGACAGTCGCAGCAACCAGCCGTTCGTCTACGGCGGGACCACGATCGTTTACAACGGCGAAATGTGGAATCGTGACGCAGTACGCGCGTGGCTGATCAAGCGCGGTGACGTACTCACGACCTCAGGTGATACTGAGGTCATGGCAGCGCTGCTCAACCGTGAGGGGTTTCGAGGGCTCCAGCACGTCCAGGGTATGTTCGCCGTGGCCTGGCGTCAGGCTGGCGATAACGGCGTGTGGATCGCGCGCGACCGGTTCGGCGAGGTCCCGCTTCATATGACTGACCCCAGCAGCATGGACGGTGGCTTCTTCGCGTCGGAGCTGAAAGGCATACGCGCGGCTGGCGGCTTCGGTCCAGTGGAGAACCTCAAGCCCGGGACAGCAGCGTACCTGCGCCAGGCAGAGCTTCCAGACGTGTACACGTACTACGAGGTTCCGGTGCGCCCGGTTAGCGACGATCTGGAGTACGCGAGCGCTCGAGTTCGCGAGCTGGTCATAGCCGGCTCGGTGGAGCGGACCATCGCCGACGTTCCGGTGTGCGTCCTGCTCTCGGGTGGAGTCGACTCGTCAGCAATCGCCTACGCCGTATCGCGTACCATACCGAACCTGGTCGCGTATACAGCAGTCCTTGACCCCAAGAGCCGTGATCTAAGGTGCGCGCGGGAAGTAGCCGAGCGTCTGGGTATCGAGCTGGTCGAGGTGGCCGTACCAGTTCCCACGACCGAGGATCTTGCGCGCGTAGTGGGCGTCATCGAGATGCCCTACAAGGCGCAGGTCGAGATCGGCTGGGCCTGCTTGGTACTCGCGCAGCGCATGCACGAGGACGGGTTCAAGGTGACGTTCTCTGGTGAGGGCTCGGACGAGCTGTGGGCTAGCTACGGCTTCGCGTACCACGCGCTCAAGACGCAGGACTGGCACACCTACCGCCGCGACCTGTTCGTGACCCAGGAGCGGAAGAACTTCATGCGTGCCAACAAGGCGTTCATGGCGTACGGCGTGGAGTGTCGGCTTCCGTTCCTCCATACCGCCCTGGTAGAATACGCCTTATCACTCAAGCGCGATGCGGTCAAGGACGGCAGCAACGACAAGGCCGTCATGACCAGAGCGTTCGCGGACGTACTTCCCGAGTCAGTCATCTCCAGGCCCAAGGTCGCGTTCCAGGACGGCATGGGGCTCAAGCGGGCTATCGCCGAGACGGTCCTCGACGATCCGAAGTCCTTCTACATGACCGAGTATCGAAGGAGGTTCCTGTAGTTGGTACGAGAAGGTTTCCGCGAAAGTTAGGAGCTACCTATGACCGAATCGGAGGATACCGGGTACGCACCGGCGCGCTGGGAGTTCGACGGTGAGGTGACGCGCGTCTTCGACGACATGCTGGCGCGCAGCATCCCGCAGTACGATGTCATGCGCGCTACAACCTGCGACCTAGCAGCTCGATTCGTCCCCGACAAGAACGGTACGATAGTCGACGCCGGCTGCTCGCGCGGCCAGGCCATCGCGGCGCTGGTGGACAAGTTCGGGGCGCAGTGCAAGTTCGTGGGGCTGGAGGTATCAGACCCCATGCTCGAGGCAGCGAGAGAGCGCTTCGCCGGCTTCATCAAGGCGGGGGTGGTGGATATACGCAAGCACGACCTCCGAGACCGGATGCCGAACGACGTCATCGACGCAGACGTGATCCTGTCCGTGCTCACGCTGCAGTTCACGCCGATCGAGTACCGCATGGGGATCATCGGCAGCTTCCGCGACTCGCTGCGTGACGGTGGCGCGTTGATCCTGGTCGAGAAGGTGCTTGGCGCTTCCCCGGTCCACGACGACGTGTTCAACCTGATGTACTGGGACATGAAGCGGCTGCACGACTACACAGAGGACGAGATACAGCGCAAGCGGCTCTCGCTCGAGGGCGTGCTGGTCCCCGTCTCCGCGTCGATGAACGAGGAGATGCTCAAGGCTTCCGGCTTCCGCTCGGTGGACTGTTTCTGGCGCTGGGCCAACTTCGCTGGATGGGTCGCAGTTCGCTGACGCGCTCAACGCTATACCTGAGCGTTACCCCTACGCTACGTCCTCAGGAGGCTTGATGAAGAAGCACGTCGTGTACATCGCCGGCCCCATGCGCGGCAAGCCGAAGTTCAACTTCCCTCTGTTCAACAGCGTGGCTCGTCAGATCCGCGCGCTTGGGCACACCGTGATCAACCCCGCGGAGCTGGACAAGGCGTTCGGGCTGGATCTGACTGACGTGTCGCAGGTCACTCCCGAGATCGTACGTTCGTGCGTACGGCGCGACGTGGAGGCGCTGACTCACGCGACCCTGATGGTTCTGCTGCCCGGCTGGCAGGGCTCGACTGGCGCAACAGCCGAGCGAGCAGTATGCGGCTGGATGGGCGTAACGGTCTGTACTGTGGAGGAGTTCCTCGAAGATCCGGAAAGGTGGTAGGGGTGGTACAGCGCGAGATGCGTCAGTTCGAGGGCGGAGCAACCCGCGACAACGACGACACCAAGAACGACTACGAGGGCTTCTTCCACCCGCTGGTCATCGAGGCGTACGGCAACTACATGACCAGGCATCGCAGGCAGGCCGACGATAACCTTCGGGACTCCGATAACTGGCAGAAGGGGATCCCGAAGAACGTCTACATGAAGTCCCTATGGCGTCACTTCCTGGACCTGTGGTTCATGCACCGCGGGATCGAGCGTACCGACGTCCACGGCGACGGACACGTGCTCACCTTCGAGGAGGTCGTCAGCGCCATCATGTTCAACGTGATGGGCTACCTCTTCGAGCACCTGATGGGGCGCTGACGTGATCGAGCCCACCGAAGACGAGGCGCACATCGAGGCGCGCATGTCCGCTGCCGTGCGCAACATTCACAACAAGCGTATGCGCCTTGAGATCGCCGGCCTGGTCGAAGCACTGGCTCTGGCCGAAGAGCTGATACCTACTGGCGGAGGCGCTGGCGACGGTATAAGCTGTGGCTTCGAAGCAACCACCCCGGGCGCGCTTCACGAGCAGTCAGCCAAGACGTGGCGCATCGCGCGTCAGGCGCTGGCGGCGGCCGGCCGGGAGGGACGCAAGCTTCTTCGAATGGCCCACGGCATCAAGCGCAGCTACGCTCCGGTAGGCGTGTCAGTCGAGCCGGGGGTAAGCGAGCCATCGTCGGATCTGGTGCATCGTGCTCGTGAGCTTCGCGAGAACGGCATCGCCGAGGAAGAGGCCATACTGCACCTGGTCGAGGAGTTCGGGGTTCCTACCGTGCTCCTTGGCGAATGGCTGGAGCGCGGAGCAACGATCGTAGGCGGGACGCCGACCAACAGCCGGATGCTGTTCCTGGCGGTTCACTACACGAGCGAAAGGTGACGGTATGAAGCTCAGAGTGGCACGAGGCGAGCTGCTCGACGCGCTCGCGGTAGTGACTAAGGCGGTGCCTGCGCGACCCACTAGCGCGGTACTTAGCGGGGTGCTGATAACCGCTACGGCCGAAGGCGGCAAGGTGGAGATACGCGCCACTGACTTGGAGATGTCCATCCGCGCTGAGATCCTCGGGAACGTGGAGGAGGCTGGCAGCTTGGTCGTGGCCGGGAAGCTCCTTTACGACATAGTGCGCAGCATGCCCGACTCGGCAGTCGAGATCGAGGGAACGGACGGCAAGTCACCTCAGGTCACGGTCAGCAGCGGCAAGGCCAAGTTCAAGCTGCGCGGCATGTCTGTCCGAGCGTTCCCCGACTTCCCCGAGGTCAACCCCGAGCAGCGCGTACAGCTGACCGCTGACGTGTTCAGCTCGCTGGTCAGCCAGGTCGTCAGGGCCACCAGCGACTCCGACAGCCGGCCGCTGCTGCAGGGGATCCTTGTCGCCGTCGCGGGTACGGAGATAACCGCCACGGCCACCGACACTTACCGTATCGCCGAGGCCGTACAGCAGGCAGAGAAGGCTACTGGCGACTTCCAGGTCGTACTGCCCAGGCGCGTCATGGACGACGTAGCTCGTGCCAGCAGCGACTCGGTGAAGATCGGCGTGTCCGAGCGCCAGGTCGCCATCAAGTTCGGCTGCTTCACGTACGTCTCTCGCGTGGTGGAGGGCCAGTACCCGAACTACCGCGCGATGATTCCCGCTGACGGTACGACTACCTTTATGGTCGATCGCAGCGAGCTGATCGAGGTCGTCAAGCGCGTCGCGATCGTAGCGCCCAAGGACTCAGTGGTCCAGCTTCACGTCCTGGAGAACAGGCTGCGCTTGTCCACCAAGAACACCGACGTGGGCGACGCTGCCGAGGAGCTCGAGATCATGTCGGCCGGCGAGCCGCTCGAGATCGCGTTCGCCATATCGATTCTGCTCGACGCTATGGAGTCGAGTACGGCAGATGAGCTGGAGTTCGCCGGCAACGGCTCGGCCAAGCCCGCTACGCTACGGGCCGCTGGGTACCTGCACCTGATTATGCCGAGGCGGTAAGCGTGGCTGAAGTCAGGTGGGACCCGTCGTCGTTCTTCGAGGCAGTCGAGGAGCAGCAGGTAGGCAGGAGCGCGGCAGCACGGTACTCGCGTGGTGAGTTCTTCGTCGCAGCTGTGGGCGACGCTGAGACCAAGATCCCGGTGGAGCTGGACCAGGCAGACGACGACCAGCTGGTGGACTCGATCGAGACGTACGAGCGCGTTCGTGAGCTCAACGCCAATGGTTACCCGATAGCGTGGCTGACCCAGGAGCTCGGCATCTACTTCAAGCTCAACCGCTTGGCTGCGAGCCGGCGCTGTAAGGCTGCGCTGGCCAAGACGATCCGCGCTGCCTACGAGCGGCTGATCAACCTTGACCCCTCCGAGATCGTCGAGCGCGCATGAGAACCCCCGTGGCCACCAGCGTAGTGATCGACCCCGACAAGATGCGCCGGTTCCTGCTACGCCATCGCATGGTACAGGCAGCAGTCGGCCCCGCGCTTGGGCTGTCTGAAGACTGGATGGCATCGATGCTCCAGCATCGCAGGATGAACCTGTTCCGCCTTGACGACATGGCTCAGCTCACCGGCGTTCGCCTGGACGACTTGCTCGATGAAGTAGAGGTGCCGCGCTTATGGTAGAGAACCCCGAGGCAGTCATGCGCGCGGTCCTGTCGTGCGACTCGGACTGCGCAAGCTGCACCATCGATGGAGTAGACGCCTTCGAGCGCAACTGCAGCGAGGTCGCACTAGCGGCGCTCGACCAGATCGCTACCGAGCCCACCGCGCGCCGTCGGTTCATCGAGCTGCGCAACATGGATTCGCGCGAGATGGTCACCGTGTCCAAGATCCTGTACGCCAACACGGTGGCCAAGCACACGCTGGTTCACTGCGTCGACGGCGAGCGCTTCGTAACCAAGTCACTCCTGGAGCTCGAGCAGTTCGGATCGCCGTTCATACGCGTACATCGCCAGTGGGTAGTCAACGGCGACCACGTGGGCTGCTTGGGCTGGCGCGGAGAGGAAGCGTCAGTGTCGCTTGACTCGGGCGACGTCATCCCGGTATCCCGCCGGCAGTTGGCTGACGTACTACAAGCGCTCGACGAAGGGACGTACTGATGGAGCTGAACGACATGGTTCGCGAGGCGTCTGAGAACGCTCGCGTCCACGGCTTCCACGACATGCACCACTCGTTCGGCGACCTGATCGCGCTGATGCACTCGGAGCTGTCCGAGGCACTCGAGGAGCACCGCCACGGTCACAGCGCGTCCGAGACGTACTTCGACGGAGACAAGCCTGAGGGCGTTCCCAGCGAGCTTGCTGACGTTGTGATCAGGATCGCAGACTTCTGCGGGACCCACCGTATCGACCTGGACGCGGCTGTGCGCCTCAAGATGGACTACAACGCGACCAGGCCGTTCCGTCACGGAGGGAAGAAGCTGTGAAGATCCCGGACTACGGCAAGGTGTACGCCGTGGGCCACCGCACCGTGGCCAACCTCTTCGATGGGCCGGTAGTCGTCGAGGAGAAGGTGGACGGAAGTCAGTTCTCCATGTCGGTCAACGACGGCCAGCTCTGCCTGAGGTCGCACCGGGCCGACATGACTGACCACTGCGATCAGATGTTCTCGCGGGCGCAAGAAGTTGCAACAGCGCTGCAGGAAATCCTGCAGCCCGGCTGGATCTACCGCTGCGAGTACCTGTCCAAGCCCAAGCACAACACGCTGTCCTACGATCGCGTTCCCGTCAACCACCTGGTACTGCTCGACGTCGAGCCGGGACCAGGCGCGTACCTGGACTATCCCGAGAAGGTGGACGAGGCAGCGCGCATCGGGCTCGAGGTCACGCCGTGCATCTACGCAGGCTGCGTTCCTGAGGGCGGCGTGGCTCAGCTGATCGCGATGCTTGAGCGTACATCCTTCCTCGGCGGCCCGATCGAGGGCATCGTGGTCAAGAACTACGCGTACTACACTGAGGGCGGTCACGCGCTCAAGGGCAAGCTGGTCAGCGAGGACTTCAAGGAGAAGCATAACGCCGACTGGAAGCAGCGCAACCCCGGGCAGAACGACGCCGTGCAGATGATCATCGAGAGCTACCGTACCGAGGCGCGTTGGCGCAAGGCAGTTCAGCACCTGCGCGAGAGCGGCGTACTGGTCGACGAGCCCAAGGACATCGGCCCACTGATGAAGGAGCTTGCGGCTGACTTCCTCGAGGAGTGTACTGACGAGGTCGCTGCTCAGCTGTTCGCTCACTTCGCCAAGACGATCGTGCGTGGTATCGGATCCGGCTTCCCCGAGTGGTACAAGCGCGAGCTAGCCGGCGCGGAGCTGCGCGAGGCCAACCTGTGAGCGTGGCAGTAGGATACGGGCTTCCGTACTGGCTGGATACGGAGAAGTACCTCTCGGCTGACGAGACGCGTGCTCTGGGCGAGGTAGTGGTTGGGCAGTCCTGGCGCTGCTCACGTCCCGGCTGTACTGAGTGGCGCAAGATCGAGCGCGCGCACGTCGTACGCAAGGGAGCTGGCGGGAAGAAGAAGGGGACAACGGGGCCGACGGTCTGTATGTGCGACCCGCACCACGACGAGATCGACGAGCACCGCGCAAGCCTGACCATGGCCGTCGAGCGGGGCACGTTACGCGTGGTCCTGCTAGAGTACGACGGCACCGACGTCGTCGAGATAGACGAGCTAGGAGTGATCGAGCATGAGTCGTAAGGACGACATTCTGACCGAGATCAGCGACCTGGTGACTGAGCTGCGCGACCTTGGCGACGTGGGCGACTGCGAAGCTCCGATCGTGCGCATCGCTCGCGGTCAGGTCAACAAGCGCAACTACGTCGTTGAGGTGTCCACCAGCAACCTGGTTCCCGCGCTTCACGTATCAGGGTTCTACATGCACGCAGTGGAACAGCCCGACTCTCGGTACGTCGCGCTCGAGCTCGACCGCTGGGCATGGGACGCGCTGGTCGACGCCGTGAGCGAGATCGAGGATCCCCCGAGGGCTGATGAGTGTGGCTGACCAGCGCTTGACCCAGAGGCAGCTTCTGGAGCTGCACGCAGAGCAGATGGTGTACGATATGCGCTCGCACGTCGTGGACCTCGAGGACGACGTACACGCTACGTTCCTCCTGTGCCCTCACGTGGCTGAGCTGATGGGCGCGGACGCGCGGCTGGCTGGTATGGACTGGAGGCTGGATACCAACCCGCCCTGCATGTACCCGCCGACGATCGCCAGTGACACGACGTGCAACAAGGTTCATACGGTCCGGCTGGCAACGCGGATCGAGGTCGACCAAGTGTTCTACGATCGTCCCGTCGAAGAAGAGGAGCAGGCGTGAGCATCAACAGAGTGACCCTGACCGGAAACCTGACGCGCGACGGAGAGCTGCGTGAGACTGCCGGCGGTATGTCGATCCTCGGCCTGCGTATCGCCGTCAACGACCGCCGCAAGGTAGGCGAGGAGTGGAAGGACGTTCCGAACTACGTCGACGTGACGATGTTCGGTACGCGCGCTGCGTCCGTGGTGCAGTACCTGACCAAGGGCAAGCCCGTCGCCGTGGACGGGAAGCTGCGCTGGAGCGAATGGGAGACGCAGGACGGCGGCAAGCGCTCCAAGCTCGAGGTCGTCGTGGACGATCTGCAGCTCCTGGGCGACGCCAAGTCCTCAAGCGGCGGCAGCGCGCCGGCCAAGGCTCCCGAGCCCCAGTACGAGGACATCCCCTTCTAGTCGCGCTGACTGGTACTAGACGCGGTACGAACGGTTGTACCCGACTGGCGTATCGTGATAGTATGGGCTTACGTTCCGAGAGCTGGCTGCGCAGAGTAGCTGGTGGCTCGGAGGATGAAAGGACCTACCGCGACCCCGACGCGGTGGGCCCTTTCTACGTCACAGGAGGCCGACTACGATGAAGCGAGTGTTCCACTGCGCAGACTGCGACCATCGCATAACTCTCAACACGCACGAGGTTGAGATGCCGTGCATCTATTGCGGTGGGACGATGCTGGTCGTGGACGAAGGTCGAGGGCCGCTGGTATCCGAGTTCGGGTTCACCGACGAGCTGAGCGACATAGCTGGGATGATGCGCGACAACCGCGGCATCAGGGTTGACGACGGGAGATGAGCATGCGCGATGTTGAAGTGGAAAGCGGAGCTCGTCTTCCGAGCGGCAGGTAGGCCGGCTGACTGGACGGGATCCACACACATGATGCCGCTGCGCGGTATCGAAGCCAATACAGCAAGCTCAGCGCGGCAGATAGCCGAGGGCTACGTCGACCGGGAGTTCCCGTCGATGTGCGTCGGCAAGGTAACGCGCGAGGACGTGACGCAAGATGCGACGTAGCGAGGAGTTCCCCCGCGGCGTCGACTCATTCGACTCAGATCGCGTCCAGGCTGATCGCTACCTGGCGCTTTGCGAGACCAACGAGGCCGACGCTCAGAGCGCCTTCCTGGCCCGGCAGGATGCCGAGTCGTGGAACGCGTACAAGAACGCCCAGGAGGCCACTGACGAGGCTCGTAACCGGATCAGCGCCATCGAGGGGTGGTAAGCCGTGGCCCGCACGTGGTACGATCGCGAGGCACGTTGCGTGACGGTACGTCAGGTCGACTCCAAGCCCGCCGGGTTCAACGCTGATCATTCGCGCAGCCTCGAGGCCGTTGTGGAAGTAGGCGGGAAGCGAGTTACGCTTCCACTGACTGACTGCGACGACCATCCCCACGTTGGTGGCAGGTATCGTCTGCAGCTCGTGGACGAAGCCGAGTAGCAAACTTCGCAACAAAGAGAGGGCGGTCTCTCGCATGACTGACGCTACCGAGAACGACCTTGCCGAGATCATCGAGCGGTTCAGCTCGGCCGGCGAGTACGAGTCGTCAATCGCGTGGGTACGCGGCGCGTGCCTGGTGGACGCCAAAGCTCACTTCGGCAACCGGACTGAGTTCGCTCAGTTCTACCGTGAGGAGCTTCACGTCGACCGCTCCTACGTCTCGCGCTGCATGCTGATCGCAGAGAACACCAAGGAGCCAGAGGCGCGCTCGCTGCGCTGGGTAAGCCGCTGCGAGGCTGTGGCCAAGATCCTGCGCGACTCCTTGGGACTGCCGATCGTGACTGCCTCGGGCGAGAGGCTGACGCGCGAGAACGTCATCGACCTTGCCAACACCCTCGAGTCAGTATCCGCGCTCAAGACGACCATCTACGGCGAGAAGCCGGAGAAGCCCGTCAAGCGCCTGCGCTGCCCCGACTGCAACAACGTCCACGCCAAGGACGAGTTCGAGGAGGTCGTCGACTGATGCTGGACGAGCACTGGTCGCGTGAGGATCGCGAGCGCATGATCGACGGACTATTCGTCGACCGCCTCGAGCCGCTGACCATTATGGCGGCTGCTAGCCCGCTGACGTGGGAGACGCTGCACGAGGCGTTCGAGAAGCTCCAGGCTGATCCAGCCCTGGGCTTCATGGCGGAGTACGTCGTACCACCTACCAACCCGTACTCAGTCGAGAGCCTGGCTGATAGGCTAGGCGCGGGACTCCCGCTGGTCCAGAGCAAGTACGTTCCCGACGGATTCGTCTACATGGTTGGAAACACCATGGTCATGCGACTGGAGGACGTAGTCGCGATCGTAGACGATTCGTGGCAGGCTCGACTCCGTCGCTGGTACTGGAGGGTCGTGAGGGACTTGAAGAGTATCGCCCGCCAGTTCGCCGACCTTTTCCGGGCGATTCCCGGCCTCCTCGAGGCCCGCCTCGCCGAGGCCTCGAAGGCCCTCGACGAGTTCGCCTCCCGTCATGGCAGCTGATGCGATCCGACGGAGATGGTGGCTCTACTGCTCCGACCGAAGAGGAGATCAGCGCCCTCCGCCTCGCCTCGATGCAGATGGGGCGCAAGGCGTTCGACGAGCTCCTTCGGGAAGTGCCGAAGCCCAGGACGACGAAGCGCGTTCTGGCGGAGATACGGAGACGGAATGAAGGCGATGGATCGTAACATCATGGCGGGCATGGCTCGCTGGGTGGCTCAGGTACTCGCGTCACCGAACCTCGGCTTCGCCGGCAACAGCAACGGAGGCAACGGTAAGAAGCACGTCCACGTCAAGCGCGCCCCGAAGCACTTCGGGCGTGACAAGCGTAGGAGCTAGAGGGATGACAGACTCCAAGCGCCTCGCGGCGGCCAACAGCCCGACTACGCTGTCGGGAGTAACCATCGCAGCCGAGGTAGACGGACAGCCTGACTACGGCGCAGTCTTCAACCTCCTTGGGATGGAGGCAGCCGAGGCAGTCAAGGCATCCAAGCGTAAGAAGGCGCAGCACTCGATCCTCGCAGACGTACTGCGGATCGTCAAGCTGCGCCTGGTACTGCGCCGGATGAAGCGCGAGTACCACGGCTACCGCTTTGCGGTAGACTCGACTCACCACCAGGTACCCAGCGACACCCACGGTGTCACCTGCGGAACCTGCGGGAAGACGTTCCACCCCTCGCAGCTGACCGTCATGCCGGTCACCGCCCTGATCCGCTCAGGCCTGTACTGCCCTGACTGCTACGAGCATAGATGGGATAACGCCTAGGAGCCCACGATGGCAAAGCGCAAGTGCAAGGCCATAGTCCCGTGGGTAGACTTGGACGCCAAGCCCAGCGAGTCAAAGCCCGTGGACGCTGAAAGGCAGGGTAAGGGCAGCGCCAAGCGTAAGCTGACCGAGAATCAACGACGCGCGCTTCTGCAGCACCAGTTCCAGCCAGGCAAGTCTGGCAACCCCGGAGGGATGGTCAAGGGCTCGGTAAGCCTAACCGGGTTGCTGCGCAAGTACCTGGCCGGCTACGCGCCAGATCAAACCAAGCAGCGCGCGCAGCAGTTCATCGAGAAGATATACGACCAGGCCATGGCCGGCGACAAGGTATCGCAGCAGCTGATCGCGAACTACGTCGACGGCAAGCCTCACACTCGTATCGAGCTGACGGGGGCCGACGGCGGCAGCATTAGCCACGTTGTCTACGATCTGTCCGCGCTACCGCTGGCCAAGCTCGAGGAGCTGGCCGTGATCCTCGAAGAGGCCGAGAGGCCAGCCCTGGAAGATGGAGAAGCAAGTGCAGATGCTGACTGCTAGGTGTACGGGCAAGTGCCACCTGTGTGATAAGGTGGAGGCGTGCGTCATCGAGTCGTACGAGCATCTCAAGCTCGAGGTGTACGCCCCGCGCGCGTGCAGTACCCCTGATCGGTGCAAGCAGCGCGACAAGGCCGAGTGCGAGTGATGTCAGGTCGCCCCCGAGAAGGACAGCTAGCATGGCGGTCAACGCGTCTGCCGAGGAGCATCGCTTGATGCTGGCGTTCGGTGACTCGTGCGTGCGCTACGTCGGCGAAGCGTTCGCGGTGTTCCACGCGGGCAAAGTGTACAAGGTTCCCGTCCAGCGGATGCCGCGCTCTGTGACCTGGCCTACGGGAACCTTGTCGTACGTGCGGGACGTACCGGGAGGACGCCGTGGCCAGCAGCGCACATGACTTGCTATCGAGCGCGGGTGCCTTGTGGTGCCTGCGCTTCGGCTGCGTAGCGGTCATGACTGAGATCGAGATCGCGTACTGCGGAATAGCCGACGCGATCGGGTTCGGCATAACGCAGGGCAAGCAGCGCGGGGTACTGATCGAGGCCAAGGTCAGCCGTAGCGACTTCAAGGCCGACCTGCGCAAGCGCCACCGTGACCCCAGATGGTACGGGGACGGCAAGTACGGGATCAGCGACCGCTACTACATCGCTCCCGACGGCCTACTGACCGTAGACGAGATACCGGATCCGTGGGGACTGCTGGTCGTGGGGGCCGGCGACGAGTACCCGCGGATCGTCAAGCGCTGCCGCTATACCGAGCCTGATCCTGGCTGGTGGGCGCATCACTTCGCCACCGTGGCCAAGATCCTGTGCGGTAGGTGGGCGCTGTCGGAGCTCGGTACCAACCACCGCCTGATCCCCGACGTGACCATACCGGGGATGCCTGACGCGCTTGCGCGCGCCTTGGCCCCGCTGCGTCATACTCAAGCGCTCTACAGCCCCAAGTCCGCGGAGCGCTTCGACCACCGTAACGACCCGTCATGCGCTGGATGCCTATTCCGGGACGATCCTACGTGGTGCGGAGTCCAGTGCAGGGAGCGACCATGAACAAGCCAGGCTGCAACGGCGCGTACAGCGTCTGCATCGACTGCGGGCGCAAGTACGGGACCAACCTGCACAAGGCCATGGGAGTGTGGCAAGGTCAGTGCGCCATCTGTGGTAAGGTAGTCGGAGTGACCGACGCGTGGCACGACTGGATGCTGACCGACGCTGCGGTGGAGATCATCGTCGAGGCGCGCCGCTTGATCAAGGAGCGAGCAGATGGGTAACAGATGAGTAAGGCCGTGGAACCGTACGTCGAGGCGTCGTGCCGCGAGTGCGACCAGCTCTACGACTGCCTCAAGCACACCATGGAAGATCCGTACGCCGTCTTCGAGCTCAACGACCACGACACGTACGGCAGCACGCGCGAGTTCATCAGCGACGTCATCGAGGCCGACGGCGGGATCGAGTGGGCGCACGTACTAGCGCGGCTCGGCCAGGACAAGCAAGAAGGCGTGGTCCTGGACGCCTGGCGCTCGAATACCGGCGAGCCGCTGACCAGCGCAGTTGAGGGTGGATGTACCATGACGTTCCCAAAGCCGCCCGACTCGGCCAGCATCAACTAGCAACTTGGCTTGCTACCGTCTGGAGCATGATGGTAGCTGGGCTTGCTACTGGCACGTTCGTAGCTCTACGACTGGGGTACGATCCCAAGCGTGGAAGGGAGCGCGCCATGAACGCAGTATCGCTTGCCATAGCAGCAACCATCGAGACGCCGTTCGCGGTATTCGACTTCGACGACGGGTTCTCAGAGTACGTCATGTACCTGGGGCCCGACTGGATGCACGTGACCGTAGAGCGTACCGAGGCTGGTGTCGGGCGCGTCGTAACGTACTGGGTAGCACCGACCGGCGAGCCCTCGCAGCCCGGCGTCATGGTGTGGCCGACGATGGAGGACCACCATGACTCTGCCGACGCTGCAGGAGGTCCGCTACGCTCAAGCTAAGAAGTCCCTCAAGCACTTCGTGACCCAGGCGTGGCAGATCCTCGAGCCAGCAACCCCGCTACTGTGGAACTGGCATCTTGACTTGCTGTGCGAGCACCTTGAATCAGTCAGCCGCGGAGAGTGCCATCAGCTGGCTGTCAACATCCCGCCACGCTACATGAAGTCGATGCTGGTCACGATCATGTGGCCGTGCTGGGAATGGGCGACCAACCCGGGACTGCGCTACCTGTTCGTGTCCTACGCGGCCAAGCTGTCGGTAGAGCACTCGGTCAAGCGCCGCCTGATCCTGGAGTCGCCTTGGTACGCGACAGGCATGCACGGCTACTGGGGCCATAAGGACTACTCGCTGACCGACGACCAGAACACCAAGACCGGCTACGCCAACACGTACCGTGGTCAGATGGACGCAACGTCCGTAGGCGCGTCTGCTATCGGGCAGGGCGGCGATCGCGTCGTCATCGACGATCCAGTCAACCCGCAAGAGGCGCTCTCCGATACCCAGCGCGCTACAGCCAACGACTTCTTCGATGCTCACCTGAGCTCACGACTGAACACCAAGCAGGGAGAGCACGAGGGCGCGTTCGTACTGGTCATGCAGCGCTTGCACATGGACGACCTGACCGGCCATGTCCTGAAAGAGGGCGGCTGGGAGCACGTCTGCATACCGGCGATCGCCGAGAAGGACGAGGACGTCGTCTTCCCGAGCGGGCACACGGTCCACCGTTGCGCCGAGTCGCTGCTATGGCCAGAGCGCGAAGGCCAGGAGCAGATCAACAAGGCTCGGCTGCGCCTGAACAGCTACGGCTTTGCCGGCCAGTACCAGCAGCGCCCCGTCCCGCTCGAGGGCGGCTTGATCAAGCGTACCTACCTGCGCTTCTGGGTCAGCGAGTGGCTACCCGGAGACGAGCGCGGCGTAAACGCGCCAGGCGACATCATGCAGCTCCCTGCCGGCGACCTGACTGACTTCTGTCAGAGCTGGGACACGACCTACTGGGAGACGTCCACCGCCGACTACTGCGTTGGGCAAGTCTGGGCGAAGATGAAGGCCTTGCGCTTCCTGCTGCATCAGGATCGCGCGCGTCGCGACCTGCCGAGTACCAAGGCGGCGATACGCGCCATGAGCACCGAGTGGCCAGAGGCGCTGCGCAAGTACGTCGAGCGTACTGCCAACGGCTCAGAGGTGCTGCGTACCATGATGCTCGAGATCCCCGGCCTTGTAGGCGTGGACGTCAAGGGCTCCAAGGAAGCGCGCCTGCACGCGGAGCTCGGCCAGTTCGAGGCGTTCCAGGTAGTCATACCGCACCCCCGCGAAGCTGCATGGGTCGGCGAGTACATGCTGGAGCTGACGACGTATCCCTCGGCCGAGCACGACGACCAGGTGGACTGTACCAGCCAGGCGCTCAAGAAGATGCGCGAGGGCGGTACGGCTCCGACGGCCGGCCAGCGCCAGTATACCAAGCCGCAGTCGATGGCCCCGCAGTCCAACAGCTTCATGCACGCGCCGTCGGACGCTCAGCGAGTCCAGACCAACTCGGGCTTCCGCCGGCCGGGGATGTAGCCTGTTCGGAAACTTCCTCAGAATAACATCAAGACACACTGGTAAGCGGACGGGTTCACGCTGGGCATGGAGCCGTTCTTCAAGTAGGCGCGTCGCAGCGCCAAGATACCAACGAAGGGAACAACCTACCATGGGAGACGACGTCGTCGACGGGTACCCGCTCTACGAAACGGACAACGGGCCACGGCCCGGGGATGGACCCCAGGAGCCCGCGATCGCCGTGGGCTTCTTTGCTGCGCTGCTGGGGCTGGTCAGCCCGCGCGTCAGCATCGTCAACCGCGCGCTTCGCTACGTCGGGATCCACGAGAACCCGATGGGGAGCAACAACGTCATCTTCGGGAGCAAGTTCGGCATGAACTTCGTGGCCTGGTGCCAGGAGTTCGCGTGGGTTGTGCTGCATGAGTGCGGCGTCAACGTGTTCAAGAGCGCCAGTACCCAGGCCTGCGTAGCAAACGCCAGGCGCAACGGTACGTGGCATAAGGGGCTCGCTGGGATCAAGCCCGGCGACAGCGTATACTTCCACTGGCCGAACAGCTCGAGGGCCAGCGACCAGCCTGACCACGTTGAGATCGTCGTGCGTACGATCAGCGGCGGCCTGGTGGACGTGGGCGGAAACGTCTCCGACGCGGTTCGCCAGACGACCAGGCGCGCCAACTTCCTCGGCTACATCAGGTACGGCCAGCTCGACCCCAAGCCGACGCCGGCTCCCAAGCCCGTGCCGGTTCCGCCCAAGCCTGCGCCCACCGGCGATCAGGTCATGGCTCACGTCGCGGCCTTGCGTCACCACTGGTACAGCTTCGCGCATAGCTACTCAGTCCCGGCCGGCGCGCTGGTCTCAGTCAAGAGTACGTTCGGCGCGTGGGCACTGGTCAGCTACAACGGCCGCCTTGGATGGGTAGCGATCAGCGCGTTCAAGTAGAAGGAACCAACGATGGACGATTCGGGGTGGGCACGGGTGCACGGCAGCGAGGTGCGTTACGAGGACGGCGTGTGGATCTACCTTGACGGTACGCTGGTCGAGGGCAACCCGCGCCCCTGCCCCACGTGCGCCTCGATGCCTACGGTCGAGGGCCACGACGGATGCCTGGGTACGCTGCCGGGCGTACGCTTCGCGTGCTGCGGCCACGGTGACTCCGACTGCGCCTACGTCATGTTCGAGGACGGGCATACGATCCGCGGCGTCGACGCGCTGACCTTCATGGCCAGCTCGCCTACGACGCTTCGGCAGTCCAGGTACTAGCGCAGCGTTAGCTCAACTGGCAGAGCCCCCGGCCCTTAACCGGGAGGTTGCGGGTTCGAAGCCCGCGCGCTGCACCAACGAAACGAGGCGCACGTGACTCGATACTACGGCCGCCTTCCCAAGACGGAAGACGCGCGAGACTTCAAGGCGATACCGAGGGCTCCCCATACGGGGGCCTTCGTCGATCTGAGCGGCAACTTCCCCGACGCGCCGTACGACCAGGGCAGCCTTGGATCGTGCGTGTCCAACGGAGTCGCAGCCGCGCTGGACTTCGCTCGCGTCAAGAGCCACGCCGACCCCTACGACAGCCCGTCACGGCTGTTCATCTACTACAACGGGCGCGTACTAGCCGGCGATCCGATCGACCAGGACACCGGGCTGCAGATCCGCGATGGATTCAAGGCGGTCGCTACCTACGGCGCTCCCCGCGAGATCGAGTGGCCGTACAACGTGGCCAGGTTCGCGGACAAGCCCACCAACCTGACCTACCTCGACGCGCTCAAGGACGAGGCTGGCATCTACGGCGCAGTCGAGCAGGGAAGTATCGACGCCATGATCGCGTCCGGATACCCGGTCGTCTTCGGCTTCGACGTCTACGACAGCTTCGAGAGCGCCAAGACGGCCAGTACGGGGATCATGAGCGTCCCCGATCTAGCCACCGAGAGGCTCCTGGGCGGGCATTGCGTGGTGGCGGTATCAACGCCCCGCGACGGTAGCCTCTGCGGTGGAGAGCCGGGAGTGCTCTACCGCAAGTGCCGCAACTCCTGGGGAACCGGGTGGGGCCAGAGCGGCCACTTCTGGATGCCGGTCGAGGTCATGGACGGATCCGAGTGCTCGGACTTCTGGCAGGTGACTACGACGAAAGACGCGAGCGCACCTACTCCGCCCGCGCCTTCGCCGACCCCTGTGCCTACCCCCGCTGGTTGCGGATGGCTCAGCAAGATCCTTCGTGCGCTAGGGCTCTGACCACTCGCGCTCCAGTACCAGCTGATGGTGCTTGAGCCGATCGTCGATGTGTAGGCGAAGTACGTTGTGTCCCGCGACGATCGCGAACACGGCCACCGGCCAGTTCGTTGGCGTTTATACCCACCGTACCAAAGGCGAAACCGGTTGGCGACTGTCAACCTGAACCATACTGGCGGGTAGCTCAACGGCAGAGTCCCGGCCTGTTAAGCCGAGGGTTGCAGGTTCGAATCCTGCCCCGCCAGCCAACCAACTACATCGCTGCCTAGTCAGCAGCACCCAACGCGCCGACGCGCGCGGGAGCGCCCTCGCGTGACTGCGAGGCCGACGGGGCGGGTGATTCCGGGAACTACCCACCCGCTCCGTCGATACATCGAAACCGAGAGGCAGGTAACGGCATGGCAGATCGCAAGGGATTCCGCGCCATGCTCGCCGAGCAGATGGCGAAGCGCCTGCTGGGTGGAGTGCTCGAGGAGAAGGAGGGCGGCTGGCCGATCAAGTCCCCGTCTACCGAGGACAAGGCAGCTCAGCAGGCAGGCTCGTACTCGACGCCGTGGTTCGGCAACGTCGACGCCCGAATCGGCTCGTACTCGCAGGACAAGATCAGCCAGGATACGTACGATCTGATGGAGGCCGACCCCGTGGTTGGCTTGGCGCTCGAGATCAAGACGCTGGCGCTGGTCCCGGTCGAGTGGAGCGTCTCAGGCCCCAACCCGCGGACCAACGCGTACGTCCAGGCGGTGCTCGAGCCGATCATGCCGAGCATCATCCGCAACTGTGTGCATCGAGGCGCAGCGCGCGGAGCGCTGCCCGTCGAGCTGGTATGGGAGTGGGCCAAGACGTCAGTGTCGTACGTGCCCAACGCCGACCCCACCGACGAGCTGGTCAGCCAAGGCTGGCCCGAGCTCCCGACCGACGCAGGCTGGCCGGATACGGCCAAGGCAGTCGCCGTACCGGGTAGCGTACCGGAAGCGCCGGCGGACGCCGCTACGCCTGCCTCGAAGGCCGAGACCATGGCCGAAGGCTTGCAGCTTGACGGAACAACGACCAACTCAAACTCGTCGGACTGGCGCATGGTCCAGCCTGGCGCAAATACCGACAAGCAGGGCTACCCCGGCCCGGGTGAGGCCGACGATCAGGGCTCGACCGAGGGCGCGTTCAACGTGTTCCCGTTCATCCCGCGTCGCAAGGCCCAGACGGACCCGATCGACGAGATCGTGGAAGGCTACCGCATCGCCAAGTTCAAGCCGCTGTCGCTCAAGCAGGTCTACAGCATACTGATGGACGGCAACGAGAACTTCGCGGGCTTCCGCTGCGTGTCCCCGAACGTCGACCTCAAGGTCGAGGACGGCTCGTGCTTCCTGTACGTGCACAACCCGTGGCCGAGCATCTCGCCGTTCTACGGCCAGGCTGACCTACGGCGCGCGTACGACGCCTGGTACCGCAAGAACTTCCTCGACGACTGCTTCATGAACTACCTCCAGCGCTTCGCGACCCCGCCAGTGCTGGTCAAGTTCCCCGAGGGTAGCACTGGGGGCGTGGACAACAAGACGATCGCCGACGGCATCGCGCTCTCGCTGTCAAGCGGCGGAGCGGTAACGGCATCCATTCCCGTCTCGGATCCGACTAGCCCTCAGTGGAGCATCGAGATCGTGACGCCTACGGCCGGCTCCAACGGCCACGACGTCTACCAGGTCGCGCTGGACTACTACAATACGCAGATCCTTCGCGGGATGCTGATGGGCGACAAGACGGCTACGACCTCAGGCGGCGCGTCCGGTATGAACGCCGGCGCGATTGCGGAGACGCACTTCGACGTTTTCGTGATGGGCGAGCAGGGCTTGCTCCAAGAGGTCATGACTGCGATCAACAAGCAGATCGTGCCGTTGATCGTCCGCTACACGTTCGGCGAGGACGAGCCCAGCCCGCAGGTCGAGAGCTTCGGCATCGCGGACAAGGACAAGGACAAGATGATGGACCTGCTGGCGGCAGCGCTTCGCGGCGGTGCCTCCACGGTGGAGCTCGACGTAGCCGCTCTGGCAGAGCGCTACGGCGTCCCGATCAAGGTCAAGACGCAGGAGCCGCTCAAGGTCAGCGAGACGATCCAGGGGACCAGCGTTCCCGTCATGCCCGGCTCGCCTCAGGCAGAGGCTCCCGCCGAGAGTATCGACAGCGCCCCGGTGGTGTCCGCTCCTACCGACCCCGGCTCCGGAACAGCGTCCATCGACGCGTCCGAGGGCGCGCTGGCAGCGATGATCAAGCGTACCGAGGGGCTACTGACCCGGGACGACCTGGTACAGCTGGCGGATCGCGTTCGGCAGTACCAGCTAGAGATCGCGCTCAACAGCGGCGACTTGGCCAGTGCTAGCCCCGAGGGGGTAGAGTAGACGCACGCGGTCTACGACCATCGGGGGTACGAGATGAAGATCACGAGGCGCAACGCGTTCATGGGCTGCATCGTCTGGGCCCTGATCGCAATCGGAAGCAAGCAGTGGCAGTACCTGCCGGCCGCCATCATCACCTACGCGGTGCACTTCTGGCGGGCTGGAGACGACGACCCGGCTAAGGCCCCGGCTGAGAACGTGACCCTGACGGCCGAGCCTGACCCAGTGGCCGTCGCAGTCGACGAGGTAGAGACGTCGCTGGCCTTGAGTCCGCCGCCGCTGGAAAAGCAGCCGTTCCGCGTCGAGTCGGTAGAGACCAAGCCGCGCTGTACGTGCCATCGCCCCGCGGTGGACCCGCGCTGTCCCGTTCACGGAACCCAGGAGGTCAGAGCATGATCGTACTGCACCAGGAGCCCGGCGGCAATGCCGTCGCGATCGAGGCTGGCAACGTCAAGACCGTCGAGGATTACGTCGTGGTGCGTAGCTCCTCTCCGGCTGACCAGACGCCGGCGTTGGTCGTAACCCGCGTCACCGTCTCCGAGTACCCCGGCGAGAAGACGTGGGACGTCCAGGAGTCGGTGGAGGACGTCGTTGCGCTGGTCAATGCCAGGCGCAACGAGACGCTTCCCGTGACCAACTACAACTTCAACTCGCTGGCTGCGTACGAGCCGACCAGCCAGTGCGACTGCAAGAAGGAGGACGTGCCTGATGGCGTACGCGAAGAAGGGTAGCCCGGAGGCGGTCGTCCAGGCCGCCAAGGAGCTGGTCGAGTCGCAGCAGGTTGCGATGGGCCAGACGTTTGCATGGTACGTCCACGACGTGCTGTGGTGTCACTTCTGCGCGACCAACGTCGAGATCGCCGACATGCTGGGTCAGCCGCGTCATACCGAAGACTGTCCAGCCGGCAAGCTCGAGAAGGCGCTGGCCGACTACAGCAAGAAGGCCGAGAAGCCCACGGGGCCCGTCCCCGCTGAGCCCCCCGGCGCACCGGTCTAAGTATCAACCGCGGTACGGGGCCGCTGGACTTGTCCGTCGTCGTTCGGGGCCGAGCGTAACGGACACGGCGGCGTCAAGAAGTACGGCCGCAACAAGGACAAGTGCGCGGCCTATCGCAGCGAGGGACGCCGCGAGAGGAACAAGGCGCGTCGCGCGGCAGCTCTGGCCGCGAAGATCGCGCGCCGCAGCGAGTAACACAGGCCGGCTCCACAGGGGAGGGCGTACCCTCCCCGACGGGGCCGGTTGAGCAATCTGCAACAAACGGGTTTACACTGACCGCCGGCGTGGTAAGATATTCTCGTGAGTCAGCACTGGATCGTGCCAAAGCAGAGTGCAGCAAAGGGGTTAACGTGAAGTGCCCGCGCTGCAAGGGAACATACGGACTGCCTACGTCGACCGGCCTATGCGGGATGTGCAACCTGGAGGACTACCTCCTGGATAAGCAGTTCCGCGACGCAGCCAAGGTCGCTGAGAAGGCGAGTACCGATGAGCAAGAGCATGGAGGCAACTGAGTCGCAGCCGTGGGTGCGTAAGCGCTGGGAGCGCCTATACGCGTCCGGGTTCGACTCGGCTGGTGAGCTGTTCGGAGCGCTGCACGACGATCTGGATCTGGAAGGCGTCGACGAGAACCACCCACTGGAGGCTTCCCCGCCGTCGCGCTACGAGGCGGTCGTCTACTACGGGCCCCGGTCGTACCTGAGTCCTGGTACGATCGAGGCGTTGATCAAGAGTGCCGATCGCGCCAAGGCTGGGAGGCCGAAGTGAAACGACTGCGCAAGCTGCTCGATACGGTATGCTCGGCCAAGGCGTCTACTGCTGAGAAGCAGCCGGCGCGGGATAAGCTGGAGGACGCGTTCGAGAAGCTCTCTCGCGCTGCCTCGATGGCTGAGTGCCCCAAGGGTAAGACGTGCCAGGAGCTCGACTCCGACGCCGACCTTGACTACGCCAAGTGTGCGCTGTGCTGGGTCGACTCGGTGCTGTCGTGACCCCGATGGTGGGTAACTTAGTGCTGGCCGATCGTAAGCGCCGGCGCGCAGTGCTTGCCTTGGAGGTCGCCAGCGGGATCGCCCCGATAGCCGTAGGCGCGATGGTCGTCTACGTCAACCAGCTTCTCGGCGGCCCGCTGTGGGCCGGCTTCGGATTCGGGTTCGTGTCCATGCTGATCCTGGCGCACCACTCCGATCGGTAGGAGCCATGGCTGAGTTCACTGCGATCCAGATGGAGCGCGCGCAGGCAGCGTTCTATCGCGTGCGCAAGAACGCTCGACTCCGCCGGCAGACGCTGCGCGGCGACGAGTCGGACTACCTGAGCCCCGACGAGCAGGACCTGGAAACGGTCCGGCTCTACATCAACCAGCTTCGGGGCCGGGAGGTAGTCAGATGATCATGGTCAAGGACCCGCGCGTGATAGACGCGATTCGCCGCATGGACCCCGGGACCGAGGAGTCATGCCAGTGCTGTCGCGATCGCTACGCGGTCGGCGAGGACGAAGGCGAAACGTACTACGAGTGCAGCGTGGACAGCGCGTTCGACTGCCAGACGCTGATCGAGGCGGCCCAGGACGGCCTGGCTGACGCTGCCTACGACCTTGCTCGCGATCGCGAGCTCGGTTTCTGATCCACCACTTGGCCGTAGGTAGTGGCTCGATCGAGCCCTCCGGCCGTACGCTAGTCACACGCAAACGAATCGGAGGCCTACGTGGCGGTACCCGAGAGCACCGAGGAGTTCTGGTCGCGCGAGTGCAGCGTGACCGGGAAGCAGCACTGCAAGATGGGCGGCACCGCGCTGGTCCAGGCTCACTCAGGGTTGACCCAGAACGGCTGGTCGACCAGGCTGGCAACTGCCAAGCGGAAGTGGCCGAACCTTCCGTGGAAGACGAGCGTTCCCGGTAGGCACGAAGGAGTCGGCGATCGACCCGACGCGCCGACAGCAACTCCCGAGCAGCAGTTCGAGGCTGCGACTGAGAACGAGCGCCTCAAGCGCGAGATCAAGAACCTCAAGGACCTCAACCGCGTGGCAGTCCGTCGAGCAGCGCTCGGCAGGGACCTGCTGGACGCAGCCGAGTCGCTCCTTCCCAAGTGCGCTCCGGTAGCCCCGGGGATCCTACGCCTTGGAAGTACGGACACGCACGAGTCGGCAATCCTCGGATGGGCCGACTGGCACGGCGGTGAGGTAGTCAACATCGACGTGATGGAGGGCTACAACGAGTACAACCCCGTCATCATGTGCCGGCGCGCGCAGGCTACCGTAGACACTGCGCTCGAGCTCATGTTCTCGCACCACGTCGGGACGACGTTCGACGACATAGTGGTGTTCGACATGGGCGACGGCGTCAACGGGGATCTGCTCCCGGACAACGCCAAGACCAACGCGGTCGCGTTCTTCCAGGCTATCGCGCTGGTGGCCGAGCTCAAGGCGCTCGGCCTGCTCGAGCTCCACGTCAACTCCGGGCTTCCCGTCTACTACGTCGGCAGTCCCGGCAACCACGGACGCCACGGTGACAAGATGCCATGGAAGCAGCCGTGGGATACGGCGGACTGGCTGATCGCCGAGATGATGCGCGTCCGCCTGGCCAACGTCCCCGCGATCCAGATCGCCGAGATGAAGTCCTGGACCACGCGCGTCGAGGTCAAGGGTCACGTTCACTCGCTGAACCACGGGACTACTGCAGCCAAGGGTGGCTACGGCGGCATCTCGTTCTACTCGATCATGCGCAACGACGGCAAGCTGACGGCGCTCGAGTCGTCGCACGACCAGAAGGTGGACTATCGCTGGCGCGGTCATATCCACCAGAAGGCTACCCTGCCGATGATGAACGGCGTGGGCGACCAGTTCCAGGTCGGCTCGCTGGTGGGCGGCAACGAGTACGCGCTGGGCGACCTGGCTTCCTACGAGGAGCCGACTCAGCTGTTCGTCGGCGCGCACGAGCGCCGCGGAGTGACCTGGCGCTATCCGCTGCAGGTACGTGACGCTGACGACAAGCCGTCGCGCTACGAGTCGATCCTGGACCACTACGCAGTTCGCGAGTTCCGTGGCTAAGCTGACCAAGGCCGAGCTGGCCGACTACTACCTGACCAACGGGATGGTGGCCGTGACCGGCGTCCAGAAGGACGGCCACGGCGTCAAGGCCGAGGTCACTGGAGAGTCGGGAAACGTCCACAAGGCCGCTGCCTGGTACGAGGGCAAGACGCTCGTACGGTACTGCGACTGTGACTACTCGACCAAGTACCACGAGAATAAGAAGGACTGCAGCCACGCGCTGGCCGTCCAGAAGCTGGTCAAGAAGCCATGACAGCACAAGAGATCCTCGCAGCGCTTGGCGGAACGCGGTGCGTTTGGCCGTGCATCGTCAGCGGAGAGTGTCCTGTCGGCGGCAGCTACGCCGCCTGCTGGGAGCGCGTCGGACAAGGAATGCAGCAACCGCGCAAGGACACGCCGGGCGTGACCGAGTGCTGGACCAAGCTGGAGGGCCCGCAATGAGCTGGTGCCGCAACTGTGACGACTGCAGGTACGCGCTACAGGGCGGCGGGATCGTAACGTCGCCAACGCTTCACGTGTCGTTTGCCGACGCAGAGCTTCCCGTGCGTGTCTGCGATCGGCTCAACCCGACCGAGTGGTACGTCGTCGACGGCGAGGTACCGCCCAAGGCCGAGGCTGCGTACAAGATGGAGCCGTCGCCGAAGGCCAAGCAGCCCCCTCCCGGGAAACCCCCGCTATCAGTAGCCGAGATGGCCGAGGTGGCCGCTCGTCTTGCGAGGCAGCTGACTGACGTACACGAGTGTCCACTGACTGCGACTGGCTGGTGTCCCAAGGCTGGCAAGTGCGAGGACGAAGACTCGACCATCTGCTGGATCGCCTGGGCGGTCCGTCAGCCGAACGGGAAGCGTGAGCAATGAGCGACCCCCGCGTGGTAGCGTTCGTCATGTACATCGCTGGTAGCGTGCTGTTCATGGTAGGCTCGATCATCTCGCTGGTGTCAGTCCTGCACAAGTAGCTAGGCGGTGGGTGCGATGATCGAGCGGATACTGTGTGTGCTATTCCATCGCCGCTGGCATCGCAAGGCCCACGCGCAGGAGTTCGCCGTGGATGACTGCGCGTACGTCACAGTCGTGTCGTATCAGTACTGCCGAGTGTGCGGGAGGACGTGGTGAGCTGCATCGGAGCGTGTGACGCGTGCAGCATGTACCGACTGCCGGCCGATCGAGCCAAGTGCATCGGGTACCAGGTCCGTCATGGTAAGACAGCCTCCAAGCCGGAGGCGGCAGCGGGTAAGCCCGCAGCCCGGAAGAAGGGGAAGCGCAAGTGAGCCGCAACCGTAAGGCTCGGGAGTTCAAGACGCATCCGCTCGGCAAGGCGTTCATCGAGGATCTGAACGAGCGCATGAAAGCACTGGGGGTCGGTCGTCCGGAGCGCCACCGCCGGATCAGCGCGCTGACTCGCGGCGAGGAGACTCCGGAGCAGGCTCTGGAGTGGGCGCAGTCGGCTGAGACGGTCAAGCTGCCCAAGCGCGTAACTGGAAAGACGGATTCGGTAATACTACTCCCGGCCGGCGTCAAGGTCAAGCAGGGGTTCCATCCGATCGAGGAGTCGTAGATCATGGGCTGCAAGGTGTGCGGGTACGACCTGGCTCCAGGCGAGGGCAAGAACGGCGTCTGCGACTACTGCCTGGAGTGGCAGCGCAACGTGACTCCGGTGCCGCGGCCTGACGAGGTCAAGCAGGAGCGGCCGCCCAGGAGCAAGCGCACCAAGCGCGCGTAGGCGCGTCCACATGAACGACAATCGAGGAGCGCCCGTCGGGCGTTCCTCTTGCTATGCGCGGAGGTTGCGATGCTCTGGACCGTGGACGACGTTGACAAGCACGTCGCCGGGCTGACACCGGCGGAGCGGCTTCGCTGGGTCAAGATCGCCAACGCAGCCCTCGAGCGCTGCAACGCTGACAGCGGGGCTAACTGCAACGCCGTGGCCATACGCACTGCCAGCGGCATGGTATCGCGCGAGCTGGACGTTCGCATGGCCGAGTCGTTGGTCGATGCGGCAGGTGAGCTGCGCTTCTGGCGCGAGCTGACCCCGCGCGAGCGAGAGTTCGGCGACATACCGCGCGTCAAGCGAGACTTTGACGAGGCAGAGCGCAAGGTCGCTGCGGCCGGCGCTCCGATCGTACGCCAGGCAGTTCGTGACCTGGTAGCTCAAGCCAACCACGCGATCGCGCTGCGCAACCACGCCGCGATCGTAGGCATCGAGCCGATCATGGTACACGAGCTCCAGATGGCGCTGACCCACGGCGTTGATCAAGCGCGCACCATGGGGCGACAGCAGATCTACGACGCCCACCAGCGCCAGGTCAAGGCGCATACGCAGCTGGCCACGAAGGTGCGGCCGCCCAAGCAGATGCAGATCCCGATACCCGAGCAGGCTCATGGACAGTCCATGCCGACCTACTACGGCCGGATCGTCCAGGCTCAGGTCGACGCCAAGATCGCACTGGCGGCGCGCAAGGCCATGGAGAACACCGCGGCTACGGTTCGTGACGCTGCCGTCCGCGCGATGGTACGCAACCGTGACGAGATCACGGACGAAGAGATCAACGCGATGCTCCAGGGCGAGACCAAGGCGTTCGGCTCGGTGGCTACGTCGCTGGCGCGCTCCGGGCTGTCAGGTGGGCGCATCGAGCAGATGGACGCCGTACGCGACGACATCAAGTCGATGACGTATTCGGCAGTCATGGACGAGAACACCTGCGACGTTTGCGAAGCTGCTGACGGCGACGTCTACGAAGACGATACCGAGGAGCCCGCGCCAGAGGATCTTCCGCCCGAGGACGCCTCGGCAGACGACACGTCAGACGCCGGCAACCTGGCCGAGGGCTTCAAGCGCATGCTGGCCGAAGGCGACCTTGCAGGCTCCATCGAAGACGGCATAGACGCCGCCCCGAACCCCGACTGCGTAGGCGAGGAGTACGGCAACGCCTGCCGCTGCATCATGGTCATCGAGTTCTAGGAAGGAGGTCGACGCGTGAGAGTATTCCTGTCCGAGATCAACCCGTCCGATCGCGAGCACGTAGCCGTGTTTCCAATCGGGACGTTCACGACCAAGAAGTACGGGAAGCTCGACCTGTCCGAGGTACGAGCAAAGCGCATCATCGAGAACTGGAAGCAGAACGTCCTCAACCGGCGAATCCGGATCGACGCTGATCACGAGTTCGCCGAGGCGCTGGGTTGGATCGTCGACCTCTGCCTGGGTGAGTATAACGACTCACGAGGCACGAAGCGCCAAGGCCTGATCGCCACCGTCGAGTGGACCCCCACGGGGATCCGGTTGCTCGACGAGAAGGCATACATGTATCTCTCCGCCGCGATCGACGATCACGTCGACGTGGACGGCGGCAAGACGTACCACGACGTGCTCAAGGCCGTCTCCCTGACTAACGATCCGGTCATGCCGGTATCCGCGGTCGGCGAGGGCGACGTGCGCAAGCTGCTCGAGCTGTCGGAAGTCTCACGAGTCTTCAAGGAGTCCTGCCTGCTCGGCTGTGCTTCATGCGGTACCTGTCTCGGCGAGTCCGTGGCCGAGGCGTTCAAGGTAGACGACGAAGGCAACCGGCCAGCGGAAGGAGGTACACACATGGCTGACAAGCCCGAGAAGAAGGAGCCGGACGGCTCCGACCCCGCGGCCGATGCCGCATCGGACGACAAGAAGAAGGACCTTGCCGCTCCGCCCGAGCCCGAACCCGAAGCGGGCGGGGAACCGGACGAGAAGAACGAGTCCTTCGAGGACCTGATGGGCGACCTGAAGGACCTCTGCAACCAGCTTGCCAACGCGGCAGAAGCCGAGGGCGTCAAGGGCGCTCAGGCTGCAGGCGCGCTTGCAAAGACCACCGTAGAGAAGTGGTCAGAACTGATCCCGAAGGGAGGAGAACAGCAGATGAGTGACAAGGACAAGGAGCAGGTGGCTGAGGACGCCAAGCTGCTCGCCGACAAGGAGCTCGCCGACAAGGCCGAGCGCAACCACGACAAGGCCGTGATCGCGGCCTATCGGGCCAAGGACCTCCAGCGCATGCTGGGTGGCTTGTCGTTCGACCAGCCCACGATGGACCGCGTTCGCGCGTTGGTCCTGGCTGAGGGCGAGACCGCCAAGGTCGCGCTGTCCGAAGGCGTCGAGGTGTCGGTCAACATGAGCGACGCGACCTCGATCAACGAGGCTTGGCTGACGATCCTGTCGTCCGCCCAGAAGGTCCACACCACCGTCGACACCAAGCTCGACGAGCACGTCAACCCCGAGGAGAAGGAAGTCGCCGACGGCGACCTCAAGCTCTCGGAGACCGACCAGAAGATCGCCGTCAGCCTCGGCCTCGATCGGCCGGGTATGGAGGACGCCCTCAAGGCGTTCACGATCGCCACGACCAAGAAGGCCGAGTAGGCCTAACCTCGAAGGGAGGTAACAAGCTATGGCAATCACTGCTGCTCCTGTCACCGCAGACCAGCACATCGTCTGCCGCAACGTCGTCCACCGCGTGGGCGCGAAGGCAACCGACAACACCACGCTGTACTCCGGCACCCTCAAGTGCCGCACCGTTTCGTCCGGCCTGATCGTGGAAGCCACCGACGTGGCTGCTGGTACCGCTACGTTCGCCGGCGTCGGCGTGACTCACGTCTCCGCTGTCAACGACGGTACGACCCCCGTCGTCGAGCTGCTCCAGAGCGGGGACTTCCTGCTCAAGGTCAACACGTCCACCGTCACCGACGCTGGCGTCTCCGGGTTCGTCGAGGTCTACCTCGCCGACAACAACTCGGTCGACGTCGCCGGTCAGACCGTGGCCGACAACCCGTGCGGCTACATCGTCGAGTTCGTCGACGCCAGCCACGCGTGGGTCCGCATCGACGGCTTCGCACTCTAAGCCAACACCTCGGAAGGAGGTAAGCACATGCCTGTATTCGGAACCAGCGCTATCCAGAACGCATCGATCCTGCGTGGTGTGTTCGAGGGCTTCCGTGCCCTGTACGACAAGCAGTTCGCGTTCGCGCCGGAGTTCGACTTCGGCCCGTACGTCGTGGACGTGCCCGCCCAGACCTACCTCATGAACTACGACTGGCTGACCGGTGTCCCGGCCATGCAGCCGTGGGTCGGCGACAAGAAGCTGCGCAACTCGATCGACGCGCACGTCTACACCGTCAAGTCGATCATGTACGAAGCCACGCTCGTCGTGGAGAAGCGGGACGTCGAGACCGACCAGCTCGGGATCTACACCCCGCAGGTCGCGATGCTGGCCGAGGAAGCCAAGAACCACCGGCTTCGTCTGTTCGCAACGTGCCTCGAGGCCAACGCCAACACGTTCGACGGGAAGGCGCTGTTCGCTGGCGACCACCCCAAGGACTACGCGGACCCCGACGGCGTCGCGTCCTACAGCAACACCGGCTCCACGGCGCTCTCGCTGTCTGCCCTGCAGACCGCCCGTACTGCCATGCGTCGCCTGACCGACGCCGAAGGCCGCAAGCTCGGCATCATGCCGAGAGTGCTGATGGTCCCGGTCGAGCTCGAGGACCTGGCCAACCAGCTGGTCTATACCGCAGGCCCGAACCGGAGCCTGCCGGGCAGCGCGAACAACGACATGAACCCGATCGCCCGCTGGGGCCTCGAGGTCGTCGCCAACCCGTACCTGTCCGACACGAACAACTGGTACCTGATCGACACCGGCAAGCCGATCAAGCCGTTCATCTACCAGCACCGGATCGATCCGCACCTGGTCCCGATGATCGACCCCAACTCGGAGCCGGTCTTCATGCGCAACCAGTTCCTGTACTCGGTCGAGGCGGACTACACGTTCGTCCCCGGCTTCCCGCAGGTCATCTACGGCTCGCTCGTAGCCTAGTCGCAGCCAGGGGGCGGTCCCCGCTGCACGACCTCTTGAAGGGAGGGAACACGCATGGCAGATACACGCATCACTCCGACGCTGGACCTGACCGTCGGCGGGCAGAGCAAGAGCGCCCTCAAGGCCGGACAGATCCAGGTCAGCGCCAACGGCCTGCTCGACGCTGCAACCGGAGAAGCCTACGCTGGCATCTCCACCACCACGTCGTCCTCAACGGCCGAGCTCAACTTCAACGACGGCTCGATCGCCGGTACCGCTGTGGCGTCCAAGACGGCTGTACTCGGAGCCAACAAGGAGCTCGACGAGTTCCACACCACGGCGCTCTACCTTGGCGCTGGGGCCGGTACGCTGGTGACGGCGACCGCAGCCGAGCTCAACCAGCTCCACTCGACGCTGCTTCCGGTGACGACCGCCTTGGTTAATACCGCAGCGAGCGCCATCACCACGTTGGCTACCTACTCGACGACTCCGGTGTTGGCAGGCGTGAGCGGCAAGACGTTTACGCCGACCGACGTCAAGATGCGCGCTAACGGCGGCAACGTCGCCACGGCGACCGTCGTGTCGCTTCTCGAGACGACTTCTAACGCGGTCGTCTTTTCGGCTACTGCAGCGAGCCTGACGTCCGGCCAGTGGGTCTCGGTTGCTACGGCGGGCGCGATCGGCACGCAGATCGGCGTTGCGGGAACGGCCAACAAGAGCCTGTTCCTCAAGGCCACCTCCGGGACTGTGGGAACGGCGACGTCCATCGACGTCATCGTTACCGGGTTCTGGGCCTAGCAGTCAAGTACGGGCGCGGCCGGGGGCGGTCCCGGCGCGCCATGAGACCAAGGGAAGGAGGGACCCGGATGCCCGGAATCACCAGCCAGGCAGACCCGGTCGCGTACGTCACGACCGACAACTACGCAGTAGTTCCCGGCTCGACGGTGACCACCATCCTGGGAGACACCGGAGCGCTCAGTATCACCGTGAGCAACACGGGAGCCAACTCGATCAAGTGGGAGGTCGTCGCCACCAACGAGCCCGTCAAGCAGGGGGCCGACATAGACATATCGACAGCCCACTACGTCGTGGTGTGCGCCGAGGCTACGTTGGCCAACGCCGTGACCGCGGGCTATACCGAGGACCACGCGCACTACAGGCACTACGCGGTACTCGCGAAGGCTTCCGTTGGAAGCTCGCAGGGCGCGGCGCTTGTTCACGCGCTCGCGAAGGGATAGGAAGGAGGTACGGTAATGGCATCATCGTTCGCATGGTCCGAGAGCTACTCGACCGGCCCGACCAGGGTCGACACGAGCTTCCTCAACCTGCTCAACACGAACACCGCCTCCGGGGCGGACACTACGACCAACCCGGCCGCCGCGCCCATCCCGATCCCGGCTGCGGGTACGAACTACAGCTACGAGCGATACCTCCAGGGGCACTGGACTGGATCGTTCTCTACCATATCGTCGCTGTACTTCTGGAAGTCTGGTGGTACTCCCGGGACGGGGCTCACGCTCAACGCTGGGGCCAAGGGCAACCAGACGTTCGCGACGCCGGTCAACACGTCCAGCGCGATCGCTACTGGCGGCATCCCGACGACGCAGGGTACCGGGCTGACGCCCGCGTACTCCGCGGCCTATTCGGACTACCTGGTCCTGCAGCTCGCGGTCGGTACGACCGCAGCCCCTGGAGCTATGGCCACCATCACGTACAGTATTCAATGGAACGAGACGTAGGCTGGGACAAGAGTTACCACAATCGCGCCTGACTGTGGTAATGAAGACACCGAACCAGGAAGGGAGGACCGGGGATGCAACCCGACGGTCCCACCCGCTTCGCCGCTGACCTGATCGACGGCGGCATCGTCCTCGAGTACCCCGCGACATACGCGGACGTTCCCCAGGACAAGCTCGCCAAGTTCTCGGTTCTGTTCGAGGACCTCGTCGTCACAGTCGACCTCATGATGGGATCGTTCGTCATAGGCGACCAGGCCCTCGAGGTTCAGCCGCCCAACGCCGCGCTCCGCCTCGTTTACTACAAGACGATGCGCCACGAGTGCAGCTCGGACGGGGTTCCCATGGGCGCGCCGATCCTCGACTGCTTCGTTGTAGGGTGGCAGGCGACCGTCACCGAGTCAGGGCAGTACAAGAACGTCCGGCTCGGAGTACGCGTCTTCCCCGCGGAGTACCGCTGGGAGGTCACAGAGGAGATATAGCCACCCGAATACAATCGAGGTGAACCGTGGCTCTGATAACAGCGTTCCAGTATCAGCGCCAGCTGACCTTCAATACCACCTCTGGCGGAGCAAACGTTGCGACGAACCAGTCAAACTTCCCCATCTGCGTGGTGGTCAACTCCTCGTCGTGGAGCAACGCTACAGAGCGCGGTCACTTCTTCTCGGCGGGAAACACCGGTGGTAAGCGAGTCCAGTTCTACGACGCCGACGGGACCACCAACCTCGCCTACGAGGTGGAGTCCTACGACGGAGCCGGGCAGACGGCGGTCTACTGGGTCAAGGTTCCCCAGGTTGACGGGAACAGCAGTACCGATCACATCCACGTTGGGTACGGTAGCGATCCAAACGGGTCAGATCAGAACGCCTCTACGGTGTTCAGCAACTCGTTTGGGAACGTGTACCATCTAGGCGGGAACTTCTGGGCTGGGTCAAGCCCGCAGGCCACGTCGTCTACCGGAACGGCTAACGGTATCGACAACGGTACGGTCGACGCGGCGGGAATGATAGGGCGCGGGCGTCTCTTCGACGGGACGGACGACTCCGTTGACCTGGGATCGTCGACGTCGAACAAGCCAGCAGCGGTTACCATGTCGGCGTGGGTCAAGGCGACGACGTGGACCAACGCGTACACCGCCATCCTTGCCATGGGCGAGGGTACTCCGAGTCGTATCTGTTTCCTGGGCATCAAGAGCAGCGGCAAGCTTGCGCTCTACGTCGACGCCTCGAGCATGGTCGACTACGACGGCTCTGGAACGTATACGCTCTCAACCGGAACCTGGTATCACGTTGCCCTCGTTTACGACTCGGTAGGCGGGCTCAGGGGGTACGTCAACGGTCTCGTTGACGGCAGCGTGGGTGCCAACGGGGCGCTCCCGCTGGACTCGTCAGACGCGGTTTGGATCGGCGGGCACCCAACGATCGGCGGTCGCTATCACGACGGCGTGATAGACGAAGCCAGAATCTCGAGCGTTGCTCGGTCGGCTGACTGGGTAAAGCTCGAATACTACTCAGCCAAGTCCACGTCGTGGAACGGCGACGGGTGGTTGACGTGGGGTAGCGAGGCCGCAAACGTAGTCGTTGCCACCGCTACAGGCGGGGCCTTCCTGGTCACGGGTCGCACGTCGACCGCCACCGGCGGATCGGTGCTGCGCGCTACCTCGTCGTCGACGGTCACCGGCGCTGCGTGGCTGCAGAAGACCGGAACGGCTGTCGCTACCGGTTCGGCGTTTATAGCCGTAAGGAGCACCGCCACCGGTAGCGCAGTTCTGCAGCGTACTGCGTCCACAACCGCTACTGGCGCTGCGTGGCTGCTTGCTACGCGTACTGCTACCGTAACCGGCGGGGCCTGGCTTCGTGCGACTGAGGGCTCGACTACAACTGGTTCCGCGATCCTCCAGAAGACGGCGAGCGCTACCGCAACCGGCGGAGCTCAGCTTCAAGCTACCGTAGCGTCAGCTGTTACCGGGGCGGCGATCCTGCGTGCTACCGGTACGTCGACGGCTGGCGGCTCTGCCGTTCTTCGAGCGACCGTTACCGGGTCGGCGACAGGCGGCGCAGTCTCCGTTCTTACGGCAGTCGGTACGGTAGACGGCTCGTCGTGGCTTCGCGCTACCGTCGTTGCGCCGATTCTAGGTTCAGCGGTTCTGCGTGGAGGGTTTACGTCGACCGCAACCGGCGGTGCCACAGCGCAGATGACGGCATCCTCGTCGGTCTTCGGGTCGTGGAGGATAGCGGTGTTTACCACGGGCCACGTCGACGGCGGAGCGTTCATGGTACCGCAGAGGCCGCTTCTCCCGTCGGTTCTGATCGGAGACGCGGCCCACCACTCCGCGTACGGTAGCACACACCATCGGCTTGAGGGCCGGGAGAAGAGGTAGGGTCGATGGCCAACATCAACCAGGATACCGTCATCTACCTTGGCGAGGACGTTGAGATCGCAGTAGTAGTCGACGACGTAGCCGACCTGGACGGGTACACGGCGCTTTACGTGGTCGACGACGGCTCGGTCGTTACGTTGACCGACACCAGTGGCATCACGGTAACTACGGGGTTGCTGACGATTCTGATTAACGAGACGCTGACCGGCGGGCTGTCGCTTGGAGTCCACCGTCACGAGTGCAAGATCGCCAAGAACGGCGTAGAGACGGTCGTGTTGACCGGACGCCTGGCCGTGCTGCAGTCGCTGACGGCCGCCGACCCCGCAACGCAGACGTCGTACGGCAGCATCGAGGGAGTGTCGCTCTACGTCGGCAGCATCCTCCCGCTGTCAGAGACCTCCAAGCCGTCGTCGGCTGAGGTTCTCGAGATGCTTGAGCTGTCCAGTCAGGACGTGGACTACCGTATCGCAGCGGTGGGCTACGAGACTCCGGTCGTTCAGCCGCAGGCGCGTAGGATTCTCGACAAGATCGCGAACCTGTACGTCGCCAGCGAGGTCTATCAGCGACTCGCGTCTCAGGTGGGACCGAACTTCCCGCCTCCGTCGATGAGCTGGTCTACGATCGCAGACGAGTGGATGGACAGGATCGAGTCGGACCACCCAGACAGGGGCAAGAGCCCCATCATCTTGTTCGGCGTTCCCAAGCACTCGGTGACCGGTAACCACCGTACGCCTTCGATAGTCCACCAAGGGCCGTCGTTCGTACAGGAAACCGAGCAGAGGATGCAGGACTTCAACGACGGCTTCGGGGGACCGTTCCGGGACGTGAACCGATAGTGGGCGGCCGAGGTGGTTCCAGATCGGTCGGGATGTTCTCCTTCGCCTTCGACGGCGTGGAGCCGTTCGAGATCGGCCTGACCCGCGTCAAGCACATGCTCAACGACCTGAGCCCGCTATGGGACATCGTTGAGAAGGAGCTCGAAGCGCTCATGCACGAGGAGGAGGCCAACCAGGGTGGCGTCGGCGGCATCGGCGGGTGGGCGCCGCTTGCGCAGTCGACCATTGACCGGTACGGCGATCATCCCATCCTGTACCTGACCGGGCGCATGTTCGAAAGCCTGATGCAGGAGACCGCCGACACGATCTACGAGCCCGGTCCGACCATGATGGTCTGGGGAACGTCGGTCGAGTACGCACACTTCCACCAAGAGGGGACCGACCGGATGCCGGCCCGTCCGATCTTCGACAGCGAGGCACTACACGAGGCGCTCAACCGCTCGCTGGCCAAGGGCGCGCGCGAGCTCGAGATGCTCTGGACCAGCGGAAGGAAGTGATGCAGTGGCGATCCGCGGTAACTTCGTGGTACGGGACCTGGCCAAGGAAATGATGGATACCGTGTTCCCGGCCAAGCTTGCAGCGGTCGCGGCCGAGCGCGGCGAACCGGTTCCCGCGGCGGTGCTTCAGATCAGGCGAAGCCCGAAGCCCTTCTACATGAAGGAGGGCTGCGTCTGCGAGATACAGCCTCCCAAGGCCATGCGAGTCGACAACGTCGACCGCCCGTCTCAGTTCAAGTTCTCGGCGCGCTGGTCTACGTGGATCATCCTCTCCGATACGTTCGCGGGAGCCGACCCGGAGGGCTTGGCGGACAGCATGGAGCTACGCAAGGCGGCGCTGATGGACACCTTCGCGTTCGGCAACCAGCCGAACCAGGGCGTCTACCCGCCGTACCTGTTCAAGCTCATGGCAGTCGACTCGCCGCCGGTCATAGGGGCCGAGGGCAAGGGATTCAAGCAGTACATAGGGGTTCAGGTAGAGTTCGCAATAATCGAGGGCGTCGGATAGGCGCAGAGAGGAAGGGATCGCGCATGTCATTCTCAAACTTCACCACGATCGGCCCGATCACCGACGTCCAGATATTCCCCTGGGTCGCCGGTCAGACCGGACCACCGGTCGCCGACACGTCGAAGTCAGTCGGCCCGGGCATGGAAGAGTTCAAGCTGACGACGAAGGCGGGGAAGGTCGAGTACACGAAGGCCGCCGCGCTGCTCCACGCTCGCGTCGGGACGTTCATCTCCGACATGGAGTCGGACGTCACGATGAAGGGCGACCAGATCACCAACGCGAACATCGCGAAGGTCACGGGGTCGACCGCGACGCACACCGGCAAGGACGTCGTCCACCAGGGGACCGGCGGGGTCACGTCGGACTTCACCATCTGGGCGGTCGGCTGGAACGCCGACGGCATCCCGAAGGGAATCTGGATTCCCCGGTGCTCGATCGTTCCGGACTCCGAGCTCGCCCCGGACTGGAAGCAGATATTCCTGCCCTGGACGATCAGCGTCCTCTGCGATCCGACCGCGACCTACACGGACCCGGACACCTCGACTGTCTACGGGAACCTGACGTGGGTCGAGGTCGACAATCCGGCGGTCGCTCCCGCGACGCTGCTCTGCTCCGCGGTCTCCCCGGCCGACGGCGCAACTGGGCAGTCGACCTCGGTGGTCCCGCTGCTGACGTTCTCGGCAGCGCTGGACGGGCTCTACGTCAACACGACCAACTTCTTCCTTGTCAGGCAGGATACGAAGGCAGAGGTCGCCGCAACCGTCGCGTTCCAGGACGCCGCGCGCAAGATCGTCAAGATCACGCCGAACAGCGCTCTGGCTGGCGGCACGAAGACGTACCAGATCGTGGTCGTTCCGAACGCCGTTCGCGATACCAACGGTAACATCTTCGCCGGCCAGGTCACCACGTTCGTGACGACCTAGGCTCCACACTCCACCTATCGGGGGGCTGCTGCAGACCGACCCTGCTGCAGCTCCCCGGTTCGTGCATTACACGCCGATCACGAAGGAGCACCACTGACATGTACGAGGTCAAGCGCGCAGAGGTCACGTTGATCGACTGCGGAGAAGAGGTCACGTTCTGGCTCCGCTCGCCAACCCCGTTCGCCAACGAGCAGGCGGTCAGGCTGATGATGGAGGCCGACATTGACATGGGCGCGCGTCCAGCCTACGTCGACCCCGACGGAGCGGAGGCGTTGCTCGAGTCGCTGGAGTCACTTCCGCGCGAGAAGCGCCGGACGCCTGAGATCAAGCACGAGCTGGAGCAGGCCAAGGCTGTCGTTGCTAAGGTGCTTGAGATGACTCCAGCTCAGCGCGAGGACGCCCAGCGCAACGCCAACCGAAGGCGTACGCAGGAGGCCCTTGACGAGATGATCATCTCAACTTCCATGCTTGCTGCCTTGCTGACCGACTCGAGCCCGAAGGATGAGTCGCATCGACCGATCCACGTGTACTCGCGTGAGGAAGCGGCGCAGATGATCCCGCCTGAGCGCGTCAAGGAGGTCCAGGCGGTTGTTGTCGATCTGTGGCCGGACGCCAAGCCCGCGAAGGTAGAGAACCCGGGAAACCCGGAGGGGGTCGAATAGACCCCGACGAGATGTACTCGGCGGTAGTATCCAACGCCCGCGTTACGACGCTGTACGGAGTCGGGCTGACCGAGCTCTACTACCTGACCCCGCTTCCCGAGTACGACCGACTGGTAGACGCCGCCTACGCGGCTGAGAACGCGCTCAACGTAGCGAAAGGCAGGTGATAGCGATGGCTGAAGTCGATATGGGGGTACGAGTAGGAGGCGACGGTTCGGCGGCTCTCGCCATGCTGGAGAAGCTAGGCGGGGGCGTTAAGGGCTTCGCCACCAAGGCTGCGTCTCTGTTCGCTGGAATGGGGCTGCTCAAGTTCGGCGAGGAGTCGGTCAAGGCCGCGCAGAAGCTCGAGGTCGCCAACGCGCACCTCAAGGCTGCCGTCATGGCGACGTCCGGTACGACCGTACAGCACGTCAAGGCGTCCAACGACCTGACCAAGGCCCAGGATGCCCTCAGCAAGGCCGAGGAGAACCTCTCGAAGACCAAGCTAACGCTTGGGGCTTCCGCAGACGCGTCGGTGGTACGCAACGCCAACGCAGTCGCGAAGGCGCAGGAGGGCATCACCAAGGCCGAGATCGCGCTGAGCAACGCGCAGTCCGCGAAAAAGGTCAACGCTGGTAGCGTTCAGTTGGCGCAGATGCGTCTCGCCGACGCCCAGAAGGCGCTTACTGTCGCCGAGTCAGTCGGAGCTGGAGCTTCTGGCAAGGCAGCGATTGCCGCCATGAAGCTCAAGGACGCCAGCGACAAGGTCGCGGCCGCCCAGGCCAAGGTAAAGGCCGCGATGGCCGAGGGCTCCGCGCCGACCAAGAACGCGGTCATCGACTGGAAGGCGTACCAGGAGCAGATGACCGAGGTCGTCGACAAGACCGAGGAGGCCACCGTGTTCTCCCGGCGCGACCTTACGTCGGCGCTGGCCAACCTCACGCAGAAGACCGGCGACGCGGCCGGGAGCCTCAAGGACATGGGGCTCATGGCCGACGTCGCGTCGATGGGCGACGGCAACGGTGGTATCGTCGGGCTCGGAAACGCGTCTACCATCCTTGCGAAGATCGAGGACGGCAACATCGGCGCTGCGGCTCGGCTGCTCCCGTTCCTCAAGGGGGTCACCGACAAGACCGAGGCCCTGCGCATGGTTCGCGAGCACGCGGCCGGTCAGGCAACGGCGCTCGGTAACACCGAGTGGGGTACGCAGGAGAAGCTCAAGAACGCGTACGAGCGCCTGCAGGAGACGATCGGGCTCAAGCTCCTTCCGATCCTCACGCCCCTGCTGAACAAGGGTATCCAGCTCCTCGAGAACTTCCAGAAGATGCCGAAGCCGATTCAGGACCTGATTCTCGGCATCGGCGGCATCTCTGCTGCGTTCTCGGTCCTTGGTCCGTGGCTCTCACCGGCGGGCAAGATCATCGGCGGGCTCTGGAAGCTGATACCGGCCCTCGGAGAGGCTACCGGCGCTGAGGCGCTTTTCAAGAGCGCGAGCATCGGAGTTCAGGCCGGAGCGTTGGTGGCCGCGGCTGGCGTTGGGTTCATGATAGGGCAGTTCATCAACTCGATACCAGCGGTCAAGGCTGCGCAGAAGGCTCTCGGCGAATGGCTTGCTAACATACCAGCAATCCAGAACGCGCTAGGTGGACCCATCGCCGAGATGACTAACAACACCGGCAACCTTCAGAAGCTGCGCGACGAGGCTGCATCGTCTGGCGACTGGACCGCGTACGATTCCGCGGTCAAGGCGCTCAAGGCCCAGAACGCGAATCGCCCGAAGGCTGCGCTCGGCGGCATCTTCAACCAGCCGTATACCGGCGGTGAAGCAGGCCCCGAGGCCGCGATCCCGCTCTCGAATCGCATGCGCCCACAGGCGAAGCGACTCCTCGATACCGTCAACCAGGTCGTCGGAGGCGGAGCTTCCAGCGGAGGCGTGCATTTCCACATCAACGGATCGGCTGCCGACGCTAAGGCGATCGCCAGCGAGCTTCGTCCGATCATCGGTCAGTACATGGCCGGGCAGGGCGCGCCGATCATGGACTTCGGAGGTTAGGCCGTGACTACGCTTGCTCCCATCATGTCGATTACGTCTGGCAAGAACCTCCTGACTAACCCGTCCTTCGAGTACGGGACTAGCGGGCTTGCTGATGGCTGGAGTATCACGAACGACGTGTCCGGATCGGGGTTCACGTCGATCGTAGTTGACGAGGGCGCACGCTGTCAGCAGATACAGCAGCTCACCATCGCCGCTACGAGTGACGCGACGATCCTGCTCTACCAGCTCACGCCGGTCGGGTCGTTCTCGAAAGGTGATACGGCTACCGGGTCGTTCTGGGTCAAGGCCCCGGTAGCCAGCGCCCCGGTACACGCGCTCACGTGGAGGGCGTATCTAGACGCGTGGGCCTCAAGCGGAGGCTTCGTTGGCGCGTCTCCGACGGCGAACTTCACGCCGAGCGATACCGAGTGGACCAAGATCGTTGTGTCGTTTCCCAACCTGCCAGCCGGAACTAGCAGCGTTCGGCTTGGGATCCAGCTCGACCACGTATACGCAGGGGACTCGCTTCGGTACCTGATCGACGACGCGTGCGTGTCGAACGGGACGACCGACTACAACGATGGTTCTACCTACACGGTCACGGACTACTCGTTCCCGGAGGCGTCAAAGACCCCGGAAGCCGTCCGGATCGAGGCTGGTAGCGGGATCGAGGTACCGAACGCCCTGGCGGACGCTGCGTGGTCGATAACGTGGAAGGTCTGCGGGGCAGACGGGTACGACGTCAACGACAAGGTACGTACGCTTGGCAAGGCGTTCGGCTTGTGGTCCGAGGTTGCTACCAGGCTTCCCGGTGAACCGTTCGACCACGTGATGTTCCTGACCGCGGTCAACGCGCCGATGTTTACGATGTACCCGGCTCAGCCCGGCGGGGTGCCGTACGCGATCGTGACCCTGTCGGGTTCGCGCTACGGGTACTGGCTGGCGACCTCCGAGTCGCTTGCGGCCGACAGTTTGGGAGTCAAGATCAGCTCGAAGTCGATCACTGTTCCAGGGTCGGTTTCCATCGTAGACGTTCCCGGAGTGTCCGCCGGGTTCGCTCGCGTTAAGGTCACGCTAGACGCGGGGGGTACGTTTCTTGCGTTCGGGCCGACCAACGACCTCGGGGTTACGTGGGGGCACACGGTTAGTTCGAGCATAACGCTGTCGGGGTCGAATCAGTCACTAGGGGCTACCGCCGACCTGGTTGCCGCCCTGACGGACGACGTTATTGTCCTGCTCACGGTCAACCAGTCGGAGGATACCGCCGACGAGGTCATACTGACGGCTTCGGCGACGATAGGCGGCTCCGACGCCGTTAACGCCGGGACCGTTTACGGGTTCCCGACACCGGCAGCAAACTACGGGGCGGCGCACGTTGAGAACCTGGGGGTGCTCCCGGTACCCCCTTATCCGATTCCCTCGATAGCGTCTACCTCGACCAACCTCAAGTCGAAGATCACCTGCTACGGCAAGTGGGTAAACGACGGGCTTGGGTCAGAAACGGCTACTAGCACGAAGATCGTACTGATCCCCGCAACGTACTCGGAGACGTTTCCAGTCTCTGCGATCGGAACGCTCTCGAGCAACCAGGGAGTCATAGTCGAGAACATGAGCCCCCTTCCGGCCAACCGTAGGGCGTACTTCACGTCGACCGCTACGGCTACCGCCGCGGGAGGGCCGGTCTCTAGGTACCCGTACGGCTTTGGACTATGGATGCCGACCGGCGCGTCCGACTGGGTATTCCATTGCGATGGGTCGACCGGGGCCCACGTGACAATCTGGTACCGATCGAGGTACCCCCAGAGGATAGGATCGGTGTAGCAATGGAGGCACAGGTCAAGCTCACGGGTGGCAACGCGTCGCTTGGCTGGCTACCCCTCGCAGTGGATCCCGAGGTAGAGCCGTCATGGACGGACAACGATCCTGGGGGCTACGGGGAAGCCCACGTTAAGACTCGCTACATCGTCCCGTGGTTGCGAGATCTGCTACAAGGGGCTTCGCTGCGCCTGATGGGTCCACACGGTCCGGTGTTCCAGGGCCGGATTGAGAGCAAGCCCCTACAGGACGGCGAAGTAATGGCCTACGGGTATCAGACGACTCGCGACGACGTTATCTGGAACGCGGGAGCGGCTGGCAAGGTAGAGACGCTTCCGCCATACTACGAGGGTGCGTGGAGCAGCAGCAAGGCCTACCTTGCAGACGACTTCGTCGTCTCGGGTGGTACGCAGTACCGGTGCATCCTTGGGCATACTAACCACGTTCCGCCTAACGGAACGTACTGGGTGGTGGACGCCTACTCGATCGACATGCTACTGAACTACTCCGAGCGGTCGATATGCGTTACCGACCTGAGCGGGTTCAAGGAGCAGCCCAGCGGGTTCGGCGCAAGTCAGCGGGCGCTCCCGTCGGGGTTGACGTTCTTGATCCCGAACGGAACCCCCGCGTTCTCCAATAGCCGACAGCGTGCGTGTCTTCGGATCGGCGCGACCACTTCGGTAACGATGCTGTTTCGGTGGTCGGAGGCCGGATTCGGGGCAGCGAACCTTCCGGGTGTTCTTTCGATATGGCCGGGGTACGGGATCAAGACCCCAAGTGACGCAACGGGTTGGATCGAGTCCGACATACCCGAAGCTCAGACCAACAACGCGAGGGCCTGGACGTCGGCGATACCGGCCGCTGGTCCAGTAACGGCCAAGGTCGTGTCGGTAACGCTTACGGCCGGACATCCGTTTGACTACGTGGTGTTCGAGATGCAGGCCGCGGTTGGTGCGTCCAACCTGTCGGTTGACGCGACCTTGACGCTCGTGCCGTTGTCGGTCTACGCGGCGACGGACGCGAACGGCAACAACGTCTACCCGGCGTGGCCGTCAGACGTCGTTAAGAACCTCATACCGACTGGAGCTCCGCTGGCCTACGTTGCCAGCGATCCGTACAGCGCAAACTACCTCGGAGCCTGGGGCAGCGGAACGGCGTACACTGTGGGGCAGGTGGTCCAGGCAGGAGGGCTGTGGTACGTCAGCATCCAGAACGGAACCAACAAAACCCCCTCTACCAGTCCGACGTACTGGACGCAGGTCAATGACCTCGGCCAACTGGTTCAGGGGCCGACCGATCGTACAAACGACATGATCGCTCAGGTCATCGGAGTAACGGGGTGGCGCTACGGAGTCTGGTGCAGGCAGTACGCGGGAGACTGGGTTCCGGTCGACGTGTACGAACCTCACTCTACGACGCCTGACTACTTCGCGTACGAGGACGGACGCGCTGATACTCCAGCCGGTGGGGTTACGGCGGCCCTGAATCCCGGGGGACTCAAGGACATGTGCTCGTTGACCAGGGTCGCGTACTCGGGGTTCAACGGCACGGACTACCTAGACGTTGCCGACGGCGACCAGGCGCACGTCCTGGTCTCTGAGGGGGTAACGAGAGCGCGCGGAACGCAGGTTGCGTCGCAGTCTTCGATCATCGCCGGGACTACTGGTGATACCAGCAACGCAACGTACGGGCAGACCGGGATGCCGGGGACGGTAACCGTGACCGCGCCGATCCATGGGCCAGCAGGAGAGCTGATCGAGCCGTGTCAGCTCGAGGCAGGGAACATGCTACGGCTGGAGTCTGCTAGGTACGGAACCATCGAGCAGTTGATCGTGTCGATACAGCACGAGGGTCGGAGCAAGGCAGTCTTGACGCTGGCCAGCGATCCGTTCTCTCCCAAGAAGCTCAAGCGCGCCTTGCGGCGCGGCAGTACTGCCGGTGGACACGTGGCCGGTCTGACGTAGGGAGCCGGCCGTGAACGAACGCATAGCGCAATGGCTGACGCGAGTCGTCGGTACGATGTGGTGCGCCTATGGCTTTCTTGCCTTGGCTACTGTCCCCATCGTAGTCCCGGCGTGGACCCCCGTGGTGCAGTTCATCTCAAGCGGGGTTCTGCAGCTAGTGCTGCTCCCCGTCATTATGGTCGGCCAGGCCGTCCAGAACAGATCGGCTGATCGACGCGAAGCACTCCTGCTCAAGCTGGTCGAGGAGCTCTGCGCCAACGAGAACCTACCGGTGCCGGACGCGGGCACCCCGACAACGGAAGGCGTGGTACAATGAGCCTCGACAAGTTCCTAGAGTACGCGTACCACGGAGCCGAGATCATTGGCATCCTGTCAGCCTTCGTCTCTGCGTTCTACGTCATCCGCAAGGCCGCGCTGTTCAAGGCGCTGCAGACCGAGGTCGAGACGTACCGCGGCCTCTACGAGTCGGTCAAGGCCGAGCTGGATGAGGTCCGCAAGAAGCTCACTGACACGCTCGAAGCTCTCAACACGAAGGAGGGCCGTGCTCAGGCGGCCGAGGCGCTGGCCGTCAAGCTCGTTGAACATGCCGCAGAGGCGGGT
>QGNH01001248.1_pt1 | contig 59597 bp, 91 predicted proteins | sample 1735481 | NCBI WGS metagenome assembly QGNH01 (sample SAMN09239004, study PRJNA386568) | Viral metagenome, whole genome shotgun sequencing project.
ATATGTTATAAAACCAGTATTGAGTGATAATGAGATAAGTACGGATGCCGAACGTACTAAATGGATGGATGGGTTAGGTGCAGCACCATTACAAACTGATTACGGAGCAGGCGCAATTGAATTTGATAAACTAAAAAACAATGCCGTTCAAATAGCAGCACCGGCAGCAGAAACATATGCTTTTAAAGATGCATGTGAAAAGCTGGGTCGTTTATTCGGGAAAGACCTAAACGTACGTGATATTGATTATGACACTCTTTTTAAAGAGAAGGTTACATTTGAGCAAGTGAAGGAAGAGTTTGATGCCAAGAAAGGGTTACTTGATCCGAAAGCGCTTTTAGAAGCTGAGCGTATATTGGGATTGAAGGACACAAAACCAGAAGAAAATAGCTTTAATAAATTATACAAAAAATTGCAACAATTATGAGCATATTATGGTTTTTAGCGGGGTGTTTGTTTGGGGGCATAGTCGCTGGTTTTTTATTAAAAAGTCCGAAGGCAAGAGACGAGGTGAATAAATTGGAGGCCACAGAAGATAAGGTTAAGGCCGCGATTCAAAATGAGGTTGAGAAAATAGAAACGGAATTCAACGTTGATACTTTACGGATAGAACAGGTTTTGATAAATGCTGGTTACATTATAAGCCAGAAAGGAAACATACCATACGCTACAAGGTTAGTAACGAGTAAAGGCTCTATTGTGAATGTTTTCACAAGTGGAAGGGTTGTAGTACAAGGCACAAAGGACGCTGAATTAGAAAAACTTTTTGCGAAATGAGAGACTTAATAAGAGAATCAAAGATGCGCCAGGGTAATTTCACTAATAGCAAGATATGGACGTTATTAACAACTGGCAAACAAGAGGGTGGTTTTGGGGCCAAAGGTTGGACTTACATTTGCGAGAGGAATATGGAGCGGCAGATGGGGTTGCCTTTAACGGTAGAGACTTCAAACCATAACTTCTCATGGGGTAAGGTCTGTGAGATACGCATATTTGAGATTTTGCCCACATCTTACCAGATGATGAGCAGGGAGACGTTACAGCACCCTACAATCGATTATTGGACGGGGTCGCCAGATGCAAAGAACATAGAGTTTTTTGGTAGCGCTACCGATGAGAAACCGACTGTGTTAATTACAGGCACAGAGTTTAAGTGCCCAATTACCCGTAAAAGCTACATGACATTCTATAATTGTGCAGATATACAGGAAGCCAGAGAAAAGCACGATGATTGTGAGGGCTACTACTGGCAAACGACCGCAGGAGGAATGTTGATTATCGCAAACGAATTTGTGAAGGATGGCATGGAACCAGAAGCCGCGGTTGAGAAAATTTTGGTTACGCCGTTCCCGGTAGAAATGATTGTGTATATGCCTTACCAATCAGAGTTGGCAGAAATTAAGGAGATTTCCCAGAATATGGACGTAGCAGACCCTTATCAATTCTTTTGGATATTCAATGGGCACGATGAAGAATTACCTTACCTAAAAGACTTGGAAGAAGGTGGTAAGGTAGAAAACATAAAGAAATTCAGTTGGGTGCCAACTGAGGACGAAAAAAGGAAATTGACCGCAGCCGTTAAAAAAGCGGGTAACTATTTAATCACAAAATGATGAAAAGAACATTTTTTTTCTGGGACGTAGAAACCAATGGTTTGCCACCTGGTTATAAACTTGACCCGACAATTTTACCGGCATGGCCTCACATAACAGAATTATCATTCAAGGTGGTGGACGATGAAAAGAAGGTTTTGGAAAGCTATCAGCAATATATAAAACCAGAAGGGTGGACCGTTCCAAAAGAACCATTTTTCTTAGCCAGAGGGTACACCACAGAAATGCTAATGGAGAAAGGTGTACCTATTAGCGAGGCGATGAAGGCTTTTGTGGTTGCAAGGAAATCACACCCTTATTCAATTGCGCATAATGCGTCATTTGATCGTATGATGTGCAGAGCAGAGTTAATGAGGTTGGGTTCAGATATTGACTTTAAGGCAAAGAGAATTTGCACTATGATGGCATCGACGGAATTCTGTAAAATACCGAGCGAAAAGAAAGCCGGGTATAAATGGCCGAAATTGGAGGAGTTATACAGAACGCTTTTCAATTTGGAAATAAAGGACGCACATACTGCAGGAGGTGATGTTGACACGCTAATTGAATGCTTCTTTGGTTTGGTAGAGAAGGGCGTTATTGACCTTGACAAAATTGATGCCACACCAGATAAACCGAAGAAGGCATGACACCAATAGAGGCACTTATAGGCATATTAATAATGTTTATCATTTGTTGGGTAATAAGTTTGGTACATCAGTATAAAATGAGGAAAGGCAACCAAAAACTAAGTGACTACTACAATGGAAAGAAGTAAAAATTATTTCCGGGCAATCAAAGAGGTTGCAGAGGTTAAGAAGTTTAACTGCTGCAGCAAACCAAAATACCAAAAGCAGGTGTTAAATAAAGAGGCAGGTTGCCCGGAATGGAAATGTAAAAATTGTGGAACCATAAAAATTTCGATGTAATGGGTAAAAGAGAGACTATAACCACCAAAACAGGTACAATAATAAGAATACCTACGTTGCCTAATTTCGTGTCGATTACAGGGCTTAACGGAAAACACTTAACAGAACCTATGCAGGTGAGCGTGAAAGTGCTTACAGAGGATGACTGCCGGGCAATAGGAAAGGCATATACTGATTTGTTAATCGAGAAAAGGAATAAGTAATATGGAAACAGCGAGATACTGCGAAATTTACCGAATCGACAAAGCATTGATCCCGGTATTGAATAAGTTACCAAAGCAATGGTGGCGACAGTTTAATAGACACCCAATAATGAATGCAAGATCATTAGATGGCGTGAGACATACAATCATATATACGGGGTGGTATAGTCGCGTAAAGACAGAATACGGGGCTACAGTACCAAAAAGAATGAGTTGCAAGAAGCAGATAATTGCAGCCTGCGATAAAGCAGGTTTTATTTACGAAGAGGAGAACTTATTGCCAAAGAAAGGCGCATTAGGAGAAACAGTTAAAATTTACTACTAATGAAAGTGGCTACTTTATTACCAGAGGAAGAGCGGGTCCAAAGAGTTAAGCAGTTGCTTAACCGACATGACAAGCTTACAATGATTCGTAGTAAAATAGGTTGTGGGCCATTTATAGGGTTTTGGGATAATGAAAAGTTGATAAAAACGCATATACTTCAAGCGCAAATTGAAGGTGAACTTAAAGGAATATCGCTATGGGGATAGAAGAAAAGCAAATACCGGCAAGAAGGTGTTTCAAAAGCAAACTTGTGGTACTAAAAACAACACCATTTACAGGAGTTGAGTTGTGGAATATGCCTAAAAAGTTCAAAAAGAAAATAAAAAAGAGAAGGAGATAATGCTTTAAACATCAATGATAGCAATGTGTTGATAACTTTTAAGAAAATAAATAGTTAAAAACACTTGCTAATTCAGGTAACGGATATACTTTTACATCGCTTAGTAAAACAAATTAGAGGGGTAATGAGGAACACAAAAATATTATGGCAGAGGTGTCTGAGTAATCGGACGGGGTCGCATCCTCCTCTAATCCTGCGGCTAACGAGCACCCTCTGCCATTTTTTTATTCCATTAAATGGTGCGAAATATGTTGAATAAGAAAAGCTTTTTGCTATATAAAGACACATTGAGCATACTATCAGAAATGACAGATGAGCAGGCCGGTAAATTATTTAAGGCAATAAGTGCTTATCAGGAAGGAGAAGAAATAGAAATGGATATGGTTATTAAAATGGCATTCTTACCATTTAAGAATCAATTTATTAGGGATGCGGCTAGTTATGAAAAAGTTGTTATAAGGAACCAGACGAATGGAAAGAATGGAGGTAGGCCAAAGAACCCAAAAGAACCCAATGGGTTAGATTCGGTTATTGAGAAAACCCAAATAACCCAAACTAACCCAAATAACCTTGATAGTGATAAGGATAAGGATAATGTTACAGATAAAAAAGAAATAATAGCGCATCCTCTTCAAGCTTATGTTAAGAATCTAATTCAGGTTTCTAAAATGAAATATCAGTTAACAGTTGATGAATCGGACAAATTGATAAAAGAATACCCGAGAGAAGCAATAAAAGAGGTTTTAGAAGCAATGGATAACAAGAAAACTCTTCTGAAAGATTATCTTAGCGTATATAAGACAGCTAATAACTGGCTTAAAAGGAGAAATGATAATAATATGGCCAAAACGACTGAATCCATAAAACCACCAAGTTTGCCATTATGAATGCAGATACAGAGTTTGGCATGATGCCACAAAATAAGGAAATGGAGGAAATGGTATTGGGAGCAATAATGCTTGAAAGCGATTGCTTGCACCACCTTATGCCATTATTGCACGAAGATATTTTCTATGCTCACGGGCATGCTTATATATTCATGGCAATAAAAAAACTATGGGATAATGGAAACCCGGTTGATATAATGACGGTTACTGAGGAACTGAGAAAAATGGGTTATTTAGATACAATAGGTGGTGCGTATTACATTTCCTGTATGACATCTAAAATATCATCAGGTTCAAACTCAGAGTTCCATACGAGGCTTATAACGCAGTTAATGTTAAAGCGTAAACAGATACGAATTGGCAATGATCTGCTTAGAAAAGCATACGATATGACCGAGGACGTTTTTGACACCCAAAAGGAATTGGAAAACGAAACATCGGACTTGAATAAATACATCATTGGGCATGAGTATGAAGGAGATACAGGAGGTGACGCAACAAGGGCATTGGAGATTATTACAAACCCGAACATAAAAAAGGGAATAACGACAGGTAACGCGAAAATAGACAGGTTGACAGGTGGTTGGCAAAAGAAGGATTTAGTAATTCTTGGTGCCAGGCCCAGTGTTGGTAAAACGACAAAGGCATTAGAATACGCTATGATAGCAGCAGAGAATAATGAACCAGTTGCGTTTTTCTCAATGGAAATGGGTAAACACCCGATAAATTGGAAGCTAATAAACAGGGTAAGTGGTGTTAGTTCGGACAGAATGAGAGAGGGTAATTTCACACCAGAGGAGTTGATTAAAATGGAAAATGCGGTTAAGAGAATATCGAAATTGCCTCTTTATATAAATGACAATTCTGGTATAAACGTGAATTATGCGAGGACTATTTGCAGGGAGAGAAAAAGGAAATACGGGTTGAGTATAGTAATATTCGATTACATACAGCTAATGACACCAAATGTGAGTTTCAGGGGACAATCGCGTGAGAATATTATAAGTGAAATATCGACAGGTCTTAAAAAACTTGCAAAGGATTTGGACATTACGGTAATAGCTCTATCGCAATTGAATAGGGATTTGGAGAATAGGCCAGATAAAAGACCGATGCAGTCAGATTTGAGGGAAAGTGGTCAATTGGAGCAGGACGCAGATGTGATAATGATGCTTTACAGGCCGTCAAAATATTATTTAATGGATAAAGATAAAGACTATAACGAAAAGGGTTACAGCGATGATCAATATAGAATGATAGTAGAGAATTTGGTAGTTAAACAGCGTATGGGTAACGCTGGGGTACATGCGATTGAGTACTTCGATACTAAGCATAGTACGTTTTTGCAGGAGTTGACGGGAAGGTTAGAGATAGATAGTGATATGCCATTTTAAAAACAGACAGATATGAAAAACGGGAGAAAAAAAGACAGTGCTATTACCTACACAGATATTTTCTGCGGTTGCGGAGGTAGTAGTTCAGGCGCAATGGATGGCGCAGCGCAGCACAAATTAAAAGGCGGTAGTGATGTGAAGTTGGTGTTGGCATTGAACCATTGGACACGGGCCATTGAAACCCACAAAACCAATTTCCCAGATACATACCACGAGGCCACAGATGTACAGGCTGTTGATCCGAGGAGATATGTGGGCACCGATATTTTGATGATTTCCCCGGAATGCACAAATCACAGTTTGGCGAAGGGCCAAAAGAAGGTTACTGAGCAAATGGATTTATACGAACAAATGATTTTGGACCCTGCGGCTGAGCGAAGCAGGGCTACAATGTGGGACGTAGTAAGGTTTGCGGAGGTACATAAATACAGGCATATAACGGTAGAAAATGTGGTTGATGCTCACAAATGGGTATTATGGGATTCCTGGTTAAAAGCAATGTTGGCAATTGGGTATGAGCACGAAATAATATCTCTTAACTCAATGTTTTGTCACCCGACACCACAGAGTAGGGACAGGATTTATGTGGTATTTTGGAAAAAGGGTTATAAGAAACCAGATTTAAGAATTACGCCACGAGGGTATTGTGTAAAATGCGGGCACGATGTTGATAGCATACAGAGGTGGAAAGCTGGGCGCAGGGTTGGAAAATACAAACAGCAATATGACTATTGTTGCCCGACATGCGCAACACAGGTTAACCCATACTATTACGCAGCTTTTAACGCAATAGATTGGAGCGATTTGGGTTCAAGAATTGGAGACCGTAAAAAGCCGCTTTGTGATAACACGATGAGGAGAATACGATACGGACTTGATAAATACGCTGATCCGTTTGTTATCAATAACCAACAGAGCACAGGTGTAGATTTCAGAGTAAGGCATGTTACAGATAAGATACCGACAGGTTCACACCCCGAAAATGTGTGCATGCCTTTTATATCGATGAACGAGCACACTAAAACAGAACCACAGGTTAGGGCGGTTACCGATGCGATGCAGACGCAAACCACAAGGCAGAGCATGGCAGTAATATTCCCTTTCATAGTTGACATGCACAGAACAGGTAAGGCAAAAAGTGCAGCAGAGTTTATAGGCACACAAACTGCAGGAGGTATAAACCACGCTTTGGTAGTTCATAATAAGGGGCAGAGTAATTCCAAAGAAATGGGTAAGCCGCTTGGTTGTGTTACAACTAAGGATTATTTGGGAATAGTTACATCGGAAGCCATGAATAGTTTTTTAACTTACTACTACGGTGAGAGCCAGGCCAGCCATATAAGCGAAGTTGCGGGGACGGTTACCACTAAAGAGAGAATGGCGCTGATAGGTATTAAGCCCAAAATTGACGATTGTTTTTATAGAATGTTGAAACCAAAAGAGGTACAGAGGGCAATGGCATTTAGCGATAGTTTCATAATGACAGGCAGCGGAAAGGAACAGGTGAAGCAATCAGGAAACGCAGTTACGCCACCAGCAATGGCATTAATTCAGGAAAGGATTTTAGCAACTTATTTATAACATTAAAATTTTGGCAACTATATACTTAATCCCCCTAAAATTGGTGGAATTTATCTCTAACGCTGACGGCTTGGCGATGTTAAAATTTTAACCTATAAAAAACAAATGATATGAAACAACTATTCGAGAAAAAAGAGTACCCACAGTCGAAGCCTGAGAAGGAAGGAGAATACTACGATACCAATAAAGGTAATATCTATTGGGATGGTATAATGTTTTTATCTCCAATGGAATCTCCTATTTCATTGACTACTATTAAATGGTTCTTTGAGCCAGTACCCGAAGTTGTGGGATCTGCGCTTCAAAAGAAGGAAGAAAGTGAAGAAAAATCATTTGAGGAATTATTTATAAAACATCAGGAATTTACAAAAAATACATTCCCTAACGCCACTGCTAAAGGCTCATTAATAAAACTAATAGAAGAAGCTAACGAAACTATTGATGAATTAAGACTAACGGATTACGATGGTAACGCCTTGCCTCTTGAGTATGTAGATTGCATGATGTGTCTCCTTGATAGCCTACAACGTTCTAATATTGATTTTAAACAGTTTAAGAGATACTTTAAAATGAAATTAAGCATTAATCTATCCAGGACATGGAAACAGAATAAGGATGGCAGCTATTCACACATTAAATAACACACTATGAAAAACGAACAAGACGTTAACGCCAAACTTGTAGAGGCGTTGAAAATGGTTAAGGATTACTTCTACGATGAGAATATAGAACGCATAGGGTTAGCTAATGAGGTTTACAATACAGTAGAATCAGCTCTATCATCCCTTCCCGAAACGCCTTCACCCGATAAAGCCTTACTGCACTATTTGAAAGAGTATAAAAAAACTAATAAATAATCAACCAAATGAAAAGAGAAATAAAATTTAGGGGTTACGCAACTGGAATAGGTTGGGTGTATGGTTCTTTGATAAACAACCTATGGACTTATTCAGAACTTTCACAACACGAAAAGGGAAGCCCTGTGTTTGAAATAGTGACAGGCAAATACGATGGAGATTGTTGGAGCGATATTGCAGAGCAGGAAGGAGAAGCGATAATGTCCGTAGTGCCTCAATCGGTTGGAGAATTTACAGGCATTACTGATGCAAACGGAAAAGAAATTTATGAGGGCGATATTATTGATAAGACGTTTAAATGGGTAGTTGCTTTTGAAGATTGTGCATTCTATGCAAAAAACGAATATTCAAAAGCATATTTATTGCCCGAAATAATACGCAAAAGAAGAATAGCAGGTTGCCCGATTGAGATTGTTGGAAATGCTTACGAAAATGCAAATATGCTAACTCGTGTCAAGTAGTATAAACAAGTATATAGTTACCATAATTAAATTCTAATATGGAGCCAGTAACTAATATTTTTCCGGTAATAACCTTATACCAACCATGGGCCACATGGATAATGAGAGGTTGGAAAACAATTGAAACGAGAACACACAATAGGTTTAAATGCTTAGAGCATAGATTTATACTTATTCACGCAGGTATGAATACAGATAATACGCCATGGTCAAGAAATAATCCATACTTAACAGAACAGCAGATATATGAAAACCCTAAAGAAATGGTTAACGGGTATATTCTGGGTACAGCTTATGTGCAAGCCTTTTCAAAATTAGAAGGTACTGCTTCTAAAAGAGCATTGATTGATTGTGAAATAGTTGATAGATGGGGGTTATACTTAGTAGGTGTAAGGAAATTTGAAGAGCCTATAAAATGTAATGGTAGTATGGGAATTTGGTATTATGACTTAGATAAAAAGGAGAAAGTAAAAATTAACAATTAAAAACAACAAACAAAAATGAGTACAAGCAAAACAAAATCAATTACAGTCAGAAACTTCAAGGCCGTGAAGGAACTTGAAATGAATTTCGACGGTTGTACAGCTTTAATAACTGGTGGCAACAAAAGAGGTAAATCGAGCATACTGAGGGGTATAGCCGACAGGGTACGAGGACAGTACCCAGACCTGCAGGTTAAGCAAGGAGAAAAGGAGGGAGAGGGTGAATTAACCTTAACCACCGGGGAGCGATTCAAATGGGAGTTTGACGTTGATGGAAAGGATAAGTTGACTTTCTACACAAGAGAAGGAATAAAAACAGCGGTCACCAAAGAAATCGCAAAAAGATTTTTCCCGCCACTATTCGATATTGATAAGTTTCTGAATGAGGAGCCAGCAAAGCAATCGAAAATGTTGCAAAAGATTTTGGGTGTGGATTGCACACTTATAGATACCAGATACAAACAGGCATATGATGAGCGAACCGAAAAGAATAAAGAACTTTCAACAGCAAAGGCAAAAATTAACGGAACACCGGTACCCGAGAAAGCTGAGAAGGTAGATGTGAGTGCTAAAATGTTAACCATAAGGGAAATCGAGGCAAGGAACAAACCTTTGAAGGAAGCGTGGGACAAAAAGGTAGAGATAGAAAAAGAAAGGGTAAGATTGTACAACCTGGCACAGGATGATAAGGGAAAAGCGATTGAGGCATTCACTACCAAGAAACCTGAATTGCAGGGCCAAATAAACAAATGGAATGAGGAGATAAAGGCATTGGAAAAGAAAATTGAGGCCAATTACGAAGAAATAACAAAAGGTCACGATCTGCCATTACCAGATAAATACATTATCGCAAATGAGGTGGAGGTACCGGCATACGAATCAATTGAAGCGTTAACAAAAGAGGTAGAAAACGCCACAGAAACTAATGCGAAGGCAGATAAGCATGAGCAATACATGAAAGACAAACAAGCAATTGAAACCGCAAAGAAAGCGCATGAGGTTAAGGATGGTGAGGTTAAGGCCATTGGAATAGAAAGAAGTGAGTTGCTTGCTAAAGCTAAGTTGCCAAAGGGTATTGAGATAACACCAGACGGAATAACTGTTGACGGATTCCCACTCGATAAAAACCAGATAAGCACGAGTGCGCTTTACATAGCGGCAATAAAGCTTGCATCATTGGGTTTAGGTGATGTTAGGACGTTGCATTTCGACGCAAGTAGTTTGGATAACCCTTCACTCGCAGAAGTTGAAAAATGGGCTGCAGAGAATGACCTACAGTTATTAATCGAACGTCCTGCACCAGATGGTGGAGATATAGCATACGAAATAGTAGAAGGATAAAAACCAGTAAAGTAGAATGAAACACAGAAAGAAGAAACACCCAACCAGAAAAAGTAGGAACTTAGCTTATATCCGGGAAAAGAACGGAATAAGAAAAGGTGGTTGGGTGTTTACGCAGAGCAAGATTAGCATGGAAATGGAGAAAGACGAAAATGCGTTCAGAAACGAGATTTTAGATTGTGCTGAAAATGGCTGTATAAGGGTAGAAAGAGAGGTGCATAGAAGGTTTAAGTTGAAACTTAAATATACCATTAGGTCATGGGATTTAGGGTATTTAATGAATGATTTTCAAAACAACCTATATACCATACTATTTCGACTAAAACCAGAATTGGCATAAAATGAAAGACCACGTTAGAATATATCACGAAGCATTTAGTTACACGCCAGGTGTGTTTATATCTTGTGAAATCACAGAAGGCCCAGCAGTAGATATACACCATATCGATCCAAGAAAAAAAGGAGGTGATAAATCAAAGGACAGGATAGAGGAACTCATGGCGTTGATCCGTGAGAAGCATAACGACTATGGAGACCGTAAGTGTTTTAAATCGATGCTTTACAGGATTCATAAGGCAAGAATGAAAGCTGCAGGAGTGGTTTTCGATGAGGCTTATGTAGATGCGAAAATTGAGAAATATTTGCCATGGGAGAATGAAATAAAGGAGTAATTTAGTGCCAATTAATAACAATCAAAACAATCAAAAAACAGTAAAATGACAAAAACGATTAACATTGTAAGAAAAAAAGAAAACCCAGAACTTTTCAAGGAAATGTTGGGGTTGTGTGAACAGGAGCATTCCAGTAAAAGGCACCGAAGGGGCTCAAATTTCTTTGTGAAAAGCCTGGTAAGGGTTGAACCATTGGAAAGGAGCGAAAATATCGGTGAGGAATATATCGGCATATGGGAAACAAATGAATACATAGCCAGCGATGAGGACACCGATTGGGATGAGATAACTACGTTTACAAGGGTAGAATTGAAAGAGGAAACGGTAGTTGTAAAAAAATGGGTACCGGTAATAATGTTGCTATTAATGGTGATGTTATTTTCAGGGTGTTCAGAAAATTATTCCAATGGTGAGAGGATTGGAATGATACAGAAATTCTCGAAGAGTGGTGTAATATATAAATCATGGGAAGGTGATTTGCACGTTACGCAGACCGGTATGAGTTCAAATACAGATTTCTCATTTTCGTTGGATAATGATAACGAACCAGAAGGGCTTGCAGCTAAAATAGATAGTGCAGCACAACACGGGTGGTTAGTGAAATTAACATACCATGAAACTGTTGGTAAGAATTGGTTTAGTAACAGAGGGAGTACAGACCATTTTGTAACTAAAATGCAACTGCTTAACAAAAACCCAATGCAGACAGCGTTCAGCGGAAATAAGCAGGATTCTATGCGTGTAAAGGGAAAAACGATAGACACAATTTACGTGGTTATTTTAAGGAACAAATAAGTAATAACAATTTAATAAAAACCAGAAAATGGAAAAAACAAAGGAAGAATTAAGGGAGGAAAAAAAACAAGCCGCCAATGCAAAAAAAGAGGAAGAAATACCTTTTATAATCAGGAAGGCTAAAATCACCAATGAAGATACTTTGGTGGTGGAGTATTCAAGAAATGGAGATGCTGTTACCATAAAAAGAAAGTCGTTAATCCACCCGGATTTAAAGGATGCTTTCGAAGAATTGGTGCCACACTTTGCATTGTTGTGTGACCTGAAAGAAGTTAAGAACATCACAGGACTTTTTCAGGACGTGAATATTGTAAACAAAGAAAGGCTTCGTGTTACCTGCATATCATTGGATAAAAGCGCAGAAGATTCAACAGGCGTAATACTTACAGGTATTAAGCAAATAGGCACAGGTGCAAGGCAAATAACACTAAACAGTCCATTCACATCATTTGCGGGTGAAAACGAAGAATACCCATTCTCGGGTTTACTTTCAAAAGCCGTTGATGCCGTTAAAGATGAAGTGATCTTATACTTAAAAGGTAAGCACGCAGAACCGGCACAGAAAGTGTTGGAGTTAGGCGAAACATCTGAGGACGAAATATAAGATGCCAAGATTCAAGTTAGATGGGGTTAAGGCGCTAAGCGTAAATAAGGTTTGGCAGGGCCGTCGTTTCAAAACGAAGGACTACAAGGACTACGAAAAAATGATGTTCGCCCTATTGCCGCCCATGCAAATGCCGCCAGCGCCTTACACCCTAAAACTTGAAATTGGTTTTAGCAATGACGCAAGTGATGTAGACAATGCGAATAAGCCATTTCAGGATATTTTGGCTAAGCACTATCACTTCAACGACAAAAATATTTACCGAGTAGTATTAGACAAATACCTGGTTGCAAAAGGACAGGAATATATAATTTTTGAGATTAAAACTTTGGTGAGGGCAGATATACCACCACAACTATTCACAGAATAGTGAAATGTTAAATCTTTAGTGTGGAGCGAAAATAAATGCCGAAACACTTGCAAACAGGGCGTTTCGTTAGTATCTTTACATTGTAAATCAGTAAGTTATAAGTAACCCCCAATAAAATCAACACAATGAGAATTTACACCGGATATTTTGCAAAGTGCAATAAATACAGAGAAGCAGGTTTATTGCTTATTTCAACAGCCACCAAAATACCAATATGGGAGCACGGCAAGGGTATTTTGGAGTTTAAGCAACTCGGACCAACACCAGATATGTTGAAGCTTTTTAAGCATGAATACGAGCCTAGGTATTACTCAATACTCAATAAATTAGATGCAAGTGTTCTGGTGAAATATTTGGAACGGATTTCAAAAGGAAAAGATGTGGTTTTATTATGTTATGAGAGCGCCGCAAGTTGTGAGAAAGGAACCACATATTGTCACCGGCACATGCTCAGCAAGTGGATAAAAGAGAAAACAGGCGTAGATGTAACAGAATATGAGTTCACAGTAAACGGAAATAAGCAAGAGATTACTAACCAGCCAGAATTGTTTTAGAAATGTAACTGCTACCGCAATACACAAAAACAACAGAGTTTTGAGTACTTAACGCAGATAATAAACAACTACTGATATGGATTACAGGGTAAGAGAAACAAAAGGGTAAGAAAATGTTAGAGTTACAGGACAGAAGGAATTTAAGTATTAACGTGCCAAAGAGAACAGAATGGGAATTGGCATATGCTGAATTACATATTGCGTTATCCTGCATAAGCGATTCAAAAAATGAATTTATAAAAGCTATAAAATGATAACAGAAGAATTAAGGGTGGGTAATTATTTAACGCCACCTGAAAGCACATCATCGCAAAAATATGCAATCGTGAACTGGATAACGCCAGCCGGTATAAGATTTAAGGGTTTTGGAAATGAGGTTATTGTTCACAGATGTAAACCCATAGAACTGACGGAGGAATGGATGGCAAAATTCGGTTTTGAAAAGAGTTACATAGGCGATGACTTTTTTGAATGGTTTGATAAGGAAGGAATGTTTGGAGTGGCCTTTAACCATACCACAAATGGAATTACGTGCAAATACCCATTGCATATATGGGATGCATCGTTTACAGGAGCAGTATGCTTGTATGTGCACCAATTACAGAATCTATACTTTGCATTAAAACAAACTGAATTAAAAACAAAATAATGAAAACGGAAGAGGTCTTTAAGACAAAAAGAGTTGCATGCACTATTGCAGTACATTGGATTCAGGCTGAAATCATACATGGTTTACAATCCGGTCATATTAACCTTCAACGTGATTCATTACGTGCGATAGGTGAAATGATAGGTTTAAAAAATGAGCCGCAAAAAATAAAACACCACTTGGGAAGTCTTGTTAAACTTGGTGTTATAGATATAGTTAATAATCAATATATATACAAAAAATGAGCGAAAATATAACACAAGCATATTACAAGAAGCCCTATCCTGAATGCAAACCTGAGAAGGAAGGAGAATATCATACTAATTACGATGATAAATATTGGGATGGTATTCATTGGCGAATAAACAAAAACAGTAGTTCGCATAATGGGAATATACAATGGTTCTTTGAGCCAGCCCCCGAAGTTAAGGGAGCAAAGGAGTTTTTGAAAGAGAAGGGAATTTCTATTGACGAGGAAATTGATACAAAGGCAAGTTCAACGCAATATGATATTGCTCCTTATAAATTAGTTGATTTACTCACCGAGTTCGCCCAACTGCAAAAGCCTGTAAGCGAAGAATACCATTACAATACTAAGGTAGTTAAGGGCAAAAACTTAGAAATATTCGATAGAATATGGCATGGTAACAACTTCTATTCAATCAAAGAATTATTACCTCTTGAAATTGTCTTTGCAACATTCAGAATAGGGTTAAACTACAAGAATATGGATTTTCTCGTTCAAATTTCACCCGAACACAAAGAGCAATAACAACTATGGTTTGTCCAAAATGTAACGGTAGAGGTTGGTACGAAAATCCGAGATACCCTAATCCAGCAAGCTGGTCGTATGCAGGAGTGCCATCTTTTAAATGTAGTAAATGCAGAGAAACTGGTTACATTATAGGTAATATATCTGACATATTACAACTCCTCAAAGTTTTACAACATAAAATATATGATAAGGAGTTATCAAAAGAGATTAAACAGGCTATTGAATCAATAGAGAAACCTTATGAACCATTGCCACCTGATAAACTATTAAGATAATTTTTAACAATTAAATAACACACTATGAAAAACGAAAAAGACGTTAACGCCAAAATGCAAAAGGAAATGAGATGTGCATTTTGTGGTAACCACAAAGATGAAACATATGTGTTAGTGGGTGGTAGTGGTAGTAGCCTCATTTGCAATACATGCGTAGAAGATGCACATGCTTTATTTGTAAGAACGATGAAAGAACAACTTAATAAAAAACAGAATGCCACACCAAAGGCTATTGTGCCGGAAATGACGGATGAGGAGATAGAAAAAGAATTTGATAAACTTTGGAAAGAGAAGGATTGGGGTAACATTAGATTTGATCTAACAATTGCTGATATTTATAATTTGGCTCATGCAGCATTTGAAAAAGGTATTGGTAAGCGCACAGCCTCCTCCGATAAAAAAGTAAGCAGACCTATGTATATTGACAGAGAGAAGGCTATTGAGATAGTAAAGTCAACATTATATGCAACATTAGGTAATACAGGAACAGGGAAAGATACCTTGTTGTGTACAGAAATAGTTGATGACATTATCTTATCAGGAACATTCCGAGAGCAGCTGACTGGATGGATTAGTGTTGATAAGGAATTGCCTAAAGATAAGATAGGAATATTATTTATATCAAAACAAGGATTAATAAGAAGTGGTCATTACGATAAGGATATGAAATTATTTAGAAAAGACAATGGAACATTCAAGGATAATATTACCCACTGGCAGCCACTACCAACCCCACCTACTAAATAACCGTTTAAAACTAAAATAATGGAAGATAAAGACTTAAGAATAGGAAATTGGTACGAATCAACGAAATGGAAAAAGCCAGTTATTTGCACTATGGAGGATATGCACGAGTTAGTTTTCCGGGCAGATGGTGCGGCGGTTGATGCTGAGATTATTGAAACGGTATTTAAGACAATTGAATTAAATGAAAAATGGATGGATAAATTTGGATTTGAAAAGAAAATAAGCAAGGGTGTTAATTCTATAGGAGAAGAGATTGTGGATGTTTATTGGGAAAATGAGAGTGAATTTACCATACACTCTAATAAAAATGGATTCTGTATATGCGTTGAACTATGGGTAGGGATAGCTGCGATAAAATACGTGCATGAATTACAAACTTTATTTTATGCGCTTACAGGGAAGGAATTAGAATTTAAGAAAAATGGATAAGAAACCCGGTAAAATAGTAGAACTACAGGATGGTAGGCAGGGGTCCTAACCCGACATTGGACAGGTTTAAAATAAGATTCATGCAAAGCGATTTTGTGGTGCAAAGCGACACGAAGAAGTTGAGCAAACTACTTATTCAGCTTTTGACATCAAAAGACGTACAATTGCAGCTAATGAAGAAATACTGCCATAAATACGAGGGGCTACAAACAACGGTTTACACCGAGAAACCTATTTCAATGAAATACCGAGGAGTTTTCAACTTAGAACGTCGGGATGAAGGGAAATTAATATATTTGTCGCAGTTCTGCACGAAAACTGCTGCACAAATATATAAAGAATGGATAAAGAAGAACCAAAAGAAACCAGCGGAAATAGCATAGTTGATAATGCGCCTACCACACCAGGTATGGAGAATGGGGTTCGAAGCCCTATTTCCGCTCAAAACGATAAAGCCAACCAATTATTCGAGGAGTTAAACAAACTCATAGCACCCAGAAAGATGGCATGGGTGAATCCACAGACAGATTGCATTTTATTGGAGAAAAATGCGCATTTCATGCCCAAGGAAATGTTGGTGCGCTTAACCGAAAATGTTAAGAAAGACAAATTTTTATCGCAGATACCTTTTGCGATAAAGTTAACGGGGAAGTTCAGGTTTCATATCATAAGTGGAAACCACCGCATGAAGGCGGCTGTAAAAGCTGGGCTCGAAAGAGAATTGGTGATGTACTTAGACGAAGAAGATTGCAGCAAGGAAAAGGGCATCGCGATACAGTTAAGCCATAATAGCATAAAGGGTGACGACGATAAGGATATTTTGTTGGAAATATACAAGGAATTGACCGATCTGAATTTGAAAGAATACACGGGCCTGAATGAGAATGAATTGTATGAGAACGACTATAAGCAGTTCCCGGCAATAAATGAGGAGTTATTCGACATGACAGAATTAAGGTTTATGTTCACCCCGGCAAGCCTTGAAAACATCGATAAGGTTTTAGATGCATTGGAGCAAAGAACATTCGCATCAGAAAACGACAGGTTGGTACTGATTAACTTCGAGAAGTTTGTGGCGACCATGACGAAGGTTAAAATACGGTCGAATATCAAAAACAACACCACGGCTTTCCTAAAGATGATTGAAATATGTGAGAAGGAATTAGCCAAACCCACAGATAGGGGAGCAGGGAAGGTAGCAGAGCAAGGAAATAATGGCGCATTGCCAACAAAATAACTGAGTATGAGCGAGATTGATAGACCAAAGGAGAAAAATGAGTTTGAAGTTTGGGTGGACAGCTTAGACGTAAGTGATGTTAAAAAGCAATTTTTGATAGCTTATAAGACTTTGTACGGAAATATAGCTGCAAGTTGCCGAGTTGTGCATGTGGTTCGCCAGACATTTTATAATTGGAAGGTGGACGATGCGAATTTCATGGCGGCATTGGAGCAAATAGAACCCGAAGAAGATTTCATGGACGCATTGGAGGGGGAGTTAAGAAAAAAAGCCCTGATTGATAAAGATACGACGATGCAGATATTCATGGCTAAAACGAAGATGAAAAGCCGTGGTTATATCGAAGGCCGTGAGCACATTATGGGAGCAAGCAATATCGAGGTTAAGATAACACCAGCAAAAAAGGAAGGTGAGTAATAATGAGTTTCAATGTAACTATACCCGAGGAGGTTTTATTACCTTGTTACCGGGATTTGCTTTATACGGACGTTACGCTAAATGTTTTATGGGGCGGCAGGGATAGCGGAAAGAGTTATGCCATTGCCGAACTGCTTGTTATAGAGTGCTTAATGGCAAAATATTTCAGGTGTATATTGATCCGTAAGAATTTCAACACCATCAAGGAGAGCCAATGGCAAACCATAAAGGACGTGGTGGACAAATGGGGGCTGAGCCACCTGTTTACTTTCAATAAAAGTCCGCTTGAAATCATATGCAAGAATGGCAACAGATTTTTGTGCAAAGGTTGCGATGATCCGCAGAGTATAAAATCGGTACGCAATCCCTCACATGCATGGTACGAAGAAGCAAACCAATTAACTGAGGAAGATTTCATTGTAATATCGACTACGCTACGCTATGACGGTGGAGAAGTAAAGGAGTATTTGAGTTTCAACCCAGAGTGCGATGGCAACTACGAAAAGTTTTGGATATTTAAACAGTTCTGTAAAGAGAATTACCGCAAAAAGATATATACCTTCACCTCAGAGACGGAAGTGCCGCTACCGGACGGCAAAATACTAAAACGGAGGTTTAATTCGATACACACCACCTACAACGATAACCCATATTGCCCGCCTTCACGTATAGCCAGGATAGAGCAACTGAGGTTGGATAATCCGCATTACTATCAGGTATTCGCTTTGGGCCTATGGGGGAATTTGGAAGGCGTTATATTCGCATACGATAAGATTAAGCGTGTCAAGAGAGAGCACATACCAGAAAACCAACCAGAGGGCATAATTTCATACATCGATTGGGCAGATGAGGGAGAGGATAGTGTGGCAATGCCAATTGGAAAAGTTTACCCGGGTAAGGTATTTATTACGGACGTAGTATTTAGTAACGCAAATTTGGATATTACGATGCCGTTAATAGTGGAGGCGCTGCAGGAAAATGAAGTGGAATATGTGAGGAGTGAAACCAATAATCAGGGCTCAGTGGCTATGAAGATGTTGGACAAAGAAATGGGTTGGGGTAAAGAAGAAAGGCAATTCCCTGTTTATAACAGCACCCATAAGATTACAAGGATAAAGGCCGCTTACCGGTTTATTATTCACCACATGTACTTTCTCGACGAAACAGAATATGAGCCAGGTTCCCAATACGATCTGTTTATGCAGGAATTGTTTTCGCTGCAATCGGACGGTTCTAGTGAACACGACGACGCTGGTGATTCTGCAAGTGGGCTAACAATGTTTATTCTGAATTATTTTGAGCATCTAAATTGGGAATATGGTAAACCAATAAAAAAGAATGAGGAAACAGATTGAAACTTCTAACAGCAGGACCATGGCAGCAAGCATTAAGAATTGGGTAACGGACCTAAAAAGGGAACACCACCAAGCATGTTTTTCAGATTTTCAAATGGAGCACAGGTTGGAATACGTGGCTACGATAAAGGGTGTGCAATACATAAATGATTCAAAGGCGACGAATGTAAACGCAACCTGGTATGCATTGGAAGCCACAGAAGGACCAATTGTTTTGATAATAGGCGGTATAGATAAGGGCAATGATTACACGATACTGCAGGAAGTCGCAAAAGAAAAGGTTGGCGCAATTATTTGTCTGGGCAAGGATAACAGGAAACTGTTAAGCGCCTTCACAGGAGTTGTGCCAAGAATTACAGAAGCTAAGACCATGGACGAGGCCGTGAATAAAGCCACATGGTACACCGCAGGTATAAGAACGATAATGCTTTCACCGGCATGCGCCAGCTTTGATCTATTTGAAAATTACATCGACAGAGGAAAAAAGTTTAAGGAGGCGGTGTTGCGTATGTGAAAAATGTTTTATCTTCGTGACCTATAAATAACAAACTAAAAACAATTTACCATGAAAAACTCAGTACAAGCCTACCAAGACGCAAGAGCGGCTTTGGCGGCAAACCCGGAAAGCGAAGATGCAAAAAGCGCAGTAGCAACATCAGGAGCAGCAGTTCTCGAAGCCGCAGCAACAGTTGACATTGCTACCTTGCCATCGGATGCTGAAAAGGCAGAAGAAAAGAAAGAAGAAGCTGCAGCACCTGCAAGCGATGCAACAGGCGCAGAAGGAGAAGCAAAATAATACAGCCGAAAGGTTAATATAATAATAGGGTTTACCAGTAATGGTAAGCCCTTTTGTTTTTACCAGAAAAGAGTATATTTGTGCCTTAACTAATAAAAACAACTTATGAAAAAGGCAAGTAACGAAGCGGTGGTATCAGCCGCACAGGAAGTGGCTAAGTGCCACAAGAACAAAGAGAATTGTGTGAAGAACACTAAAAGGGCAAAAACGAATTTGCACCGCGCAGAAGATGCAGAGTGTGCAGCTGATAAGGCTTTATCGGTGGCTCACGAAAAGCAGCAAGAAGTGTTGCGCAGTTACAGATAAGAGTATATTTGCAATCTCATCTATGCCAGATGAGGTTGTTTTTAGTTCATTGAACCGGTACCGATAAAAAGGTATCGGTTTTTTTATTAGGTTTGCGGCATAACTAAAACAACTTATATTATGAATTACAGAATCAAAGAAGAAAGCATACAGGCTTTCTTAAACGAAAATTCCACCTATAAAGCAGACAGAAGCAGGGGTGAGAACCAATCAACAACCAAAGAAATATTTATCAGTAAAACATCGCCATTTGGAATTAAGTTAAAGGAAAGCGATACTGTGATATTTGAATTGACAGGTGAGGTGCGAGCATTTACTAGCATTCAGATGGATGCAAGTATGGAACACAAATACTTAGTATTTGACCATGATGATTTTGCGTGGAAATTGAAATTGGATAATATAAAGGCAGACGTTAAGGAGATAGATAAAAAATAAGTCTCGAAGCTACCCAGTTGTGGTTGCATAGATTGGAATAGTCCAACGTCGGGCAGAACCTTGTAGAAATACAAGGTTTTTTTATTACGTTTGCAATATGATTACGGTTTTATACATAGGAGTTTCAGAGTTACACAATGCACGGGCATTGCTGAGTGCTTTAGCAATGGATAAGGAGGTTGTAATAGCGTACATGGAGGAAAGGCCGCAACCGGTATTGAAGGAGTGCATAGTGATGAAGATGCAGGATAGCATGGACAAAATATTGGCACTAAAGCATAAATTAGAGAGCGAACCAGCACCGCCGTTAATATGGCAATACAAATACATAGAACAGAACGAAACTAAAGGCACAAGGAAGTTACGCAAATACCTGGCTAAGTTGCGGAACGGTTCTTAATGGCAATAAGAGGAGTAAAATAGTATTATCGCAAAAGCGGTTCAGAAATGGGCCGCTTTTGTTTTTGCATGAAGTTGAACTTTTTTACTATATCAGGGAAAGCGCAAAGCAATTCCATGTTATTGGTTTCAAAATCAGACTGTAATGGGGTCTTAAGTTTGTCGTACTCGGACGCCAAACAAAATGTGAATAATATTTACTAACATTTGTGAATAATATTTTATTATTTATGTGTTAATGTGGGGAAATCACTTAAATTTTTGTTGTGAGAAAGAGAAATGTATTATATTTGGCGCAAATTAGTCGAGACCTGCGAATTATATGGAGCAAAATATTTTCAGAGACGATGTGAAAAAGAGGAGGAAAAGTCTAAAGCTATCACAGGAGGACGTGGCAAAGGCGATGGGTATAAGCAGGGGTAAGGTTCAGCGTATAGAATCAGGCAATGGCACAGTAGGTGAAATAAACGAATACCTGAAAGAGATTAAGATGAATCACTTTATTATGCCCACGGAATATTTAACGATTTAAAATTGATATTATGGAATTAGGAAATTAAGTTTAGTGTTTTGCAATAGAGAGGAGAATGCTTTATTACTAACTAAAAATTTTGCAGAGATAATGAGAGCAGAATTTAGTGCATGCTCCGATATAGAATTAGTAATTGAACAAAATGAAAAATAAGGAAATGTACAACGAGTTTGCAAAGAAGCATGGTATAGTATTCCATGAAACTGAATTGGGCAAAGAAATGAACCACGATGATCCGAGCAATAGGTGGTACCCGATTGTAGAAAACAATATCCGGGAACCACATAAGAGGTTAAGTTTATGGTTTTGGCTAATAGTATTTGTTATTGCTATATTGTTGATATTATCAATGAGTGGGTGCAATAAGGATTCAGCTACAGATACCATTAAGATGAAGGTGTTAGTGAACGGAACCCAAGTATATAACCAGAAGGTATGTGCAAATGTTTATTACTATATCAGCGAATGATGCAGTTGTTTGGAAACAGGGTGGCCGAAAGAACGAAAAAGCGGCAATGAAGGAAACGCAGTCGAAGTTGGCGTGGTTAAAAGTTGGAAGCCTGGCACTCACGGAATGCACGGAATTAAACAATAGCGTTGTGCAATCCGTAACAGAGAAATATTCAAGGAGGATTTACGAATTTGAGATACAAACAATTAATTTCAGAAACTGATATGGAACTATTGCCGGAAAACGAAAAGATGTTGGTGTGCAGGATATGTGCACCAGAGACAGAAATAAAGCACGTGTTGCGCCTAATAGAAGGCAAGAAGGAAGGCATAAAGGTATGGACATGCGGAAGCTGCGGAAACCAGAAGCGTGAGGAGAAAGATGATGAGCAGGAACCATCGAACTACAAAAAGACCGTTAACGAGGAAACAGGTGAAACAAGAATAGGTAATGACGAAGAAGGCATTATCATAACCAATGTGCCGGCACTTGCAAAGGAAGGCACAGAATTACCAGAGGAGGTTTGCAAGGCATTGGGATTAAGAAAGGTTTACAGAATGGTTGGGACTATGTTGGAAAGCAAAATACCGTTGTTTGAATTGATAGGTGGAGAGAAAGCACACGAACACAACCTATATTTGACGAAATATGACTTAATTGCGTCACCTGGTAATGATCTGCTTAAAACAAAAAAGTGGTGTATTTATATAGAAATGAAGGTTGGTGATAAAGAAGTAAAGGGAGGCGCATATATAAGCGATGAATTAATTACCGATATTGGGCATATCGAGGTAGTTATAAGAGAAATAAAAAAAGCCCTTGAAAAGAAATACGCAACGGCATGAAGATAACTGTATCGGAATACTGCTATGATAATAGCAATAAGGTATTTTATGAATTGTACATGGTTAACAACGAATGCGTGTTGGGCAGACTTAAGCTAAATGATTCCCACAGTAAATGCAAGGTTATGGGCATGAAAGGCATGCTATTGGAGATAATGAATATTGACGTGAAATATGTTAGGAAAGGAATTGGTGGCAAGTTGATTAAGGCCGGTGAAAAGATGATGAAGAAAAGGGGCATGGATTATTCATTGCTATACTGCCTGAAAGATTCGTGGATGGAGAAATGGTATATCAGGCTTGGTTATAAGTACTACATGGAGCACGACGAGAAGAATAATTGGTATTACAAAATGTTGAAATGATAGAAAGAAATACAACACCACATGCCGCTATATTTGAATTTTCAAATGAGGAACTTGAAAGTAGAATATTTAACTTGGGAAGGGTTAGGGTTATAAAAATAGATACGAAGCAATGCACAGATTATTACTTCTTGATACGTGCAAGCGGAGAAAAGGAAGCACGTAAATTGATAGATGAATGTGCGGAAGAATATAAAAAAAGGTTCCCTAACGATAGGATAAGGGGATATGTTCATAATACATTAGGAATAGATAATAAACCAAAAGAATGAAGCTAATTAAGGAGTTATACCAGAAATACGAGGTTCACATTAAGATGTTTGTGTTCTTAATGTTGTGCATGACGTTTATAAATTGGGATTGTAACCCTGCACATTGGAACGGGCTTTGCAGGACGTTGGTGGTGGTGTTAACCATGGTAGCAACATACTTCATTCAGGCCCTTGCATATCTAGTTACAAGGCAGGAAGAAAGGAACGCAGCAATTGCAAAGAGAGGTGGTGAGTTCCCGGGTAACGTGAAAAGAGAAAGGGTATAAATAGTATGATAGAATTCAATAAAAATTTATCTTTGTCGAAACTTAAAACTTAAAAAGACATGAACATTTTTGTATCAAACCTTAATTTCAAGGTAAAGGAAGGACAACTAAAAGACCTATTCGCACAATACGGAGAGGTTAAATCAGTAAAGATTGTTACCGACAGGGAAAGCGGTAAATCAAGAGGCTTTGGTTTCGTGGAAATGGATAACGATGACGAAGCTCAAACTGCAATAGATTGCTTAGATAATTCAAACCACGAGGGCCGAGATATGAAAGTGGTGAAAGCTAAGCCACGTGAGGTTGACGGAAACAGAACACGTTAAGATATTTGGAGAAGCGGAGTAGCGACCGTAACGGGTGCCGAAAGGATTAGATAAACCGTTAGTTTAAGCAAACGCCAATGTAATGAACCCTGCTTGTAAATGGCAGGGTTTTTTTATGCACCGAAAATATTCTTACTTTTGTAATGCCGCCAGCTATTATATACCGATACAATGGACGTAAACAACCTGTTATCAAGGGCGCTGGGAAATGTACTGGATAGTTTAGGCAAAACAGTATTAGGAGACCTGGGCGGTAAATACAACTTTAACCATGGGTGGACACCGTTGAATGTAAGGACGGTTTGGGTTGATACTTCATACAACGAGTTAATGGCTATTGCGCAGAACGTGCCACACCTGAATATAAGCATAACGAGGGGTGCTGAAATGTTTTCGCTGATGCGCATAAAGCACGTTGACAAGAATGGTAGTGATATAAAAAACAGTGAAGTTTTGGAGTTTCTTAAAAAGCCAATGTTGCTAAGAACATTAGAGCAATGGTTATATGACTATTATGTGTACAACGCTATTTATAATAACGTAATGTTTTTTCCGCTTCGTGGGTTACCTTCAATGATGCCAGCGGCAATAAATATACTACCATCAGGATTAATGAAGGTAGAGTTAACGGGTAAGTATTACAGGCAGAACAAGATAGAAGGCATAATTGAATATTGGAACATGTTAGGTGATCCGCAGAATTTCAGGCCCGATGAGATTGTGCACATAACCGAGGGTATATCAATGAACGGAGTTATTGGAGAGAGTAAGATACCGGCATTGCAATTACCACTCAGCAACATTATAGCGTCGTTAAAATCTGAGAACATCATTACCACAGAACGTGGTATGATAGGATTTCTTCGCACCGATTCCAAGGATGAAGCGGGCCCTTTGCCGCTTAACAAAACAATGAAGCAGACCATCAAGGAAACCTATAAGTCCGAGAATAGTTTGGATAGCCGCACAAGCCACGTGGGTGTGTTTTCAGGAAAGACAGAATGGGTGCCAATGACTTTCAATATGGCTGAGTTAGGTTTGAGAGAAGGCAACGAAGAACACTTCTGTACGATATTGGGTGCATATGGGCAACCCCGAGAAATGTTCCCGAGTGCAACAGGAGCCACATACGAGAACCAACGTGAGGCCAGAAAAAGTTACATAAACGACACACTTCTACCAATAGGGCAGAAGCTTATGACTAAGTTGGGAATGGACGTGTTTAAATTCACGGACGGTTCTATGTTGGTGCCAGACTTTTCATGGTTACCTATCATGCAGGAAGATAAAGTTAAAGAGGGCCAAGCACGTCAGCAATTGGTTATGGCTATGTCGCAAATGTACAAGGACGGTATTATAAGCGCAGAAACTTATGCCGAAGAATGTGAGGTTGATATGACAGGTGAGGGAGTGCCATTAGCACCTGCAGTTGCACCAGCGGCAGCAAATCCACAGGGCAATGCCGCACCACCAACAAAATAATAAATTGGAATACTGCCACGAGACCGGTAAGGTCAAATACATCAGCAAGAGTGAAGCAAATAAGGTCCAAAGAGGAGTTGTCAGCAGGAAGAATTATTCATTACGGGCATATACGTGTCCGTTCTGCAAGAGTGTACACGTAACCACAAAATAAGTATCTTTGCCAAAGCAAGCGCCGCCAGTTGCATTAACACCTAAAAAACTGGCACCATGCTTGAACTCAAAAATAACTTAGTAGCCGATCTGCAATTAAAGGATTTGGACAATAAGAAAGGCATTGTTGCCTTTTACTTTGCGCCATTTGGGGTTTACGATACCCACAACGATATTCACGAAACCAAAGCATTCGATAAAACCATATTGGAGTTTAAAGAAGGCAGGAATGACGTATTGCATTTCAGAGACCATATTGCGAAGGCCAACGGTTACGACCACAACGAAGTGCCAGGTGTATTGACAGAAATGGGAGTAGACCAGAAGGGTGCTTTTGCTGTTAGTCAATTGGCGCTGAAAACAGAAATTGGTAAAGACACATACGAGCAATATGAGGCTAAGATAATTAAGCAGCACTCGTACGGGGCACTCCCGGCAAGTTCTGAGTTTAAGAGCGATAACAAGGGAGGAAGGATATTGACAATGCGTGACGTGAAAGAGGTTAGTTCACTCACAAGTTGGGCAGCAAGCAATAAGACACCTGTTATATCGCTGAAATCATTGGAAGAAGCAGACATGCACATGAAAGCAATTAACCACGCTTTACACCATGGCAATATGACAGATAAGGGTTACGCTGCGCTTGCAGGTGAATACAAAAAACTGAAAGTGTTTTTGGAACAGAAAGCAGACTTTGTTGCAGCCATGGACATGACTAAATGCTGGAACTGCAAACAGTTATTGTTACACCTGAATGACGACGTAGATATTAAAACAATGGTGTGCACTAACTGCGGAGAGAATGTGAACCTTTCAGATGGTAGCAAGGCCGCTGAAATGAAAGCAGTAAACGTGAAAGAGATATTGGACTCGCTTGATATGCATGCCGGAAAGGTTGATGTAAAGGAAATATTGAAAGGCATAAACCTTGAAATCAAAGAAGGCGATAAGAAATAAAACTAATTTTGTAACACTAATACACACAGTTATGACAGACAAAACGAAAAAAGCCATTGAAAGCATAAAGGCACTCACACTTAAATCTGAAATGGATGATAAGTTTGTGAGAATGCGTGAAGGCGAAAAGCCAAAGAAGGGGGCACGTGTAAAGGCCGATGGTAAAGACGGAGAGGTTACAGGTGTGGAGACAATAACAGCACCGGGATATGATGATAAAATGAAAGAGCATCAAATCCTAAAGGTACAACACCCAGAGGGCACCACGAAGTATGTAGATAGTGTAAGGAGCCCAATAGCACCAAAGGGTGGATTTGAGCAGCATTACGACAGCGGAAATGTGAGAGTTCACACCGACGACATAATTGCACCAAAATAAAATCGCAAAAAAGAAATTAACACGGTGGTGTTAAAAAGTAAACGAACCACCGTAAGAGAAAATTATTTTATCTTTGTCACGTCAAACCGCCAAGCCTTTCTAAACGAATAAAGCTTGGCGGCTTTGTTTTAGGGAGGTAAGGCGGCGAGACAAAAAAACCAAACTATGAAAAAACATCTTATCTCGATCCAGGCTTTAAACTACGGAATAAGCCACACCAAAACCATAAACAGGAAAGTATCACAATACCTTAATTGGTGTTTCAAAGAAGGTGAAACAGGTGGAGGTGTAGGAGAAATCGAGTTAAAGGAAATGGGCGAAGGGCTCACAAAGAAAATAATGGAACTCAAAGGCATGGAAGTGCTTAAAGATTTGCCAGGTGCTATTACAGACCTGCAAACCATGAAGGCAAGTTTAGAGGCTTTAGAGAAGAAACACGGAAAAGCATTTGAATCAGATAGCGAGTTTGGTAAATTCAAATCGGAAACCAACAAAGCTTTGCTTGACATTGCAGCGGCTTTAGAGCAAACCCCCAAAGAGAACAAAGAGAAAGGCACAAAGTCTTTCTTAGCCGAAGTAAAAGAAGCGTTCGAAATGAATGCTGAGTATAAGGGCATACTTGAAAAGCCAACTGAAAGACACGGTTGGGCTAAGATGGAAATAAAAGCGGTGGTAACAGAAAGTATGTTGGCTACCATCCAAGCAGGTGCAACCCAGACAAGCTTAACCACTAACACAGGTTTTATAAGCAAGATTCGCCACAGGATTCTTACTTATCTGGCAAACATCACCATCGGACAAATCGGTGTTGATAAGCCAACTGCGATGTGGATTGAGGAACAAAACGAACAAGGTGTAGCGGTGTTTATTGCGGAAGGAAGCGCAAAAACACAGTTATCGGTACTATACGTTGAAAAGACCATGACCGCACAAAAGATTGCGGTTTATGGCAAAGTGACATTGGAGTTTTTAAAGAACCTGCCACAATTGGTATCTTATGTGCAAAACAACCTTTTAAAGAGGTTGGACATTGCAACAGAAGATGGCCTATTTAGCGGATTGGGTTCGGCAAGCACTCAGTTACAAGGACTGTTTACCTATGCGGTACCATTTACCGGCGGTGGTGTAACAGGAGTTTCATTTGTGAATGAAATGGACGTTATGAATGCTTTGGGCATACAATGCCAGAATGCTTTTCATGTTCCAAGTGGTATATTCGTGTCAATAGCATTGATGGGTAAACTGCAAGGTATTAAATCTACCATCGGAACCCCACTTTTCCCATACGACACAGATTGGGCCAATGTAAGTTTTGGTGGAATGAAACTCATTCCTACTGCGGCCTTTAATAACCTGGTTAACGGAAACAGGTTGTTTGTAGGTGGTGACCTTACAGTTATCAACGTGGCATTCCTTGAAAACATGAACATTCAAATCGGGTTGGACGGAAATGACTTTACACAGAATAAGAAAACCATTCTGTTAGAGCAAATTCTGGTGCAGTTCGTATCAGCGAATGATGTTAATGGTTTGATACAAGGTAACTTTGATACCGCACAGGCTCTTATCGGATAAGAGAATTTAGAACGAAATTTTAAAAACAGGACAGATAATTTAACCGCCAGAAAAAGAAAAAGTTATGACAAAAACAGCAGAAGAAATCATTGAAGATGCAAAGGTTGAGGCAGCAATAACCATTGAAACCGCACAAGCAAGAGCGCTTGAAATCGAAAACCAAGCCAGACTTAATGCAAGCAAAATTGCTGGTATGAAATCTGAGAAGGAAGACAGAGTAAAGAAGCCAGACTACAAAATGGAGACAGATGGGTATTCGAGGCTTGATCTGGTGCAGTTAAAAGCATCTGAAAAGGCAAAGTTTCATGTGCCAGGCGCAGAAGTATTCCAACACGGAGAACCTGCGGAGAAATTGATACAGATAGGAGAATGCGAGTTTGTGTCTATAAAGAAGAAAAGCGCAGGTGAAGGAAAGCATGCGATTTTCATAAACAAGAAACCGAAACCTGTAGAAGCGAAATAACAAAGTAAACGAGTTAAAAAGGAATTATAACGGTGGCGACCAACGCAAGACAATATGAAAACAAAAAAAATTATTTTAGCGGCACTTGCAGGAGCAGTAATGTTGCTGAGCGCACCAAAGGCAGAGGCGCAAGTGAAATACTTTACTACAATTGGCGGTCATACAGATACGAGTGCAATTGGCGTACACGCTATTAACTACTATTGCACAAACTTTAACCCAGTAGCAGAGGCGACAGTTCAGATAGCAATTACGGCATCATCACACGCAGATGATACCATTTATGGTGTGGGCGCTGTTTGGGGAAGTAATGACGGAACCAATTATATTCAGTTATCGCAGCTGGACACCTATAATGCAAACTTTTCAGATAGTTTGACTGTTGCAACTGGTACACATGGTGTGAGCCTTGTAAAGACAAAATTTTGGACTTATAATATTCGCAGAACGAGCCAACCGATACCAAGGTTTTGGAAAGTGGTATGGACTAATAAGACCACAGGAAATGCAGATACAGTTGATGTAAGAGCAACCCTGCAAGTCAACCAGTAAAGAAACGATACTTATTAATTGAGGTGGAGGGGGCTAAAAAAGCCCCTTTCGCATTTATAAAAACACACTATGGCAGCACCTTACGGAATAATAGTTGATCCGAACGATTTTGTAACAGATGGTTCCTTTTGGCAAATGCCGAATGACCAGAAGGTGATATTGGGCCTAAAGACGTACATAAATAAGTTTGAGGCCAAATACATATATCAGATATTGGGACAGGTGCAGGGAGATTTGATGATTGCAGACTGCAACGCAAATAACGGGGTTCCGATTATACCGGATAATCTGGCAATATTTAATGCCATAAACTTAAACGATACCAACGACAGGCAAGCTTTGAGACAGAGCGAAGGGTTAAAGAATGTATTGTTGGGGTTGATATACTATGAGTTTGCCACGAGTAGGCAATGGCGAATAACTTTAGCGGGCTTCACTAACACCGAAGTTGATACCGCAGAGAAATTGACTTACAGGAGTGTGGCTATACTTGCAGAGGAGAAATGGAATGAGGCCGTGGGATGGATTCACACGATACAATGGTATTGCCTGATTTATTCAGCAATGGTGAGTCCACCGGGTAATTACACTAATTTTAAGGGACAGGTATTCACGGCGGTGAGCGCAGATTTTTTATAACATAAGGTGGTAGTAATATTAATTTCAATAACATAAAGAGTATGTGTAGCGGACCAGGTTGTACAGGAGAAGAAAAAAGCACGGCAAGGAACTTCATGCCATGTGAATGCTGCTTAAGGAATGATCCGAATGACGGAGCCAAGAAAAATGTAACATATTGTGCTTTTTGTGGCGCATACATTTGTGCTGAGTGTTGGGGTAGTCTTGAAAGGAGAACTATTGCTTTTGGAGATAAGTTGATTGAAAAAGTAGTGGAGGTAAAAGATAAAGTTGTGGCATTTATAACAGGTGAGAAGAAAGCACCAGAGCAAGAAAATCAGGAAGAAACACCAGAAGTGTAATTTTATTTACCTTTGTCAAAACTAAGAACATGAAAAGAATACTTTTAGCAATCGCAGTAATGGTGTCGGGCATGGTTTCCGCACAGGTTTTAAGTCCATACTATTGGCATGATCCGAGAGCAGTTGTAAGCGCAGGAGTTTTGGAATCGGGCCGAGATAGTGTAACCAGCAGCACCACGATATTGGTGCCGACGGCTTCAATGAGTTATTCGCAGGTAGATAGCAATATTTCAGGAGACAGTTACCGTTCAGCAACTATATCATTTGTTTTGACGAAAGTAAGCGGAACAGTAGCGGGTAGTGTTTACTTGCAGGGCTCAGTAGATGGAATGAATTGGACAAACATAAATGACACGATAACATTGGCGAACGCCACGACGAACAAATACATTTGGGAATTACCGGGTAAACAGCGTGGCACGAACGGAAACGGTAAAGCGCCTTATAGCACCCCTGCGGTGTTGCCATATCTTTACTACAGGTCGTTTATAGCTGGAACAGGTACATGGTGCGGTACATTCAACACCTGTTGGGTACCGAGGAATTAATAAAAAGGCTTTGTGCCGGAATTGGTAGACGGGACAGCCATTTGCTAATGGAATTTAGGAAAGGGTTGGGTTTGAAACAAACACTTGTAGGTTCAAGTCCTACCTTAGCCACTAAAAAAATATAAATGACAACAAACCAAAAATATAAGGCTTCAATATTCGATTTATTACAGGAATTTGTTAACTACATGCAGTTCCCATGCAGGGTTTATAAGGTAATATCGAGCACACCGGCAACGGGAAGCTACGAAGGCACTAACATTTTATTGAACGTCGATGATATTTACCACGTCATTGAAGGAATGGTGGTTGAAATAGGTGGAAACAATTACACAGTTGTGGATTGGAACGAAAGTTATTTGCCGGCCGATGATATAATGCAATTGACGGTAAACGATGGTGGTTCAGGAAAACCGATAGTTGTGGTTACAGGGACACCGCTTGTTTTTAATGTTCCCCCTCCGACCTTCGCATATGGTACGCTAAATGAGCAGAACGAGGCCGTAAGTGACGAAACACAGAAGTGGAATAAGTACCCATTGATATGGTGTAAGGCACCAGTAGAGGAAACAATGTTGGACGACAGCGATGAAGCCCATGAGCGCATAAGTGATTTAGAGATTTACTTTCTCACCAATAACGACGAGAGTAAAAGCACGATTAATATTTACGAGAACTACGTAAGGCCAATGACGAGGCTGAAAGACTGTTTTATAGAAGTTATTAACACCGATAGTGGTAATTACCCGGTGGGTAGTGTTGACAAGAACGACATGGATATTAAAACACGGGAGATAACGAGAGTAGCGGTAAAGGTAGCGGGCAAGGGCAAGGACATATCAAGGAGTATGTTTTCCGATCCGCTAAGTGGTGTAGCTATACGCTTTCAGATGAAGTTATTCTGGCCCGACAGTAACATTTTTCTGGGGTAGGTTATTTTGTGTTGAAAAATAATTTATCTTTGTTGCCATAAGTAGGTGCCGCCAGCTACACAACAATCTAAAAACTGACGGTATGAACAAGGTAATCCACATTTCGAGGAAACAAAAGATTTCACGTACTCGATACGCTGAATACAAATTAAAAAACGAACTAAAAGCATTTTATCATAAAATTGGCGCATTAGGCGTGTCGATATTTATAGCTTTGATGGTCGGTGTAGGAATGCAATTAGCAGCCGTTGCCGTCGGGTTTGAGAACTCATCTATGATAGGAATAGTTTCTGCGCTAATAAGTTTTGTGGCTTCGATGGGATTAGCGATATATTCTCACTACAAAAAGGAAATTATATTCTGGGGTATATTGGCGCTTGGAACCTTTAACTGTAACTACGGTTTAGGTAATACAGGCGAGGATTGCACACCGAAGATGGGTGCACCTAAGAAATTCTGGTTTATGAATTACTTCAATGCCGCAGGTAATCAGAACAGAATACAATTGTTGACACCTGGAACGATTGCATGTGCGGGACCGAGCACCACGATATTGGGAACCAACACGACATTCTTAACCACATTCACAGTTGGAGATATTATAATTGGCACAGGTTTGAATCAAATATTGCTGATTACCGCAATAGCTACCAATACAAGTTTGACGGTACAGGTAGCACCTACAGTTGCGATTGCCGCTGGAACTGCTTACAACGCTTTAACAAATCAATTCTATTGGAGGGCATTAGCTAACCACCCAGACGCTACCCGCAGGATTTACCCGGCACCATTTGTGAAGAATGGAGACGCTACACGTGCAGACTTTATCATGCAGGTATGGGAAGATAATACCGAGGAAGCTATTATGCAAGGCGTGAAGAAAGTATCTGGTATAGTACCAAAAGCTGCAGCAAGTCCTCAATTAGCTGCGAAGATGCAAACATTCGCATCGAATAACAGTTTAGGACTTGGGTTCTTTGTGTTGGATTACACCAATAACCTACACATAACCGATATTTTAGATGGTAATGCATACCCTATGCAAATCGACGAAAACTCATTCAGGTCCATTTATAACATCGGTAAAATAAAAGAAGGCGCTAAGATCGATGTTATGTTTAACGTGCATTCGAATGAGATTGACGGAAACATGAATGTTATTGCAGCGAGTAACTTTGGACCAGGTGTTAATCTGGGTATTATAAAGGGATTAAAAGATGCAAGTATAGTGTATGGTAGTTTAGCGCATGCCGCAATTACGATATCGTTTACAACCCTATATGGTGACGCAATAACCACTACACAGGTGCATGGACTACAAAAGAGCAATTTCATATCGAAGGTTACCGGTACTGCAGGAACGATTGCATGTACAGGTGGCACAGATGCGGGAACCGATATTGTAATAGCTTCATGTGTGGAACAGAATGACGGCAATGGTAAACCCAATGGAACGTATTTACTTACTTTGACAGCGGCAAGCGCAACAGACGTACTTTCACCTAATATATCGATGTTGGATTACGACTTTAGTGCACCGAACGTGTCTACTGCTGTATTAGTCTAATAGCATAATAAAAACTAAACAAAGCCCGGTCGGTTAATTCCGGTCGGGCTTTTTACTTCAATAGCATGTTAAGAGTATTTCAAATGAAGCTGGACAGAATCGCAGGTATCGATACCGATGCGATTTTTTTGCGTGTTATGCTCATGCAGGAAATGAAAGACCTTATTGTGAAACTGAATCAGGGCCAAATGTATGATTTAGGCATCGATAGCAAGGGTAATTCACTTGGGGACTACACACCATTCAGCGCAATGATGAAAGACAAGGCCGGCCAACGTAATGACCATATAACGCTATTGGACAAAGGCATATTTTATGGCAGCATGGAGGTAGTGGAAAAAGATGGTGACGGCGTAGTGGTTGCCGCCGATATGCAGAAGCCAGACCAGAATTTGGAGGACAGGTGGCCCGATGCTTTGGGATTAACACAGGAAAGCATAGAAGCGATAAGGCCATTGTTTAAGCAGTTGTTTATAGTGGAGTGGCGTAAAGAAGTAAATATGATATTGTATGGCAAGAAAGCGGCATAATAAGGTAGCGGCATCGATAGGTAAACAGAAGTTTGCGAGGGTAGCGTATGCCAAGAAGAAAGCCGAGGAAAAGAAAAATAATGAAGCTGAGCGAATCGCAAAAATACAGGCAGAGAGTGATGCCAGACGAGAACGTATCAGGCTATTCAAGGAGTGCCTTGCGGTAATTAGTGAGCAAACCGATTGGAGCATATACACGATGAGCATATTGAAGTGGTGGAGGTTGCACGAGAAAGAGGATTTGGTGCATATGTTGAAGCACAAAAGAAAGGTAAATGCACAAGAAAAAGAATGTTTGGCGTATCTATACAAGAAACTGCGGTTGGAGTTCTTTGCGGAAATCGGAGTTGACGAACAGCAGAACGAGATTAACCAGATAAAGTTGGACTTAGTGAATTTGCATTGCGACATGGTACTAACCGACGACATAAGCCTGTTAACTGACATAGAAATATTGGAGAGTAAATTGGAGCGCATGCTAAAAGAGTTGAGTGAGGAGGAACCCGGTAGTTTACTGGATTCAGCGGCGGCAATAAAGAGCATGACAGGAATTGAAGTTAATGTGAGCACATGCACGGTAGGGGACTTTTTTGCGTACAAGAAAATGGCTAAAAATAAAGTTGAATCATGGCAGGAGACAGCGAATCAGGAAAATTAACAGGAGACGACCTTATAGATGCAGGTCTAAGGGGTTTCATGCAACAGATATTTGACGATGCACGTGATGCGGTTAAGCCATTCGACGATGCCATTAAGCAGGTTGCGTTGGATATAAAGAATGGGTTGGGCGATACTTTACCGGCAACAGAGGCAAAGATAAAATTACTTAATGGAGCCCTTAAAGATGTGACTAAGGGAACCCGGGATTACTTTCAGATTCAGCAGCAGTTGAATATGATTCTGAAAAGCGAAAAGGAGATTATTGATGGCAACGTGTCGGCATACAAGACGTTTTCAATAGAGAACGAAAAGTTAAGGCAAACCGCTAAAGACCTGGCGATACAATATGGTATTTCATCGAAGGCCGCATTAGATGCCACAAAGGCGTTCAACGACCACAACGAGAAGTTAATAGCGGTAGACCAGAGCATGAATAACTACTCACGCAATGTGGGTAATTACTCGAACTCAATAACTGGTTCCCTGAATAAGTTGGCTGCAAGTGGGCACGTTATGAGGGCATTGGGTGAGGCATTCGAAGTACACCTTGGCCCGATCCGTGAATATATTATGGGTGTAAGGGGATTGGTTGAGGTAGTGGAAGGCCAGAAAGAGGCGATGGAAGCCAATACAGTAGCAACAGCAGTAAACACAGAAGCCACAGAAGCCAATACAGTATCAAACGAAGCATTGGCGGCATCAAATGAGGAGGTAGGTGAATCATGGTTGCTGGCTGCTGGAATAGGTGGTGCAGTTATAGCGGTTCTTGGAGCAATAGTATTTGCGATATACGAATATATAGAGGCACGTAAGGAACAAAAGGAAATGGATAAGGAAGCCGCCAAAGCGCAAAGCGATGGACTTAAGGAATTGATAAAGTTGCAGGATGAATTATTGGAGGTGCAGCAGAAAGTGGCGGTACTCACTAAGACCAAAACACAGGACCAGGTTGATAGCGAAAACGCAGTTACTAAAGCCGTGAGGGAGCAAAACGAAGCCTACCACCAGAAGTATTTGCGATTGAAGGCCATTGGTGATATGCCAGATGTAAACGATAAGAAGTACCAAATAGGTAATTCCGGGGCAGTTGATATAAGCCAATTCGAGGCCGACCAAGCGATATACATAAGAAAAAAGAGGGATATAGATGGGCTTTACCAACAGGAAGTAGATGCATCGAATGATAAATTGGTGCAGTCGCAAATAGAGGCAGATGCTAAAGCTAGTATAGCAAATGAGAAAAGATTGCATGCCGATTTATCTATACTAAGGGAGATAGCATTGGAGCGTGATGATTTAATAAAAGATGAGTTAAAGCGGGAGTTGGCGAAGGTAGAAACAGAACGTGAGTTTGCTATAATGGCCGAAAAAGATAGCGAGGACACCACGGAACAAAAACTGGAAAAGATTGCGCAGTTAAATACACTTTATGACTTAAAGAGACAGGTGGAGGTTAAAAAATACGACGACGAACAGGACAAAAAGCGTGAGGAGCAGTTCAAGAAAGAAATGGAATTACAGGATAAAATGCTGAAAGCCTATGAGAAGTATCTGGCGGCTATAAAGAAAGCTTTTGACGATAAGCAAAAAGCCAGCGATAAATTATATGAGGAGATAAACAAACAGGCTTTACAGGAAGGCGTGGACGTGGCAAAAGGGCAACTTGCAATGGATGAAGGCAAGGGATTGGGTGGAGCCAAGAATATAACAGCGGATAAAACCAATGTAGAAAATCAGGAGTACTACAAAACCACACAGGAAACACGTGATAAATACGATAAAGAATTAGCGGAAGCCAAGAAAAATGGTGTAGATACAACGCTTATACTGCAGGAGTTCCACAAGCAACAGGAGATAGATTCGCAGAACCACGAGAATAAGTTAGATGAGATAAAAAAGGCTGGTCTTGAAAAGAGATTAGATGCGGAGAAGAAGAACATGGACGAAATGATTAAGGCGTTGCAGGAGAGTTTGGCAAAGCAGAATGAATTGGAAATGGAAGCCCTGAAAATAAAGCAGGACGATTTGAATAGTGAGATACAGGTACAGGCAACATTAGCGGCGGCTGGTAAAAAGAATACACTTAACCAAGCATTAGCCGATCAGGCAGCTAATCAGGAGCAACAAAAAGCATTAGCACGTAAAGCTAAACAGGAGCAAGATGCTCTTACATATTCGTCATTGTTGGTAAATGCAGTAAATACAAATGTAAAGGCTGGAGATACATTTGAGAAAGCCATTATGAAAGCCGTTGAAGATGTGTTTTTAACTAAGTCCATTGCTGCGGGTATATCGGGCTCATTCTTTGAAGGCACGGAAGATACCGGAGGACCTGGTGGAATGGATGGCAGAGGTGGTAAGTTAATAATTGCCCACCCACATGAACGTATTATTGATGCAGAGAAAAACGCCCGTTTAGGAGGTATAACTAATGAAAGGCTAGTGGATGAATACTTGGCTATGAAAGGTATGTTTATGCCAGTCATTAAAATGGACCAACGCACAGATGACCAAGTACAGGCAAAACTATTTGAATCGGCAGCTAATAAGATAGCTGATAGGTTAGAAAATGTTATACAAAACCAACCTCAGATTACTAGCAGCATGGATGGTGAAGGTAATTTGATAACACAGATAATTAAGAACGGAAACCGCACAGTTATAATAAAGCCTAATGCCCAGATTATAGAACGTACCAGACACCTTAGAGACTAATGTTAGCAGAATTTTTTGCAGATTTTACCGGTATAGGTACCAATTGGACATCGTGCACTCCACGTAATTGGAAAGATACCAAAATACAAGTAATTTTTACCAACGATTATCCGTCAGCAACGCTGCAATCAATTAACTATGAGTTCACCGGTGCACAGGCTACAAAAATTAATAATTTCATTACCACATTTGGAGTTAATCAAGGCATTCCGTACCAAATAACAGTTAATGGTCAACAAGTATTCTTTGGAGTTATAGATACTGCCAATGAATCAAGTATGTTCCAATGTGATAATGTTAAGTGCCCACTTAAAAAGATTGGCTCAATAGATTGGTTAATGGATAGTGCCGAGGCCACAACTTTCAGGGCAATATGGGATGCAACCCAACCTGCGAATGCATTTCCAACAATAAGCGCATCAAACCCGGGATATAAGCCCATGCCAGGTTATCCAATTATGGGCCCACCACCCGGCGATCCGAATTATCAGCCAGCAATATTTTATTACCAAAAATTTCCATACTGTACTACGTTTAGAGAATGGGAAACAGGTATAATTTATATGATGGAGGAGTTATCATTGGCTCAGCACGTTTATACTTCACTTGTGAATACTTATAATGCCATTTCTAATACAATTGGCTCTATTGCGGATGCTACATTTATTGAAGCTGCTGCAATGGTTGTTAGTGATGCGTTCCAGTTAGTATATGATATTTTCTTAGTAAATGCATTGGCTGGACTTACAGAAACATTGATAAACCAAACCGTTGGAGTAACGAAATACAAATACGGCATGTTAGTTTCCGATCTTATGAATGCTGGTGTTTATTATATCAATAATATATTGGGAACGCCAACAAGTGCAAGTGCACAAATGAAGTTTAAGAGTACCATTTTTGACGGTACTGGTTATGGAGGTATATATAAAAATACCTGCATTATACCTAAAAAGAATTTGAAAGTAGTTCTGGGTAAAAATCTTATACCGAGCATGTTTGGTGGTAACTTAGATTTCTCAGGAGCAGGTTGGGGGCAATTGACAGAAGGTAATGAAGCATTTGCGGGTACCATAGGCCCACCATACGGATATTATGACGGTAACTATAAGAAACTAATAAATGATATTAAGGCCGTTTTCAATGGTTCCGTGGTTGTGTTTGGAAATACTATTCAGTTAGAGGAGAAACACTTTTGGAATAACATTGCAAACTTTCAATTGCCAAATACTGAGGTACCCGGGCCAAATGTAAACTGGTTAGACATTCCAGACCCACACAGTACTAATTTTATGACCGAGGGCGCATTTAGCTATATAGTTCGTTTTATGACCGATGGAAGCGATGAGATGACGTTGAAAAATTACAAAGGCACAACTGCAATGGCTACGATACAGCCAGCCAGAAGTTACAATCCACTTTATACATTAGCGCCACCATCAAGAGATATTATATTGCCATTCGCACTAGCTAAGAGAAAAGAACAATATAACGTAGCTGAGCAAGTAATTAATGACCTATTGACCGGAATACAGGATATTATAAATACGCTATTTGTAGACCCTCTTAATGATGTTATTAATGCCATAAATGCAGTTGTAAGTGTAGTTGGTGCAAAGATTACACCGTTAAACCCTATTAAGCCAGTATCGCTTACTCTTAATCGTATAGGGTATATGGAAACATCAAATGACACATTTACTACTCAGAAAATCGTTATTGGAGACCCACAAGGTAAGAATGTGATGCATATTATTAGTGATTTTGCACCAGCAGGTGTTCCACAGTTCTTTGATCCGGGTGGAGCATGGAATACTGTTAATCCCGCAAATGCACCTCCAAATGGTAATGTAGTAGGTTCATATCCATGGACACAAAACCCAATGAGTGCGGCGGCATTATTAGGCACTCCGAAAAACAACCAGTTTCATGGGCTTAACTTGTTAACCCGGGGTAACCAATGGAAGGTATATAAGAATAAAACCTTCCCTATGTGCCTGACTGAATTTTTACAGATAGTGAATAATACGAACGTGCTTAAAGACGCAAAAGGAAATTATGGTAAATTTGACAAGATTTTATTTAACATTTATCTTAATAAAGCCGAAAACGTGGATTATAAAATAAATGTTACATACGATCTTAATTTAACTGAAATACTGGATATTGATGGAAACTAAGAAATCTTTACTTGATAAAGCTATGGAAGATGCTATTGCAGGACTTATAACGTCCGAGCAATTTGATGCTATAATGAAAGCGGAAGCCAATAAACGGAGCACGGACAAAACAGAAACGACTGATACTAAAACGAAAGATGACCTTTTAAATAGTATTTCGGATTTTCGGAAAAATGTACTGGCTAAGAACAAAGAAAAGGGCAAGGTATTGACTGAATTAATGGAACGCATGAAGGTTATTTATGAGGGCACGATAACATATAATAATAGGCCAGTTAAGGTAAAGGCAATAGCTAGTGGAGAAATAGTTATTGAATTTAGCGATGCAGAACACCAAAAGCAATTTTATTCAGAAATTATAAAAAACAACAAATGAAAAAGCACTTATTAGTATTAGTTTTAATTGGACTTTTCGCATGTAAAAAGTCAAACATTATAACGCCCGTTTCACCAATATCACAAAGCAATTATGTTACAGTTAATTATATTGTTCAGTATGGAGCAAATGACAGTATAGGTTACCAGATGGGTAAATGCTTCAAATCAAATCAGTTCAATTACTCATTTACATTACCATCAAATATTGGACATAGTTTTGAGGTGTATGGAAATGAAACTGGCGGCAATTCTGATTCAATACAGATGCAAGTAATGGTTAATGGCAAACAGGTTTTTAATAAAACATCATTAGGGTATATATCTTATTACATAAGTGAATAATGCTGAATACTACTATAACATCAAAAACAGTTCAACCAGTACAATGGACTGGCGACAATCCAAAGAGGTTTTTGGATGGAGTTATTCTTGATGATTATAAGGCTGTTATTTCGGGTTATTTTGCAAAGGATTCATTAGGTAAGAGGTTAAAATTTACTGCTGGTGTAAATACAATTACCAATATTAATTTATTGGATAATGAGGATTTTACCCAGACATGGAACCCTGGTGAACAAATAAAAATACCTCAATCAGCAGCTAATGGAGTAACATTAACATTATTGGCTGTTACCCCAAAAGTTCTTTATGTATCAAATGCGCTAACCTCAGAAGTTCCACAAGCCGGAATAATAGTTGGTGCTACCGTTACGGAGCCATTGGAATATTGCGACATACATTTAATGAGTGAAGTATCATTCCCTGAGTTCTTTTATAATCTTATATCGGCGAATGAATCTGAAAACTATATCTCAAAGATTGATCCAACAGCTATTCAGAAATTCTATGTAAATAATTTTAACCCTGCAGATGAAGAAACACAAAATCCATTATTAATTGGCTCACCTTCCTTTGCATGGTATACCGGTGCGCTTACTGCGCCAAATATATCTGCTAGTTATATAGTCGGAGGTGGTTGGGCTAACACAGGTACAGGAAGTGATTACAGGCAATATTTCACAATTACTCATTTATTTAGTCAGCATTCATTAATGGGTAAGGATATTTTAACATATCTGCAAACACTTACACCTCCATCTATATATCCACTCACCTATATATGTAAAGTGAATGGGAAATATGACCAGAGTAATAATGTTTACAATACTGTAAGGTCATTAACCCCTACTGGAATAGGAGCATGGTTTAACCAAAATGGTGCCGCTACTATACCGGAATATACACTAGGTGCAATTAGTTATACTGATGTAAATGGTAATTCATTACCAGCTTTGGACTTTAGTCAGAATTGTGGAGTAACTATATTGATTAATTCGGCATCTGGGCTATTCGTAGAAATAGAGGAAGAAGGAACACAATTTATATTAAGCCATTTCTATGTTCCTAAAAATGCAAGCCAGTATCAAAATACTCAGACTAAATTAAGTCAGAATTTGTTAATTGATGCTGTAAAAATGAAATTGGGGCAAGCTGAACAAAATGGTATCGAATACGGAACGCCTTATCAGGTATTTAAAAATGTATTAGTTACACAAATTTCTGCCAATCAAGTAAGTATAACATTCACAGTTGAGTATAGTGCCCAGACTATTGCACTACTGCAAGCGCAGCCAAATACAAATAGGAACTATTGTTTATGCGTAACTACTGAAAAGTTTAGCGAGTTCGGAAATAATATACCTGATCGAGTTTGTGTGGTGTGTGATGTTAATAACATGGTATATGACCAGAGCAATACGGAATTATTAGGGCTAATTGATTCTGTAAATGTATATGCATTCCCGGATGACTGCAAAAAGCCATATCAGGCCATTACAGGATATGAGGGAGATTTGTTTTTGTCAAAATTTGCATTCTGGCTTGAAACCAATGTGGTAAATAATATTCAACCGATACTTAAAACAGTATCTATGCGAGTAGTTGCCGTGAAGCAAGGAAAGACAGATTTTATAGTGGAGAAATATGATATTAATGTTACATCAGCATGTATAAGTGGTGGAGTGCAGAGCCCAAGTATTAGCCAAGTTAAGGGCTATGTTATGGCTCAAAATGACACATTTAATACAATATCATTACAGAGACTACCGGCAAAGGATAAGGGTACAAAATTGGCGTTCCAATTTGCTTATCCTTTGATACTTAGATATGACTATTGGAATGCTATACAAACTACAAACCCCGGCGGTATAACTTGTAATAATGACATTAATAATGACATTGAAAATGTAAACAATGCATGGTCAAACCTTATTCAAAATGGCTGGAACTTAGTATTACGTTTTTATGCCGAGGTAGTTGGCTATGATGGATTTATTACAGTATCACAGGCCGATGTTCCAATTGCTTGTGTAGCGGGTGGCTCAGTACCGCAAGATGGGAATAACTTTGCAGGTGTGATTCAGTATTTTGATATGAATGGAAATATAGTTAATGGCATTCAGCAAGGCACACAGACCAGAATAAGAATCACATATAACCAAAACGGAACACCTATGCCATTCAGTGCTGGAAGTTTTTGGGCATCTTTCTTTTGTGATTTTATAGGAAGTGGAGGTGTATATGTTGCCCGTAGAGCATCCAGCGAACGCCCTAGTGAAGTTAATACGCCATTTTCACCAACAGCCCAGATTATAGGTTCTACTTATTACAGGGCTAATGGAGGCGTGGCAATAAATGTATTCTTAAATGGAATTACAATAGTGGAAACTGTTTTTGATGATACTATTTTAGTATTGGAGAAACAGCAAGGCTCACCATTAATTTATCCACGATTGGGATATATACAACCTACCACATAAATTATGCCAAATCCAAATCAATTAGAACAACTAGGCCAGAATCTTAATTTACTCACGGGACATACTATTGGACCTGTTTCGGAAAGTGGTGCAGTCATGGGACATATTAACCCAATGATAAATCCGACTATTGGATATGTAGCACCTACACAAATAGCAGGATTAGTAAAATTAGGTCCATGTGTTCCGGTTGATTGCAGATTTACTCAGCAATTGAAATGCTATTTAACTAAGGTTTTTGGAGGTCCAGTGAATAGCAAAGCATCTTACCAAAATGACGTTAATAGTTTTTTAATAAGCACACCGGCAACAGGTAATACAAAAACTATATATCAGTTTGTTTTGAAGAAAAACACATTGCATTATTTGAACTATACGAATTATAATAATTGGAAATGGCAGCAAGTGGCAGTCCTGAATAATAATGTTTATGGAACATACTATAAACAAGGTTCATTGGCGGCTTCATCAAATTATATGGGATTTAGTATTAATTGGTCCAAGGTTTTATATTTTGAAGGCGTTGGTATTTATCAAATTGGAATTCAAACATGTATTCAAAATACAACACCAGCTACTTTATTTGTTCCCATAGCAGCTACGACACCTGGCCTTTATTCAAAAGCTTCGTATCAAAATTATGTATCTTCTAATATTGGTACAGGAAACTTAACTGTATCATTCAGCACTACCCAAAAATATACTATTGCATATAATATAGCCAATGGAATGGCGACGGCTATAAATGCAATGGTAGCTGCTATAAATGCAGGAGGGATATATAGTGCAAGTTATACGGGACTTTTTACCATATCTTCTCTTAACCCTGGTGCTCAGAATAATGGAGTAACAGTAACAATTACATCTAGCAACCCAGCAGCTTTAAATATAGAGAATGCCGCCGGTGGAAACACAATAACAATGGCTGGTGGTTCATCAGGCAGTTCATTTTCTATACAAATAGGCACTTATAAATACAATGGAGTTATTGGCGGTACAACCTTACAAAATTCAGTATATATGGCCTCATTAATTACAGGTGGAGGTTTATATACGGCTACATCATTTATTAAAAATGGTGTGCAAGGTATTGTTATATCAGGGTTGAATGGGGTAACAGATAATGGAACAAAAGTATATTCATCTGCTGGCACAAGTGCATTTGTATTAGTAGGAGCATTATCGGGTGGGTTAACAACAACTGGCGCATGTACTGATTTATTATGTAGTGAGCCATTTGAATTATTTGCATGGGATTGTAATAAAGCTGCGGGCACCGTTAAATTTGAGTTTACAAACTCAGGGACTATTGGTGATGATGTGAATGACGGAGTATTGTTTAACCTTGTAGGTACTGAATGGTATGATTCTATAAGGGTGCCAGGTTTCTTTGGTGAGCCCGGTTGGAAATTTAGTGAAACTCTAATGGAGTACGGATTGGACAATAACCATGAAATTGGCGAATTGGAAAGTGTACAGAATAAGAAGATACCCGGCTATAAATTTTATAGTAAACTATTGCCTTATTGGGTGCATAACCATTTATCGACATGGTTAATGTCCGATACCATATTAGTATCTGATTATGGAACAAACCAACCGGATTATGAAGGTATGCAGCAAAAAAAGGTAAGAATGGCAAACAATGCCGATTACATGCCTAAATGGTTGAGCAAAAACAGATTTGAGGCTGATATGCGATATAAGCAAAGAAGCGGTTATGTGCAAGTAGAATTCCAAGCTGGTATACAATCTATTATAAAAAATATCTGTTAAATGAACGGATTACAGCATCCATTATACTATTGGCAAGCATCCACATTTATACCTAAATTGGGACAGATATGCCAAGTAATTGATTATCCTATTTATAAGGTCGGGGATGGAGTAAATACGTGGAATAATTTACAGGCCATTTATCCCGGTAAAGTATCAATATGGTTTTCAAAATGGTATGGAATACACACTTTATCAAGCATAGTCACTCAATTAGATAAGACTAATTTGTTCGGTGGTTCATTCGTACAGGAAGGCGGTTGGGTAGATTTTGAATACGTTATTTTACCGGCTAACAACAGCAACGTAAAAAATGCTTATGTGAAAGTAATTGCAACGACGATATTAACGGTGGCGATCCCCATAAACTCTGCTGCTGGAATAGTGGTAAGAGGTAAGTTAAAATGTATAGATTTCAAGAACGGAATACTGCAATACAGAGTAGGTGTTGAAGGCACGGCGCCAACGGTGGGAACAATTGCGGCAGTAAATTGGAGCGTAGATAATGCATTATATTTATCTGCACAGGGAATTGCGGATAAAGATGTAGTTTTTGGGGGTGGAGAAGGACGTATAAATATAATTGCGAGAAAATAATTATATTTGTCACCAGAAGCCGCCAATTTTTAACCAAATTGGCGCATGAAAAAAATAATATTCATCTTATTGGCAGTATTTTTGGGCTACTCAGTTAATGCCCAATTTACATATAACCGCCCTGGCCAAAAAGATACTGCCGACGGAAATTATATACAAGACCCATCTTTACAGCCCATTTTGGTTGTTTCATTAAACAATAACCATACCTTTTTAATGTGGGGAGATTCGAATACATATTTATTTGGAGGTACAATTAAATCAATTGGATATGTAACACCATACTATTTTGCAACCCACTCAGGGGCAGCTTCGATAGATAGTGCAACAAAAAATACTTATTATAATATTTCTTCTGGAACTGGTCAGCAATATGCTGGTCATTTATGGGATGATGGAACTAATGTTTATATTTATAGAAATGCTAAAATAGTTTGCGGATCGGATGCAACCAGTTATGCTCTATACCAAATAGGTGATGCAAGAATGAATGCCGGAAACACAAGATTTGATTTATTTGGAGGACATGAATGGGCAATACAAGATATTTATGGGTCTAATTTTTGGCAAAGACATAGTGCTACTGGTAGTAATTTCGCAGATACGGTAGCTATTACATTAAATACAGATAGTATAAATTTTATACAAGGAGCGCATGATGGTTATTTTTGGGAGTGCTTAACGAGTACTGGCCGTGGTGGATGGATGGCAGTTCCAACTGGAGATAGTGGCGTAGTAGCAGGATGGGGCGCAAACGTTACGCACGTAAAACCAAGAGTTATTAAAGTAGATACGACACAAGGCAATTCTCACGGTGCAAGGGTTTCAACAGAATATCAATGGTTTCATTACATGAGTACTTATACTGCGTTCCTAAATGATACAGTAGGAGGTTCGGGTGGAACACCACAACTTGTCACAAAGCAGGTATTAAGAACTGATACAGCGAATGCAAATAGTTTTTTGACCGGTATAACTTATATGAAATCGTGGGTTGCAAATCATTCAAGTTCCACAAACTACTTAGCAGATACAGTCGGAGGAAGTGGAGCGAAGCCAGTATTGATTACCAAAACAGTTTTAGCAAGTGATACAGTACACTCATTGAGTTTTTTATGTGGAATACCATTTATGGAAAGTTGGGTTGCTACACATGGCTATACGCTACCGACAAACATAGGAGCAAGCAAATTCTTGGGTACACAAAAGACAGGGGCAAGCCAAACGCCTACGTATATGAATTTATACGCAGCATCTTTGGCAACATCATGGGACACAACATTTTCACATTCGGGTTTTGCAACTGGACAAGTTCCGTATGTGAATGGCACAAATAGCATAACAACTAATGCAGATTTTTACTATAATTCAAGTACTCACGGTTTATCGGTAACGAGTAATGGAGACCAAACAGGAACCGATCTGATAAATTTAGTTAATGGACAGTATGACGATAACCAGGTTGGTTCCGGTACATTAACAACATTAAGCGGTTTTTCATTTAGTCAAGAAAACACATCAAGCACAAGTCCGACAAAATCACTTGCAGGTGATACGATTTCAGGTAATCAATGGTGGCCATATAGTTATTCAGGCGCATGGGTTCCTACTGAAATGGAATATTGTATTGTTAAGAAAGCAGGGTTAAGACCTGTTTTAGAGCATCATTGGGCGTTAAGAAAAACAACAAGTTCAACTTGGGTTGATTATATGTATAGAGACACGAACGGTGTAATGAATTTTCCTAATACAAACATGGTTAATAGTATAACAGCCGATTCAGGATTGGGAGTAACATCGAGTAGTGGAGCAGTTACGCTGGTTCAGCATGTAATACAACCACAAACGGATAGCATTCAGGTAGGACTTGCAGCAGATAGCACAAGCGGCTCAATGATATTGAACGGTAGAAATTATCTAAAAGCAAATGATAGTTGCGCATCTCATTCAAGGGCGTTTACAATCACATACAGTAACATTCGTGAATCAGAGGATATGACTATTCATTACATGAAGCAGACTTCCTTTAATTGTGTTATTACATTTCCAAATAACACAACAGTATCTCAGTCAGGGTATGCTGCATGGGCAACACACACGCTTACTTTGGTATCAACTACATCGGGGTATTTCGACATCTTTATTAATAGGTCTGGAAATAGATATACCGCTTCTGTAATTCAATATGCGCCATGAGAAAAATACTTTTGTTAGTCTTAATATCATATTCATGCTTTGGCCAACGTCAGGCAATGGAGTGTTCTATTGGCTGTAATGCAGTAATCACTGCTTGCGGTGCAACTTCATTGAGTACTCGACCTGCTCTTAATGATATACGTAATTGGAATCAGTTTATGAATGGTGAACAGGCATTAAGTCAGTTAGCAAATGATGTGTATGTATTTGATTTTGCTGCTACAACAGGAAGTAGTTATCTTGTTAATTTAGTAGGAATACACTCATTTTGTGTAAACGTAAATTCATGTAGACATGTGGCAGATAGTGGAATAGCAGGAAATGGTTCAAATAGTTATGTAAAAACTCCAGCATCATTACAAGTAACTGCATCTTTGAATAATCAGTTTATGACTACTCTTTTTATGGGTAGTGGTGCTACTCATGCAGAGAATGGAGGTGGATATTTTGATGGTGTTCCTACTAACCTTATAGTGGATGCCTCTCTTACAGGAATAACAGTATTTATTAATGATAATACAGGATTTGCATATTCAGGAACAAATGTATATCCTATCCTAGCGACTGGATATAGGACAACATCAACTACAAGTAATATAGTATATAATTATACAGTAGTTAAATCGGGAGCAGCAACATCTACAATCGTTAATCCTAACCAACCACTAGCTTATGGATGTTATAATTCTAACGGAACATTTACAACATTTGGAACAGATATGATGGCTTGTGGAATTGATGGAACAGCAGTAGGGATGAGTTGGGTTCAACTTTATAAAGATTGCCAATATTTTACTCGAAAATGAGAAAAGTAATATTCATATTGTGCTTTATAAGTGCTATCGCTAAAGGACAGGATAGCGTTATCCATTATAAATATTGGATGAAGACAAAGCTTGATAGCATTCATTCAGTTGATTCATTCCCAATTAAAGCCGATGGTGGCGGCTTGTTTGATTTCATGCAATTGCAAATAAAAGATTCAAGTTGGATAATGCCGGTAATGAATTTGCATAACCCAATTTTTCAGTCAATAATTCAGCAGATAGAAAGCAGTTACTTAATGGATTCAATTGTGATAGGAACTATTAACGATACAATGTACATTAATAAACCAGGTCCTTTACCAAAATAAATAAAGAGGTAACCAAATAAATAATGGAAAGTATGAGTACAAATCATTGGGAAACCGTAGATGCAATAATTCTATTCGTAGGAGGTATTGTGGCGCATAAAGTAGCTACAATGACCGCAGACGGGGCATATAATACGCTTTACCATTTCCTCAGTATAACGTCGTTAAGTATGATCATACTGATTAACTACCAAAAGGCATGGATGAAAATATTGGAACTGTTGGCAAAGGCGAAAAAAATTTTGTTATCTTTCAGGGATCGATTGAGAAAGACCATATCATATTTTCATAGCACCAAAAAAAATAAACCATGAATACAATAACGATAGACAGCATAAGTGCCGTTTTCAAAAGGAAAGGGTACATTATGACAGACTTTAATCCATTTGGCATTCGCAGGATGGATAACGAGGACTTATTCACAGATGTTCGTGGTTTGCTGAGAAAGGTAAACGGTGCATGGGAATTGTACCAATGGAACGCCACCACAAAGCCAGGTAAGAGCGCTTTGCTTAAACCGGTAAACGCAGAAGGTTGTGCGATACTGAAAGCAGACCAGTATATAAATACATGGAAGTTGGGTTTGCATAACGGTCACCAAGCTTTGGTGCAATGCGGAAACGTGAAAGTTTACCGTGATAACCATAAAGACGGAAAATTGTATTTGGAGAACGAGGAAATTGCTGGTCCTGCAAGTGGAATAAATCTGCACAGCGTTTGGTGCAAGGAGAAAATGCCAGACGGTGAGATTAAAGAAATTATTGGTTGGGATGGTGTTTACGCCCAAGTTGGTAATTGGAGTGAGGGCTGTCAGGTGATAGCGAGGCCATCAGACAATGTGAAGTTCATAGAAATGTGCAAGGCAAGTGGGTTACTGAAATTCACGTACAGTCTTTTTGAAGATAGTGATTTGATCTAAATAAACATATAACCATGGACACATCAAAAATAGTAGCGGCCTGGAATAGCTTTATGGCTAACCCGGTTAAGTTCGTGAAATTCCTTATTTTCTCGTTGGACCATTCCGACAGGGGAGCGAGTATCAAAAAACTACTTGCATGGGTAATATGCGGGTGCATAGCATTTTTGCATTGGTGTTTGTATAAATTTAAGTTTGCTGCTGCGGTGCCGGATTTTACATTATTCACTACGGTATTAATGTTTGATGGTGGATTATTGGCGGCTTTGATCGGCGTGAACTTCTTACAGGAGACACATGCTAAAAATCTTGATGCTGGAGTAAATGGTACGCAGGGAGTGCAATAATGGTTTTTGGAAATTATATGATATGGCAAGTAAGGCACTTGACAGGGCTAAATTTGCGGGTATCATATTCACAGGTTTATTGGGGGCATCGCATTATATAGCATGTAACGAAAGAGACAAATTCAAAGCGAAGTCGGAAAATTGCCAAAAGGTAGTAGATAGTATAACATTTAAAAAGGTACACAAATGAGACACTTTATTTTGAAAGGACTAACATGTATAAGCTTGGCAGGAATAATCGTGTCAGCGATAGGAATAGCAGGTTGTGGGGGCACAAAATCGATTACCAATACTGTAAAGGATTCCACACATGTTTCGGAAACCACACAGAACAGAGATACGACTATTAAGGTGGCGGGCTCAAAGGCCATAGATAATTTTACGGTGCCCGGCACAACGAATACGATATTGTCAGATACGTTGCGGGACGGAATAAATTTTATAACTCGGCAATTTTTTAAAGGAACAGCGAGAAATGTAACGAAGTCCGGCCAAGCCAAAAATATATTGGATATAAGTGGTAACGCTAAATTGGGTTATCACATAACGGACAGTTGTATATGCGACAGCATGGCAATTATGGCGGTGCTGAAAGACAAAATCATAAATGAGTACAAGAGCCACGAAACTACGCAGACCATTACGAAGATAGTGCCGACGCATTTTTGGTATGATACGATATCTTATATAGCCGCTATCATATTGTTTTTGGAGATTATTGTGGTCATCATATATTTATATCTCAAACTAAAACCATAGAAGAAAAGTAAATATTTATGACTAAGGGGCTTTTTGCCCCTTTTTTATTGAAACCACGAAACACCAATATCTAAACATATTTAGGAGTTATTTCATTGTTTTTGCGTAATAATGAAATGTTAAATCTTTAATGCATAATCAAAATAAATGTTAAATAATTTGCATTTGTTTGACTTTGTATGTATCTTTACATCGTAATTAATTAACAACATTTAAAATAAAAAATGGAAACACTAACAGAAAATCAAGCAGAAAAAATCAAAACCTTAAAAAATGGTATTTCTTACTTTATGAAAGAAGCCACATCAGCCCAAAAGCGTAATAGAGGCAGTAAGTTAGGCACGGCAATTATGTATAACATGATTGACAGCCGTTTACGTGATGCTCTTACTCGCCAAGAATATTTGGTTGGGTTTCACTTTGGTTTAATCGGTAACAATGGGCATAAGGGTAGCATTATTACTAACGCTGATAACATTGCATTGTAATGAAACCCCGTCAAAGGACACCGCATACCTTATTAGGCAAGCAATTACAGCCATTCTTTATGTTTGGTGAGAAAGGCGAATCATTTTATATACCACAATCTAAAGACAATAAGGGTATGCACGTTTATGCTTCTCGATATGGTCGTACAATCACTTATGAGATTGTGTTAGTGATAAAAGGCGCATATAAGGCACAAGGGCAGCATAGATTAGCCATGATAAACAAAAAACACGAGGCTATGAATGTTACAACACTTTTTAAGATAACACTTACAAATGAAGTTAACAGGCTTTCATAATCTAATAGACCTTCTTACCTACTTCAAAGATGAAAGTGTTTGTTCGCAATACTTAGCATCTATCAGGTGGGCAGATGGCATGGTATGCCCCTTTGAAGATTGTAATGGTGAACATATACACACTTGCGCTAATAATAAGTACAAGTGTGCCAAATGTAAGCGTATATACAGCGTACGTATCGGTACAATGTTTGAAGATTCACGATTACCATTACAGAAGTGGTTCGCTGCTATTTACCTTGTAACAGCCCATAAGAAGGGTATTAGCAGCTTACAGTTGCATAGAGACATGGCAAATATTCTTAAAAAATAAACGATGAAAAACTGCATCAAAAATAATTCACTTAGTATTATTAAGTATATAGTTACCTTAAAATAAAAAATGGAAACACTAAACGCCAATAAAGAATTGAAAGCCGCTCAACAGAAAATATCTGCATCTGTAGATAATATTAACGCCCTTATATGGAATAAGGATTTTATCATTGAGAACGCAAGAATTGGTAACACCAAGTTGGAAATGCTGAACGTGATAAAGACCAAACTGAACGAGTGTCTTGCAGACATGTTTCAGATGGTGGTGGAGGAAGAATTGGAAGTAGGAAAGAAGTACATTATGAAGGCTTTTAATCCAAAGCCATACCAGATTAATACTAAGGTAACATACTTAGGAAAGGAAGGCAATAAATTGGCTTTTATGATGGATGGAGGAGCCTACAGGTACTTCTCGGAAGAAATAGTGGAAAAATGGGATTTGAAATTAATAACCGACAATAAATAAAAAAACAGATGAAAGCAGAAATGGTACAAAAGGGCGCAATAATCGTAACGGACGAATGGGGTGCATATAATGGGCTTTCTAAAGACTTTACCCATGAAGTTGTAAAGCACAACGCCAATGAGTTTGTAAACAGTACTGGACACCACACGAACGGTTTGGAAGGCTACTGGTCATTGTTTAAGAGAGGTATATATGGCATCTATCATTCAGTAAGTAAAAAGCACCTTAACAGATATTGCGATGAGTTTGCTTTTAGATACAATACCCGCAACGTAAAAGACACAGAGCGTTTTAACCTTTCACTTACTCAAATGGAAGGTAGATTAACATACAATCAATTAGTACAAAAATGAAAACAAAAAAGGCTATCACATTTATAGACCTCTTTGCGGGTATGGGTGGGATGCGTTTGGGCTTTGAATCCGCCTTTAATGCAGCGGGGCATAAAACAGAATGTTTAATGACATCTGAAATAAAACCATTTGCCCTTAAAGTATTAAACCAAAATTTTAAGCATGGTAAAATCGTTGGCGATATTACACAGGTGAAAACGAAAGATATACCCGACTTTTATTTTTTACTTGGCGGTTTTCCTTGTCAGCCATTTAGTGCGGGTGGTAAACGCCAAGGCTTTACCGATACTCGTGGTACATTGTTCTTTGAGATAGAGCGAATTATTAAGGCTAAAAAGCCTCATGGTTTTATACTTGAAAATGTAGAGGGCTTAGTAAAACATGACCTTGAAAATAAAAAGGATATTGTTGGTAGGACTTTCAATACTATAATTGAAAACCTTAAAGCAATGAACTACCATGTTTCATGGGAGGTTTTAGATGCAAGGGATTTTGGCTTACCTCAAATAAGAAAGAGAGTGTATATAGTTGGTACACTAAAAGAAGAAGTAAAGCTAACTGGCTTCAAGGTTAAGAACGCCAAAATAAAAACCATACTGGAGCAAGGTTTACCGATAATGAATACAAAATTTACGAACCTATTATTAAAACACTTTTCACTCGATGAACTTTATGGCAAATCCATTAAAGATAAACGTGGCGGTGAAAATAATATACACAGTTGGGAGATAGGCATTAAGGGTGAAATAACTAAAGACCAAACTACCTTATTGAATAAGCTATTTAAAGAGCGTAGGAAAAAGAAATGGGCTTTAGAGCATGGTATTATATGGATGGACGGAATGCCATTAACTATAAGCCAAATAAAGACCTTTTATGACAAGCCTAACCTAAAGAATATGCTTGATGATTTAGTAGATAAGGGTTATTTACGTTTTGAACACCCAAAGAGCTTGATAACAGAGCAAACAGATAGGGGCGTAAAAACATACCGTGAAGAAAACAAATCTTTGGCGCCTGGTTACAATATTGTATCAGGCAAATTAAGCTTTGAGATAAATAAGATACTCGACCCCGAAGATGTTACCCCTACATTGGTAGCTACTGATATGGGGCGGTTTGTAGTGCCTGACAGCGGGGGGCTACGCAAAATGACACTAAGGGAGGGGTTACGCCTTTTCGGTTATCCTGAATGGTTTGAAATGCCTGTAAAGGAAAATGAAGGGTACGACCTATTAGGTAATACCGTTGCCGTATCAGTAGTAAAGAAAGTTGCTGAACGATTAGCCCTTACCGCCAAAATACATCGGAAAGCCAAGAAGGATGAAGGTTACACCTAATTGGGAGAAGTAAAAAAGTACTGAAAATAAATTCACTCATTATCAATGTTTTAGTAAATAAGCGTAAAAATAAATGTTAATTTGTTTGCATTAGTTTGATTTCGTATGTATCTTTACATTGTAATTAATAACAACCAATAAACACAAAGTATATGACAACAATCACAGCCCCTAAAAAAGCTACAATCGCAACAGTAAAGAGTTTCATTAAAAAGAACGCAGAGGTATTATATACCAATGTAAAATCAAGTTTTAGCGGAATGACTGATTGTGTTGAAAGTTATAATGGAGGTTTTTCAAAAGCGGTTGCAACCACCGAACACATGGAACACACAATGGGATTACAAGCAGCATGGTTTGTGGGCCAAAGCAGGGATTATATAAAACCATTCAACGAAGATGGTTTTGAAGGTTTCCGCATAAGCAATAATTGCGGTTGTTTCATAATAGCAATAAAGAAATAATAACTTAATACACGGGAGAAAATGGAAAACATCGAGAGCACATTCAAAGCAGCACCGCCAGAAATAGAGGTGGTTTACAAGAGCAAACAGAAAGCCAACGAAAGGAGAAAAATAACAGGTTCGAAAGACTGTTATGAATTATTCCGGGACATATTCAATGCAGACACAATTGAGTGGAGAGAAGAAGCTATAATGCTTTTGTTGAATAAACAAAATGCGATATTGGGTTGGTACAAAATTTCTGCTGGTGGAATGGCAGTAGCGGTAATGGACGTAAGAATGGTATTTACAATTCTTTTAAAGTGCTGTGCTCATTCGATAATAATAGCACACAATCACCCAAGCGGAAATTTAAACCCAAGCAGAGAAGATGAAGCCATTACGCAGAGAATAAAGAAAGCTGGTGACATAATGGAGATAAAATTACTGGACCATGTAATTATGACATCAGAAGGCTATTACAGTTTCGCAGACGAAGGCAAACTATGAGCGCACATAAACACATATCGCAGGTTAGTTTGTTCCCCACAGAGCTTAAAGTGCCAGAATTTAAGCACAAATCGAGAGGGCATATATACACCGAAAGAATTTGGAAAATGCTTGATATAAACAGCAAAATAAATATGAGGGCGATTTACAAAGCGTTTATGCCTAACTATAACATATTGGATTCAGCAATTGAGCAGGGATTCGATAAAAGCCCATTTGCAGATAATAAGAGTGGTTACACAGGTTACCCGGTAATGACTTATTCGGGCAGAAAATTCAAAAGCATATGAGAGACTTATTTACATCGCTCGAATTTGAGCCAAAGCAAAGGGGTACGATAAAGTACAGGAGCCTAAACATTCACGAGAAAATAAACCTTAAGTCATGGATGGATATGCCTTACAAGTGGAGAAAATACGGGTTCCACGAGGTTATATGGGAATGGATAACAAGAAAGGCACTGAGCGTATATCATTTAGATATGATTGCCAGGCCGAAGTTCAACGATAGAAATTACGTTTATGATTTAATAACTAATAACACGAAAAGAGGATGAAAACAGAAGTATGGGACTTTGTAGAAAAGTACTACCCGAATTACCATAAGAGCGAAGAAATTGCTTTATCTGGTGACCTGCAATTGATAGTGGATGGACAGGCAGAGCCAGATAGTCCGGCAGAGTTATATTTAAGGAAAAATTGCGACGATAACATAGATGTTGCAAAAGACAAGTTGCACGAAGTGAATGAAGGTATTTACGAGAAAGCGATTGAGGCATACTTAAACACAAAGCCTGAAAATGAAATGCCTATAACACTTCTAAGGCAAATACAGCAAAGGTTGAAAAGGTTGGCAGAATATGAAGGCAGTCTAAACGATCAGCAGGATGAAATACAGAGCATGCACGATGCAATTGAGGAGAAAGAGGTTAGTTGGGATAGTCAGGTAAGCATAAATATTATAGAAGTCGCAAGCGAGTTAGCGCATAAGGAATTGGAAGAAATATTTGAGAAAGATAACAGGAGTGACGAGATATGGATTACTTCAAAAAGCGGTGATATGAGTTATACCGAAGATGCGCAGGGAACTCACAACGATCTGTATGATAAGCATTATGATTTTTTAAAATCAATAGCAAAATGAAAAAAGAAAAAGCTGGCGGGCGGCGTGAAGATGTACGTGTTACATGGATATTGGTGGAGTTGTAGGTAATGCATGGAGAAAGTAGATATTACCCCAAGCAGGTGTTAGCAGTTAGTTTATGCGATATAGAGGAAGAAGAAGCGCAGAAGTTGGCCCGTAATTGGATTGCAGACCAAGCAGATGAGGACGTGGATAAAATTAACAATTACTACATGTTCAATGCAGGGTGCATCGGGTGTAAGGTTAATGATTGGAAATACGTGAGCGAAAAGGACTACATAACGCTTAAAAAATATTTATAGAATAGTTTGTAATGTGAAAACATTATTTACTATGTTTGCGAAATTAAACAATTTAAAACAAAATCAAAAATGACAACAAAACAGAGAAAGAAAGTAGAAGAACACGGAAAGGCAAGAGTTGACCACGTTAAGACAGAAGGTGAGTTAAAACTAAGATTTGAGGATTTCATGAAAACCAATGAACGATCCGCAAATTGGACACTTCAAAAAGCATTAGAAGCATTTTTACCAAAGACTAAATAAAATGAGCACTGAGAACAAATTGGTAAGAGTTCTGCCTAAGATTGAGGACTTAGTTAAGGCAGACCATTACGAAGATAGTGCCGACGCATTTTTGGTATGATCCGATTTTTTATATCGCTGGGAGCCTTTTGTTTTTGGAAATAATCATAGGCGCTATAATTCTATTTTTGAAGTTCTATAAATAAAGATTGGGTTATTTCATTTAGAACAGAGGGGCTTAATTGCCCCTTTTTTATTTCCAAGAAGTGAAAAATTAATTGTTTAATTATCAATGTTTTAGCAATTATGTGTAAAAATAATTGTTTAAAAACTTGCACAAAGTGGCATTCGTTAGTATCTTTACAGGTGTAACGATTACAAACCAATAAACCCAATACAAATGAAAACAACAAAAAAGTCACCCGAAGAATTACAAACTATTTCATGGAATCAGAAAATTATAGTGAAATACGCTATAAGTGAGCAAGATTTAGGAGAGGAAATGAAAACCATAGTAAGGCTTAATATGCCATACAAGATTGATAGGTGCCCGGTTCAGCATAATATGGTTGAAATATCAATAACCTGCAACGGGCTAAGGGATGCAGCAAAAGTGTACGAAAACTCAAAAATAGTGACAGCATGAAAATAGAATTAAGCAATAAGGCGAAGTGTATTAAAAACACATTTACAGTTAGGGAAATGGCAGTTTATACCTACATCATGCAGTTAATGGAGCAGGATGAAAAGGACTTTGCGGAAATCGAAATTGCAAAGAGGGCAGGTGATAGCATAGATAAAACACAGGAGGGGTTTAAAAAGGTGTATGCGTTAAATACGAGGGCTGGATATATATTACAATGTATGGGCCTTTATACATCATTAGAGAACGGAGTATTAACTATAACGACACTTTAAAATGAAAGCATTACCAAACGGATTAGGAGGAATGGAAAACGGGGTATTGGTACAGGAGCCAATAGAAACGGGAGTGAAAATGTACAAGCACAATATGTTGGGAGAAGGAGAAGTGGTGGTTGAAACCAAAGACCTGGTTATAATAAACTTCCCGGGTATAGGAGAAAAGAAGATACTAAAGGCTTACGGTAACTTAACTATTGTGAAATGAAAAGGGTGACAAGTAAATATTTAACAATTAAAAACAAATAAGATGATAACATTATTGGATTACAACAGCGGTAAAACGCACCTATACGATTCGCCAGAATTGAAGGAGAATGAAGATAGGAATGAAGTATTGGAAAATTTAATTACAGAAAAAGGGCATCAATTAAGTAATTGCGAATGGATGGAAAGTGCAGATGAGGTAGAGGATAACAGGAGTAATCAAGAAAAAAACGAAATGCCTATAACACTTCTAAGGCAGATAAAGGAGCGTTTGAAAAGGTTGGTTGCATACGAAGGTAGCCTGAATGACCAGCAGGACGAGTTAGAGCGCATGGTTGATGTAATAGAGGAGAAAGAGGTAAGCTGGGACAGCCAGGTAAGCATGGTTTTTCAGCAACAAAGGAGTAACAATAACAATTAAAAAATAAGGGAACATGGAAGCAAAATTATGGGTGCTATTAAAAGATAGCTTGCAAACAAACGGGAAGGACGACAAAGCGGTTTTGAACGACATAGAGGAGAGTTTGACACCAGATGAATACAAATACATCGAAGGGTTGCTAAAATGGCTGAAAGATGATAAAAAGACCATTGGTAATGGAAATTGGAGGCAGGTAACATTGATTTACGAAAAATGGGTGGAATTAATGGAGGAAGTTTCAAGGCCCATAAGAATCACATTTGAGGATAACGGACAGGACTTTTTGATATGGGATGTAATGCAGGATGGCAGAATAATAGATTGCCAGCCAGCACAAGGGGCGATATGGTGCAAGAAAATGGTTATTGAACCGGCACAGCTAACACCTGGCAGGTTTGTTAATATAAGGGCAGAATGGGAAATAATGAAAATAAAGCATAAGGTGAAAAAGGTGGAGCGCATTAAATTAGAAGAAGTGCGTAAAACATGGATATTGGTTGAATTGGAAATACAGGACGGTGAGCATATATATTACGATAAGACACCGATAGAAATGAGTTTGGTTGACAACGAAGAAGAAAGAGCAGATAGGCTTGCTAAAATGTGGTACGATTGCGAAGATGAGCACAGGGAATGGAATAAAGAAACAGGGTATTGGGAGTTTTACGCTTGCTCAGTAGCGGTTAAGGTATTAAGATGGACTTACATAAGTAAGTCAGATTACCTGGTATTAAAGAAATATTTGTGAAAATATTTTATATTCGTGGAAAATAGTTATAGTATTGCATAAATTTTAAACTAAAATAAATAATGGCACAGAAAGAGAAAAAAACAAAAAAAGCACCTGCGGGAAATCAAGACTACGTGAACGCAAAAATTCCGAAAGACGTGTATTCGGCTTTAAGTGATTACAGCGTGAAAACAGAAACAACGCACGGCGGTGTAATGAGATTGGCGTTAAGAATGTATCTTGTAGGTAAGGGGTACAATAACCTTAAAATTGATTAACGAAATGAGCGAGACAAGATTAATAAGGGTGCTCCCTAAAATGGAAGACCTGGTTAAGAAGGACCAATGGGAGCAAAATGCTTTCATGGTATTGCTTAATCAACAGCCACCAGCGCAATGGATAAAAGAACATCCAACAGCAAAGGTGGAACTTGAGAAAGGCAAAAAGGTGCCCGTAAAATACATAGCAAGAGAGCGCCTTGAATATCTATTAAACGCAATATATTATGATTGGTGGCTGGAGGTTAAATCAGCGGTTATACTAGCCAACAGCGTAATGGTAACCGTGAGGTT
>QGNH01001262.1_pt1 | contig 59547 bp, 60 predicted proteins | sample 1735481 | NCBI WGS metagenome assembly QGNH01 (sample SAMN09239004, study PRJNA386568) | Viral metagenome, whole genome shotgun sequencing project.
GCCTCGCCTCGCCACGCCTGCCGCGCCACGCCCTGCCACGCCGCGCCCAGCCTTGCCCTGCCAAGCCTGCCCAGCGTTGCCACGCCAAGCGTTGCCCTGCCACGCCTGCCGTGCCGGGCCGTGCCGCGCCGTGCCCTGCCGTGCCCTGCCACGCCTGCCCGGCCTTGCCACGCCTCGCTTGGCCCAGCCTCGCCTCGCCACGCCTGCCCGGCCTTGCCCCGCCACGCCCGGCCGAGCCCCGCCGAGCCCAGCCTCGCCTCGCCACGCCTGCCGCGCCGCGCCCCGCCTGGCCCCGACGAGCCTGGCCCTGCCCTGCCAAGCCCTGCCGTGCCTGCCCGGCCATGCCAAGCCAGACCCTGCCCGGCCGAGCCACGCCACGCCTGCCGTGCCTTGCCGAGCCCAGCCTGACCGGGCCGCGCCCCGCCTAGCCGCGCCTGCCCAGCCCTGCCACGCCGCGCCACGCCCCGCCTCGCCTGCCCGGCCACGACATGCCGTGCCTATCCAATCCGTGCCTTGCCGTGCCTGCCGAGCCCAGCCCCGCCTAGCCCAGCCCGGCCTTGCCATGCCTGCGGTGCCGAGCCATGCCGAGCCGCGCCTTGCCGCGCCACGCCAAGCCTGCGGTGCCGTGCCCCGCCTCGCCTCGCCCGGCCTCGCCATGCCCTGCCAAGCCTGCGGTGCCGTGCCCCGCCCAGCCAAGCCGTGCCGTGCCCTGCCAAGCCTGCCGAGCCCCGCCCTGCCATGCCGCGCCCCGCCATGCCATGCCTGCGGTGCCGAGCCTCGCCCCGCCGTGCCTGGCCTTGCCGTGCCAAGCCGAGCCCCGCCTGCCGGGCCGCGCCCGGCCGTGCCATGCCTGCCGCGCCGTGCCGCGCCGCGCCATGCCGGGCCTCGCCGATCCACGCCTTGCCACGCCTGCCCTGCCGCGCCGCGCCGCGCCATGCCGATCCACGCCTGCGGTGCCATGCCGTGCCCCGCCGCGCCGAGCCTTGCCATGCCCAGCCATGCCTGCCGAGCCGCGCCGTGCCCGGCCTTGCCCAGCCTCGCCGCGCCACGCCTCGCCTGCCGGGCCGGGCCGCGCCCGGCCGCGCCTTGCCGAGCCGCGCCTCGCCCAGCCACGCCTGCCTTGCCCCGCCGCGCCGCGCCTCGCCGTGCCTAGCCCTGCCATGCCGAGCCTGCCGGGCCGCGCCCGGCCGTGCCATGCCTCTCCACGCCAAGCCACGCCTGCCACGCCGCGCCACGCCGAGCCTTGCCCAGCCCTGCCTCGCCGATCCACGCCTGCCGTGCCCCGCCCCGCCGCGCCGTGCCCAGCCAAGCCCCGCCAAGCCTGCCGCGCCCCGCCCTGCCAGGACTGGCCCCGACGAGCCGAGCGTTGCCCTGCCATGCCTGCCGCGCCAAGCCTCGCCGCGCCCAGCCTTGCCATGCCACGCCTGCCGTGCCCTGCCCGGCCGTGCCGCGCCGTGCCCTGCCGTGCCCTGCCATGCCTGCCCAGCCCGGCCCAGCCTCGCCCTGCCCCGCCGAGCCACGCCTCGCCATGCCTGCCCGGCCTTGCCCCGCCGCGCCATGCCGTGACAGGCCCTGCCCTGCCACGCCTGCCGTGCCCCGCCCCGCCGCGCCTTGCCTAGCCCGGCCATGCCTGCCGAGCCGAGCCCCGCCCTGCCAAGCCCTGCCGTGCCTGCCGTGCCGAGCCCGGCCTCGCCTTGCCGAGCCGAGCCCCGCCCTGCCAAGCCGTGCCCTGCCCCGCCGCGCCTAAGCGGCCTTCGACGACGGCTTGCGCCGCGCCTTCTGCTTCGTGGCGGCCGTCGACGCCGCCGCCCAGACGCCGGACAACTCCGTCAGGTGCTCGTACTTCCGCCGAAGCCGCTCCAGCTCGGCGAGACTGTCCGCCAACATCGTCTCGCGCAGATCCACGCGCTGCACGATGTCGTCGATCGAGCGATACCCGCCGGTCACGCGATCAATCGACAGCGAAACGAACCGGCGATCGCCGCTCTTGTCGACGAGCGTGACGGCAATCAGCGAACGAAGCTGCCAGAGGCGATACCGCTTGCCCGCGACGGCATCGTCCCAGACAAGTTCCGCGTGCAGTCTGGAGTTGTTGTTGACCTGAGCCCAGTCGTGCGCGGTGTTGACGTTGATGAGCCCGTGCTCGTCGCGCAGCGCCAGCAGTTCGTCTTCGATCGTCTGGGTGCGGTGGCTCACGGCGCGACCTCGAACCGGCCCCAACCCAACCCATTGCTGTTCGGGCTGTCCGGCCGACCCTCGCCGATGCCGACCTGCAAGCCAGCGCGCAGCATGAGGTTCATCACGTCGGTGGCGGAAAACTGGTCCTCATCCCACGTCACGCGCACGACCGCGCCCCATTCTTCCCACATCGGGCGCCAGCGAATATCCGCCACGCCCGTCGCGTTGCGCGCCACCGCCTCGTGGATGCGCGGGGTGCCGGCGATCTTGACCAAGGGCGTGCCGTCCTGCGCGTCGATGCCGTCCGCCTCGACCCACACCGACAGCTTCGCGTGCGTCATCTTGAAGCCAATCAACCGGCACGCGGAAATCATGGCGTTGCGGAACGCCGGCGCCGGAATACCGCACCAGCCTTGCTTGGAAAGGTGCTTCGCGGCCTCGTAGACGGCGTGGAAGTCCTTGGCCTCGCGCACCTTGCGGGTCTTCGCCTGTTGGCCAGCCCGCTGCGTATCCTCCATCTGCTTGCGCTGTTTTTCGGAGAACGCGTGCTGCACGTAGGGCGACACCCCACGGATGGTGATGGCGGCGGATCGCAGTTTCGGCTCGGTAATGCGGATCGTCTCGCTCGGCAGATCGCCGCGCTTGAGCGCCTCGACCTGCGGTGTCGTGAGCGGCGGGATTTTCAGTTGCGTCGTCTCGGGCGGCGGCGGCAGGTGCCCCTTGGTAGGCTTCCCCTTGGATGCCGGCCGTTCGAGCGTGGTTGTCGACATTGTTTTGCCCCTTACGCGTGTGAAGTAACCCGGGGATCGAAACCCGACACACCGGCGCCTGTCCATACCGTTTCTCAACCCAGCAACGAAAAAGGTGACACCACCATGGCCACCAAGACATCCAACTACGACGCGATCTACAACCTGCTGGAATCGCACCGCAAAGCGGGACAGACCGGCGGAGCGGGCTGGACGCCCGAGGCTGTGACGAACGCTCTGCTGGCGCTGCTGGAGCTGGACGCGACTGCCGCGGCGAAGAACGCCCCGCCGGTTGTCCCGCCCGGCATCACCGAGGATGAGGTCCGCGCGCTGGAGGCGGCGGCGAAGGATGCCGAGACCAAGGCGAAGGACGCGCGCGCGGCGCTCGATGCGCGCACGAAGGCGGCCGATGGCGCCGCCGAAAAGACGGCCGAAGACGTCGCCGCCGAAAATAGCAGGTTCGTGCCGGGCCATCCCGCGCCGCTGCATGTGTCCCCGATCCAGCAGCACGAGCCGACCCCCGCTGTGGCCGCCTCGCCGGTCCCGGTGCTGCCGTGAAGGCCGCTGCCGTGAAGGCCGCACCCGGCGACGGGCTGGCCGAATACCAGTCGGTCAAGCGCGTCCACGCGGGGGAGATTACGGAAGTGCTCGATAGCGGGTGCTACGTCCGCGAGGCCAATGGCGAGGCGGTGCTGCGGTTCTACGATCCGGGGATGACGATACGGTACACGCCGGTCGTTGGTGATTTCTGGCTGATATATTCGGACGGATATCAATCGATCAGCCCGCGCGCGGTGTTCGAGGATGGGTATTATCCGATCGAGGCGCCGAAGTCAGAGTAGGAGCGTGGTTCACCGCTATGTCCGCAACAGTCGCGAAACCGGAAAGGCTGGTCAAGCTACAGTTGCCGAGAAAACTTGGCTTTCTATTGGAGCAACATCCCTACAAAGTAGCCTACGGGGGACGGGGAAGTCTGAAATCATGGAGCTTTGCCCGCACGCTGCTGACACTGGGCGTTGACGAAGAACTCCGTATTCTGTGCGCGCGGGAAGTGCAGAAGTCGCTCGCCCAATCGGTCCACCAGCTTTTGAGGGATCAAATAAAGTCGCTCGGTTACGACGATCTATACGATGTGACCGAGAACGCCATCAGGGGAACCCGGCGGAACACGCTGTTCCGGTTCACCGGACTTTCCGATCAGACCGCCGAAAGCCTGAAGTCGTATGAGTCGTTCGATATCCTGTGGTGTGAGGAAGCGCAGGCCATAAGTCGCCGCAGTTTTCAGATCGCGCTCCCGACGATCTTCCGCACCAAGGGCGCCGAGGTATGGATCTCGTTCAACCCCGGGCTCGACACCGATGAGGCGTGGGATCGGTTCGTGGTCAACACGCCGCCGGGCGCCAAGGTTGTCGAGATGAACTGGCGCGACGCGGTAAGCTGCGGCTGGTGGACGCCCGAGATGGAGCGGTTGCGCCAGTGGGATTTGGTGCATTCCAAGAACGAATATCCAAATATATGGGATGGGCGGCCCAGCGTTGTACTCGCCGGCTCGATATATGCGACCGAGGTTGTCGAGACGATCACCGAGGGGCGGTTCCGGCCTATTCCGTATGACCCGAAATTGCCAGTCCACAGGGTGTACGATCTTGGTTGGAACGACCTGATGGTGTGCATCATGGTCCAAAAGCCGCACCCATCGGCGCTGAACATCATCAACTATCTCGAAGACTCCCACATTACGTATGCGAACTTCCTGGGCGCCATGGATCGGCTTGGCTACAAGTGGGGCACCGACTGGCTGCCGCACGACGCGGAAGCCCACGATCCGAAGTCGGGTACGAACGCGCGCAAGCTGCTCACCGGGCTCGGCTGCCGCGTCCAGATGATCCCGAAATCGAACCCCGAGGCGCGGATCAAGGCGGCGCGCATGATGTGGCCGCGCCTCTACATCGACCAGTCGAAGTTTGACACGCCGCCGGAACGCCCCGACCGGCTGCTGGGCGCCGCGCATCTGTTGGACCGCCTCAAGCGGTATCGGCGGAACGTGCCGAAGACGACTGACGAGCCGACCGGGCCAGCACACGATATTTCGAGTCACGGCGCGGACGCGTTTGGCAGCCTCGCCGAAATCGTGGATAGGATACGCAACGAGGGCGACCGGCCGGCGGTGAAGATCGCGCCCTACAAGAATGTCGATCCCGGGATGGGGATGCTCGGATGAAGGACCAAGACCCACAAGCGGTCTATCGCTTCCGCTGGACGAACTTCGAGTTGCGAGATTTTGTCCGAGGGTGCCGCGATCGAGCGGACATTCTTCGCCGCGACGCCAAGATATTGACCGCTCGCGCGGAGCAAATCGACGAGGAAGCGGCGGCGTGGGAGAGCGCCCTGGTAATCGCCGACGCCGATCCAGGAGAGGGCATGCTCGGATGACCACGCGGATCATCGCGAACGGCTGGACCGCCGCGCAGGGCGAAGTGATGCCGGTCGCGGATCTGCGCGAGCATGTGCGCGGCGAGGATTGCTGGTGCCGGCCGTTCTATGATGCGCACGTCCTGGTCCACAACAGCATGGACCGCCGAGAGGAATACGAGCGGGGAAGGAAGTTGTCCTGATGCACGCACACGCGACGTTCGCCCTTGCGCACCCGGTCCATGACCCGCTGCGCCAGATCGTTACGGGCCACTACTGGGCTTTCGACCGCGACACATCGGCCTGTTTGACCGTCAACATCGGCCAGGAATGAGCCGTCTACGCCGGCGGCCGTCCCGTTTGGCACCTGTCATTGTGCCACCAGGAGCGGACGGGGCCGGTGCCGGTGCTCCGTTGGAGCCCGACGCGATGGCGGAAGATGGAGGCGGTTCGCGACCGCATCCTGTTCGGCCTCGGCACCGATGAGCCGCTGATCCCGGTTTCGGGCGAGGAACGCGCGCGGCTCGGCGTGACGATGCAATGGCGCAAGCCGCTCTCAATCCAGGAGATCACGCAGTTGGCGCAGACCCCGGAAGTACGGGCGCGGCACGGCCGGCCATGAGCGCGTGATCGGCCTCGCCCCGTGAGCGCCGCCCCGCTCGCCATCGACCTGTTCTGCGGTCTCGGCGGCTGGGCGGACGGCCTGCTGGCCACAGGCTACTTCGTCGTGGGTTTCGACATCACGCGTCACGTCTACGGCGAGCATCGCTACCCGGCGCATCTTGTGATCCAGGACGTTCTCACGCTTCACGGATCGCAGTTTCGCGACGCCACCCTGATCGTCGCGTCGCCGCCCTGCGAGGCCTACAGCTACCGCGCGATGCCGTGGAGCCGGGCGAAGGCGCTGCCGCCGCCGGACAACAGCTTGTTCGAGGCGTGCTTTCGCATCCAGCGCGAGGCGTCCCAAGCATCGGGCCGGCACATCCCGCTGATCGTGGAGAACGTGCGTGGCGCGCAGAAGTGGGTCGGGCCGGCGCGGTGGCACCACGGCTCGTACTATCTCTGGGGTGACGTTCCCGCGCTGATGCCGTTCGCGGTCAAGGCGTTCAAGTCATCCGGCTGTCTCTGGTATCCGAAGACTGATCCGCGATGGAAGCCGGGATTGACCTTTCGCGACATAGCGGGCCGGCAAGCATTGGCCGGCGTAAAGCAGCGCGGCAGCGGCGCCGCGTGGTGGGACAAGGCGCTCGACCAGCGGCGCAAGGATGCCACAGCCATCAAGAACGCCGGCGGTTCGAGCCGCAAGTTCGCGAGCGCCATGATCGCCAAAATCCCGCTGCCGCTGAGCCTTCACATAGGGGCCACCTTTCGATGAGCGCCGCGCTATCCGCTCTCCCGGACGACATACCGCCCGAAGTGCGCGCCATGATCGGGCCGCATCTCGACCCGCCGGCGGCGGTGCTGTCGGCGATCGGCGTCGAGATTGCGAGCAAACGGGAGGAGGCCAAGGCACATCGATCATCGTCCGGCGTGGAAGCGACGTGGGCCGAGTGCGAGGACGCGTACATCGGCATGGACGATGCCAACCGGCATGAGTTTGCAAAAAGCCACTGGTCGAAGTCGGTGTCGATGACCGGGCCAGTCACGACCAGCAAAGCGCCCCAGGCACAGGACCATCGATCGACCGTGTATCTGCGCCTGACCTCGCGCTACGTCGACGCGGGCACCGCGAAGTTGGGCGAGATACTGCTACCCGCCGACGACAAGGCATTCAGCTTCAGCGAAATGCCGGTCACGGAACTGCTGAAAGCCGCCGAAGACGAGAGTCAGGTTGTCCACGACGGCCTTGGCGTGCCGCTCACACGGCCGCTGCGCAAGGGCGAGACGCCGCCGCCCGCGCCGCCGGCGTTGCCAGCGCCGGCCGCCGCGGCACCGCCCGGAGCGCAAGCACCCGCCGCACCACCGGGCGCCGCGCCTCTGCCGACGCTGGGCGCGCTCACGGCGCCGGCCGCCGCGCCACCCGGCGCCGCGCCGCCGCGCGTGCCGCTCACGGTCAAGGATCTGGCGACCGAGCATATCGAGACCGCGCGCAAGCGGGCCAAGGCCGCGGAGACCCGGATCTCCGACTGGATGACGCAGACGGGGTATCGAGGCGAAATCCGCAAGGTGATCCACGACGCGGCCCGCATCGGCGTCGGCGTGCTGAAGGCGCCGACCCCGCGCACCAAGCGCGTCATGGCCGTCACCACCGGCGACGACGGCAGGATCGACATCGAGTTCAAGGAAACGATCGTGCCGGCCTCGTCATGGGCCGATCCGTGGAACATATTTCCCGACCCCGCATGCGGCGAAAATATCCAGGATGGCGACTACTGCTTCGAGCGGGACCACATGAGCGCGCGCAAGGTCCGCGAGTTGAAGCGGCTGCCGGGCTACATCGGCGCCGCGATCGACAAGGTGCTGGAGGAAGGGCCGAACAAGGCCAACACATCCGAGAGCCGCCAGGGCGAGACAAAAGGCCGCTACGAAGTCTGGTACTTTTACGGGATGCTGTCCAAAGACGAAGTGTGCGCGATCAACCGGGCCGCCGGCAATCCGTCGGCGTGGAACGAAGGGCTCGACGAAGAAGCGCACGTCATCGTCACGCTCATCAACGACAGCGTGGTGCGCGCCACCATCAACCCGTTGGACAGCGGCAAATTCCCCTTTCATTCCCTGCCCTGGCAGCGGCGCGCGCAGCACTGGGCCGGCGTCGGCGTGGCGGAGCAAATGCGCACGCCGCAGAAGGTGGCGAACGCGGCGCTCCGCGCGCTGCTCAACAACGCGGGCAAGAGCGCGGGCAGTCAGCTTGTGGTCGACATGGCCGCGATCCGGCCGGCTGACGGAAGCTGGGCCATCACACCCGACAAAATCTGGGAGAAAACCCAGGAGGGGCCGTCGGACGTGCGGCAGGCCATGATGGCGATCGAAATCCCGAACGTTGGCGAGGCGCTGATGAACATCATCACCCTCGCCGAGCGGTTCGCGGAGGAAACCACCAGTATTCCGCTGATCGCGCAGGGGCAGTCGGGAGCAACCACGCCCGACACTTTGGGCGCGACCCAACTTCAGAACAACAACGCCAACCAGCTACTGCGCGCGATCGGATACGCGTTCGACGATTTCATCACCGAGCCCGTGGTGCGGCAGTATTACGAATGGCTGTTGCTCGACCCGGACGTGCCGAACGAAGAAAAGGGCGATTTCCAGATCGACGCGCACGGGAGCATCGCGCTGGTCGAGCGCGCGATCCAGGACCAGTCGATCGCCACAATGGCGCAGATGGCGATGCAGCCGGCGTACGGGATCGACCCGAAGAAGTGGGCCAAGCTGTTCATCGCGTCGAAACGACTGAGCCCGGACGACCTGATGTACTCGAAAGAGGATCAGGCGAAGATCGACGCGGCGCCGCCGCCCGAGGCGCCTGCCGTGACCGTGGCGAAGATCGCCGCCGACACCGCGATGAAGCAGCTCGCCGCCAAGCAGACGACCGAGCAGCAGTCGCAGCAGTCCGAGGAACGCATTGCCCAGGCGGCGAACACGCTGGAGGGCGGGCATGTGCAGAACGAGGCGCAGCGGGTTCAGGCGGAGCAGCACCGCACGCAAGTCGATGCGACGGTGCGGCTGCACCAGATCGCGGCCGAGCGCGACCTCGCGATCATGCAGTATGCGAACGCGCACCAGATTTCCATCGACGCGGCTAAGGTGGAACTCGCAAAGACGTCAATGCAGTTGCAAACTGAGCGCGACCTAAACGCCGCGAACAACAGCTTGGCCGAACGTCACCACCAGCGCGAGATCGCGGCCCGGCCGCCGCCGCCGGTCCAGGCTCCGGGGCGCGCGGCACCCGGGCACGCCTTCGATCAGTCAACCGCGCCATGAAACGGGAAACTCCCTGGACCGCGGAGGAAGTCGCCGAACTCACAAGGCGGTGGGGCGCGGGGCAAAGCGTCCGCACCATCCGCAAGGCGATGGGGCGATCCGCGGGATCGATCACGGGAAAAGCCGCTCGCATCGGCTTGGAGGCGCGCCCGTCACCCATCGCGTTCGTGCCGCGGATGCGGGCCGGCGCCTGCCCGTTCCCGACAATCCGAGACGGAACGCCGGTCGCGTGCGGTAAGCCGCTCGCCTGGGCGGGCGACTACTGCCCAGAGCACCACGTCGCGGCCTACTGCCGGTCGGAGAGCCGGGCCGAAACTTAACCCGAGGAAAAACCCATGGGCCGACTCATCCTGTTCGCGGGGCTGCTGGCGCTTGCGCTGGCGGCGCCCGCGGCCTTCGCCGACACGCGCTCCGTCCCCGGCGAGCTTGTCCTGGTGCCGCTCGACGTGGCGGTCGTCACCACCGGTGGCGTCGCGGTCACGGCCCTGGCCGTGGGCCACCGCACCGCCGGCGGCTACATCCAGAACCCCGTCGGGGCCGCCGCGCCGCTGTGCATCAACGAGCTGGGCACCGCCAGCGGCACCACGTCCGCCGGGTCGGTCGTGTGCATCGCGCCCGGCGCCACGTTCACCATCACACCCAGCCCACGGCCGCTGTCGGTCGTCTCGAGCGACAGCAACCACGCGTTCGCCGGGGCCGGCTGGACCGAATAGCGGTGTCGGATCGGGTCATCGCCGACTTCGAGCTGACGACCAACGACAAGACCAGCGGGCTATGGCTGCGCCTGACCGCGCACCTGGAGGCGCGGCTCGCCGCCTTGCGCGTCCGCAATGACAACGCCGCGCTCTCGGACATCGAGACCGCCGCGCTCCGCGGCGAAATCCGCGCGCTCAAGACGCTCCTGCGGCTGCGCGAGGACCGGCTGATCTTTAGCCAGGACTGAAACCTACCATGGCCGAGACTGACAACGACGCCGCGATCGCGGCGCGCGAGGACGCGGAGCTTGCCTCCGGGTTCACCGACCTTTCGCCACCGCCGCCGAAACCCGAGGCGAAACCGGACGCGGCGGCCAAGCCCGACGAACCCGCGCGCGCGGAGACGCCACCCGAGTACGTCAAGATCAGCAAGAAGGAATGGGAGGAAGTGCGCGCGGCGGCGGCGAAAACCGCGAGCTACGACGCGCAACTCAGCAAACTGTTCGGCTCGACCGGCAACCTCCAGACCACCATCAAGGGACTCCAGGAGCGGACGCAAGCCGGCCGGAAGGTAGAGATCCCGAAAGACGCGTTCGAGCGTATGTCCAGGGACTTCCCCGAACTCGCGGAGCAGACCCGAGAGGCGCTGGAACGGGCACTCTCGGGCATGACCGGGACCGGCACGGCCGCGCACGACCCGGCCGCGCTTGAGGCGATGCTGGCGCGGCACACCGCCGCGAAGGAACTTGAAGTGCTGGAGGACGCATACCCGGAATGGCGAAAAATCGTCGGCGCCGTCGACGTGACGCGCGAGCGGCCCGACCCGAAAAACCCGTTCCGCCGCTGGCTTGCCGGCCAGGACGCGGCCTACCAGAACAGGATCAACAACAGCGAGAGCGCCGCCGTCATCGCGCGCGCGATCCGGCGGTTCCAGTCCGAGACCAAAGGCGGAGCCCGCCCGTTCACGCCAGAGCGCACGCCTAATGCCGCGCGCGCCGATCGCATCCGCCAAGCCGTGCAGCCACGCGGCGACAACGCCGTCGCGGCGGCCGGGCCGACAGATGACGAAATGTTCGAGGCCGGCTTCCGGTCCCGCTAACCCCAAAGGATTACCCCATGACCGTCACCATCACGTCGACGAACCCCACGCCGACCGAGGCGGCCGGCGTCGCGGCCTTCGCGGGCGCCTTCACGGTCGCCGGCGCCGGGGGCGAGGCGAGCGCAGCGGCCGGCGCGGGCACGCCGGCCACGGTCACATCCGGCGCCGGGACTTCGACAATCGCATCCGGCGCGGGCGCGTCCACGGTCCCCGCGGCGGCGGCGGCCGTAAACCCGTTCCCGGCGAACGCCGCGCTCGCGCCGTTCCCCAGCCCGGAAAACTCCACGATCATGCTGCTGGGCGGCGTTGTCAGCGGCGAGCCGTATCTGCGCGACGCCACCGGCGCCGTGTGGACTCTGGAAATCGTCGGCGGGCTGGGCTGTCCGTTCCTTAATGGAAACGAGGTTTCAACCGCGGGAAGCGGGCCGAACATCACCGAAATGCTGATACGAGGCGGCGCGGTTTGGGTGCAGGTCGGCACCGGCCAGTGGCAGACGTTCAACGCGTCGATGGGCTGCTTCTACAATGGAGCCTTGCCGCCCGCGTCGACCGGCACCGTCGCCGCGGCATCGAGCACGGCCGCCCCGGCGCTGCCAGCCGCGCCCACGCCCAGCGCCATCGCGCCCGGGTCGACCGGCGTGGTTCACACGGTCGCCGCCACCGGCGGCCAGTACAGCACCATCAGCGCCGCCATCCTCGCGGCCGGCGCGGGCGACACGATTTCCGTGGCGCCCGGCACCTATCACGAGACCCCGCCGACCATCACCGTGCCGCTGCGCATCAGCTCGGTCTCGCCGGGTGCCACGATCGACGCCAACGGCCTGACCAGCACGCTGGCGCGCGGGAAAGCGGCGATTTGTCCGACGGCTGACTGCATCGCGGACTGGATGTTCGGGGTGAACGTCGCGCTCGACCAAACCCAGTCCGGCGAGACAGCGGCGTTCCGGCCGGACGTCGGGTGCGGATATTTGACCCTCAACGACTGCGGCGCGAGCGCGTGCCAAACCGGCATCGGCGCCGGCGGCGCGCCATGCGTCGTCGTCGTCAATCGCGGGACCTACAGCGACTGCGGCCTGCCCGACGGAAAGAGCCATAATGTGTACATCTCGTCCGGCGCGACTTCCCTGACGCTCAACAATGTGGTCGTCACAAAACCCCGTTTCGCGCACGCGATAAAATGCCGCGCGCCGCAGTTCACCATGACGGGCGGCGAAGTGGACGCGCCGGAGGGTTCGCCGATCGACCTGCCGGATGGCGTGTCGACCACCGCGGTTATTTCCGGCGTCGCTGTCAACAAGGGCGCGGCCGATGACAACCATAACGTGTTCTCTGTCAACGAGGAGTCCGTCGCCAACGGCACGGCCGGCGTGCTGTTCACCGCCTGCACCGTCAACGCGGCGTGCGCGAATCCCTTCATCCAGACGGCCGGCGCGGTCGTGACGTTCGACGCGGCGTGCAAGATCACCGGCAATCCGATCAGCGCGAACGCGTCCGGCGGCGGCTCCGTCGTGGGGCTGCCCAAGGCAGCCTAAATGTCAAACGAAATCTCCACTAGGGCGCGGTACGCGTTATAGTGATTCCAGGGAAGGCGCCAGAGTTGCAAGCTCTGTCGCCGCCCGAAATCGAGCCCCGCTAGGGCTCGAATGGCAACGACTGGGCCGCGCGAGCGGCTTGGCCTGCGACCGGCGCCCCTGGGACGACGGTTTCTTGCAATCGCCAATGCAATGAAACCCATGTCCGCAGGACACCATAACCATGGCTATGCAAAATTTCTCCCTGACGCCTGGAAGAATCAACAAATTCAAGGGGGAAATTCTCTCCCACGCCGTCCCCCTCGAAGTGTTGGGAAAGACCGGCCGGCAGATCCCAATGCCGCGCAATTCCAGCGACACATACGTTGCCCGGCGCTGGCTGCCCTACGGCGCGACCGCGACCAACTCCAGCACGATGAACCAGTTCTACCAGAACGCGCCTGGGGATCGCGGCACCGCTGTTACACAGGCGCATCTGATCCAGGAAGGCGTGACGCCGCCGCCCGACTCCATCGTGCCGATGGACATCACCGTGGTCGTGCAGCAGTACGGTTGCCTCTATGGCTTCACCGACAAGACCTACGACCTGTACGAAGACGACATTCCGAAAGCGATGATCGAACAGATTGGCGAGCGGATCACGTTCGTCAACGAAATGATTATCTGGGGCGCGCTGCGCGGCTGCACCAACGCCTACTACGGCGGATTGGGCACCAGCGTTGCCACCGTCGCCGGCGGCCTGACGCTCGGCATGGTTCGCAAGATCGCCAAGAACCTCCAGGCGAACCACGGCAAGCCCGTCAACAAGGTGCTCAAGGCCGGGCCGAACTTCGGCACCGATGCCGTCGCGGAGGGCTACACGGTCTATTGCCACACGGATCTTGAGCCCGACATCCGCGACCTGCCGAATTTCACGCCGGCCGAGCAGTACGCGAGCGGCATGCCGATCGCGAACGAAATCGGCAAGTGCGAGCGGTTCCGCTTCATCACGTCGCCCGATCTTCCCTCGATCCAGGACGGCGGCGCGGCGATCGGCGCGACCGGGCTCTACTCGACCACGGGCGTAAGCCTCGACGTGTATCCGTTCATTGTCACCGCGCAGGATGCGTGGGGACAGATCGCTTTGCGCGGAAAAGACTCGCTGTCGCCGACGTTCCTGCCGCCCGGGGAGAAATCCAAGGCCGATCCACTGGGCCAGCGCGGGTATGCAGGGTCCGCTTGGTGGAAAGCGATTATGATCGAAAATCCCGGCTGGATGGCTGTGGGTTTCGTCGGATCGAAGGTGTTGGTGTAATGCTCGACACCATATCGCGATACCTGGAGGGCCTCACCGAATCCAAGTTTCGCTACGCGCTCAAGCGGATTTTCAATCCGATCGCGGATCGTATTTCGTCGCAGGCGCTAACCTCCGCCGGGCTCGTCATCAACGCGGGCGGCGCCACGTTCGCCAAAACCGGGACCAACATCACATACGCCACGGCGGGCGGCCTCCTGGTGCAGCTCGCCGCGGGCACCGCCATGCCGGCGCTGACCGGCATCACGACGCTCGCGGGCGGCTACAACGTCGCCTGCTTCTTCGTGAACAGCGCGGGCGTCGTGACGGTGGCGGGCGGGCAGCGCGCGGCCACGCTTGCCGGCGTCGGCTGGCCGCAATTCCCGGTAGGATGCGCGCTGATCGGCATCCTGATTATTTCGGGAGCGGGCGCATTCACCGGCGGCACAACGCCGCTCGATACCGCGACGACTGTGTACCTCTCGCCGGTTGGGGCCTTCGACCCCACCGTGCTGCTCTAAGGAGCCCCGAAAATGGCCGACAACCTAAACTTTGAATACGGCAGCACCGAAGGTCAGACGAACGCCCTGATGGTCGCCGGAACCGGCTCGACGATCACCACGACCGCGATCGGAACCGGCGTCATCAACGGCAAGTGGACGGCGCAGTTCGCCGCGCAGACGAACACCGCGACGCCGACGGTCGACGGCACCACCGGCCTCGCCTTCCTCCCGATGATCGCGAACACATGCTGCGCCATTGTCTTCGGCATCAACATGGCCGGCGCGCTGATGATGTGCCAGGGGCCGATCGTCGCCACCAGCGCGGGTGTCACGACAACGCCTGGGCCAATCCTCATCGCCCCGCAATTCCCCGACCTGCCGAACAACATGGTGCCGCTGGCATACACCATCGTCAGCGTCGCGCCTTCGGGTGCGCCGTGGACTCCGGGCACCAGCTCGTGGACTGCCTCTGGCGTCACCGCGACGACGTTTCAGAACGTCACTCAGCTTCCGAACCGGCCGCAGATTTCCTAGCGGCACACATCGCCCGGTTGCCCGGGCTTTCCGCCATCGCGCTGGCGGTCACAGCGCGCGTTTCGTCCCTGAAACTCGCCGCCCGGCTGTCAGGGCTGGGCGGCCTTTTCGCATCGCGAACCAAATGCCACGCAAGGAACTGCACTCGGACGATCTGCCGCAGGTCGAGCAGCGCGCGCCGATCCCCGACAACGCCACTGAGTACGAGGGCGATGTCATTCTTACGGACAAGCTGCCGTCGACGGGTTACGCCGATGACCTCGCGTTCATGGATGAGCCTGTCGTCATCCGCCTGGAGCCCAGCAGCGACAAGAACGCCGCGAACGTCTTTCCTGTCTGGGTGAACGGCCAGGGCGCCCAAGTCTTGATGAACGGCGCGTGGCGGGAAATCACGTATCTGCCCGTGGGCCAAGTGCTGACCGTCAAGCGCAAGGTGCTCGAAGTCATCATCCGCGCGAAGGTTGACACCGTGACGACGGTTATCCGCGAGATGGATGCCGAGCGCCCGAACAACGTCATCCAGCGTTTCACAAGCGCGGTGATGTCATTCTCGGTAATCGAGGACAGGAACCCACGCGGCGCCGGGTGGATTCAAGAGCAGCGGCGCCGGAATCTGTAAGTGAACTTCCTCGCCCTCTGCCAGCGCGCGGTCACGGAATGCGGCGTGGCGAGCGGACTGGCGGTTGCGTCGGCGCTGCCCACCGTCGTCGGCGTGACCGGCAGCATCGCCCGCGTCGTCAACTGGGTCGGGGACGCGTGGAACGACATTCAGATTGCGCACGACGACTGGGACTTCTTGCGCAGCAGCAACGTCCTCGGGGCCGGCGCTTCGTTCGCGACGATCGCCGGGCAGGCCAGCTACCCGCTTGGTGTCTTTCCGACAACGGTTGGCGCCCCTGGAACCGTCGGCATCGCGCCGGACAGTTTCGGCAAGTGGGATCGCGAGACGTTCCGCAACTTCGTGACGGCCGAAGGATACTTGAGCGAGAATTACCTGGACGAAATCCCGTTCGATGTCTGGCGAGACAGCTACATGTACGGCGCGATGCGCTCCGAGCAGACGCGCCCTGTCGTGGTTGCCGTGGGGCCGGATCAGTCTGTGTGCCTCGGGCCGCCGCCGGACGGCAATTACACGATCACCGCCGACTATTTCATGGCGCCGTCCGTGATGGCGCTGGACACAGACTTGCCGATCGGGCTGCCGACAAAGTTCCACATGCTGATCGTGTATCGGGCCATGACCAAATATGGCCAGTACGAGGCGGCCCAAGAAGTTCTTGAACGCGGCCAGCAAGAGTACGCCCCGATGTATTCGCGGCTGCTGGCGGTGCGCGCGCCGCGCATGTCGTTCTCGGGATCGCTCGCCTGATGAGCGCCACCATATCCCTCGCCGGCCCGTCGACGGTGCCAGGCGCCCCGCAGATCACCCCGGCCGCGATCGACACGGCCGTCAATACCGCGCTGGCGACCAACGCCGCGACCGCCGCCGCCGCCACCGCCGCCGAGGTAGCGCGCGCCACCGCGGCGGAGGCGTTGCTGGCGCCGAAGGCATCGCCGGCATTCACCGGGATCCCGACGGCGCCGACGGCCGCGCCGGGCACCGCGACCACCCAGCTCGCGACCACCGCCTTTGTCGGCGCGGCCGTCGGCGCCGGCACCGTCACCAGCTTCAACACCCGGGCCGGCGCCGTCACCCTGACCAGCGCGGACGTGACCACCGCCCTCGCGTTCACGCCCTACTCGGCCGCCAACCCGTCCGCCTATCAGACGGCGGCGAATGTCACCGCCGCGCTGGCGCCCTACGCCCTCACGACGGCGCTGACCACGGAGACCACCCGCGCCACGACGGCGGAGGCGCTGCTGGCGCCGCTCGCGTCGCCTGCCCTTACCGGGATCCCGACGGCGCCGACGGCCACGGCGGGCACCGCGACGGCCCAGCTCGCCACGACCGCCTTCGTGAGCACGGCCGTCGCCGCCGGCGTGACCACGTTCAACACCCGGTCCGGCACCGTCACCCTGACCAGCGCCGATGTCACCGCCGCCCTCACGTTCACGCCCTACTCGGCCGCCAACCCATCCGGTTTCCAGACGGCCGCGAGCGTCGCCACGGCGCTGTCGCCATACGCCCTGACATCGAGCCTCGCGCCCTACGCGCTCACGGCGTCGCTGCCCGTCGCCTCGACCACCACGCCCGTCATCGATGGCACGGCCACCGCCGGCGTCGCCGCTGCGTTCGCGCGCGGCGATCACGTTCACCCCACCGACACGAGCCGCTACGCCGCGTCGAACCCGTCGGGGTTCCAGACGGCCGCGAACGTCACCAGCAGCCTCGCGCCCTACGCCCTGACCACGTCGCTGTCGCTCCTGGCACCGCTCGCATCGCCGACCTTCAGCGGCACCCCGGCCGCGCCGACGGCCACGGCGGGCACGAACACCACCCAGCTTGCCACCACGGCTTTCGTCACCACCGCTGTCTCCGCCAGCGTGTCGGGCGTGGCATCGTTCAACACCCGAACGGGAACCGTCACGCTGACCAGCGGCGACGTCACCGGCGCCCTCGGGTTCACGCCCTACAACTCCGGCAATCCGAGCGGCTACCAGACCGCCGCGAACGTCACCACCAGCCTTAGTTCCTACGCGCCGCTCGCATCGCCGGCGCTCACGGGCACACCGACGGCGCCGACGGCCACCGGCGGCACGAACACCACCCAGCTTGCCACGACGGCCTTCGTAACGGCGGCCGTCCCCGCCGCCTCCAGCACCACGCCGGTCATCGACGGCACCGCGACGATCGGCGTCTCCACCACGTTCGCGCGCGCGGATCACGTCCATCCGACAGACACGAGCCGCTACGCGGCGTCCAATCCGTCCGGCTACCAGACGGCCGCGAACGTAACCACGAGCCTTGGATCCTACGCGCCGCTCGCATCGCCGGCGCTTACCGGCACACCGACCGCGCCTACGGCCACCGCCGGCACGAACACCACCCAGCTTGCCTCGACTGCTTTCACGACAGCGGCCGTCGGCGTGGAGACGACGCGCGCCACGGGGGCGGAGGCGCTGCTCGCGCCGCTCGCATCGCCGGCGCTTACCGGCACCCCGACGGCGCCTACGGCCACGGCGGGCACGAACACCACCCAGCTCGCGTCGACGGCGTTCACCACCGCCGCCGTCGGCGTGGAGACCGCGCGCGCCACGGCGGCGGAAACGGCGGTGCAGACGATCGCCTACGATAACATTGGGCGGAACAAGCTGCACAACCCGCTGTTCAACGTGGCGCAGCGCGGCGCTGGGCCGTTCACCACCAATGGCGCCTACACGGCCGATCGCTGGACGCAATCTCTTTCGACAAGCACCCTCAGCACCACGCTTGTCTCGCTCGCGGACACGGATCGGACAGCGATCGGCGACGAGGAAGCGCAGAACGGTCTACAGGTGGTCTTCGGCGGAACGTCGGGCGCGGGCGATTATGCGTATTTACAGCAACGCATCGAGAGCGTGCGGCGGCTAAGCAACAAGACCGTTACGCTGTCATTTTGGGCGCGCGCGACATCGGGCACGCCCAAAATCGGTTACAACTGGACACAGTTTTTCGGCTCTGGCGGATCACCGTCGGCGCAGGTCAACTTCAATTCGGGCGCCACGGCGGCACTCTCGACGACGTGGACTCGCTATTCCATAACCGTCGCTGTCCCGAGTGCCTCGGGCAAAACGCTGGGCACGGCAGGCGATTTCACCTCCCCGAATTTTTGGTTCACGTCCGGCGCTACCAACAACGCCGCCGCCGGCGGCATCGGTGTGCAGTCCGGTACGATCCAGCTTTGGGGCGTGCAGCTTGAAATCGGCCCGGTTGCCACCGCGATCGAAAAGCTCGGTTTCAGCCTGGATTTCATCAACTGCCAGCGGTTCTATCAGACTGGTTTCCTTCTGGCACAATGTTATAACCCCGTTGCCAACTCCGCCTTCGGCGCGACCGCGTTTCTGCCGGTCGTGATGCGCGCGGCTCCCACGACCGCGATTTTGGCAAATAGTAACGTCAACATGGGAACAATCACGCCGAATGCGTATTCGGCCGGAACCGTTACTTTCGGCGCCGCCGCGACGGCCGTGGGTTATACGGCGATCAATGTGACATTCTCCGCGTCGGCGGATCTGTAGCGTGAACGCCGTCGCGAAAATGCCGGCGGTCAAGTACAGCCAGACTGCTCTGGGCGGCGGCGTCTCCGGGCAGGGCGTGGCATTTCCTGGTGGCCTCGACCTGACGACGCCTTCGCTGCGGCTTCAGCCTGGGGCGTTACGAGACTGCGCTAACTTCGAGTGCGCCCAGTTCGGCGGGTATTCCCGGATCCAGGGCTACGAGCGGGTCGACGGGCGGCCGGCGCCATCCGCGGCGCTCTACACCATCCTCCAGCTCACGGTCGCGACGGCTGACTTTTCATCCGATTTCAGCCCGGACTTTACCGACGGCGCGCTGACCATCATGGGCGTCTCTGTCGGCCAAACCGTCACCCAGGCCACGAGCGGCGCGACTGGGACCGTCATCGCCATCTCGAACGGCGTCACGCCCTACCTTGTGCTTACCCAGGTCACGGGGAACTTCATGGTCGGGGCAGCCGTGACAGGCCCTGGCAGCGTGGCGATCGGCACGGTGGCGGCGCGCACCGCCTCGATCAGCGCCCTGAACGGCGCGATTTACCTCGCCGCGGCGGCCGACGTGTATCGCGCCCTGATCGGCCCCGTGCCTGGCAGCGGGCCAGTCCAGGGCGTTGTCGCCATGGCCTTCCTCGGGGTCGACTGTTTGTTCGCCTTCCGGGCCAACGTCGGCGGCACGGCAACGCTGCTGTGGAAGGCCAGCCCGGCGGGATGGGTCGCGGTCCCGTATTTCAACCTCATCGCGTTCACCGGCGGCGGCGTCGCCAACCCGCTCGATGGCGACGTGCTGACGCAGGGCGGCGTCACAGCGACCATCATGCGTGTCATGTGGCAGTCGGGCGGATGGTCGGCCACCGGGGGCACCGCCGTCGGCCAGTTCGTCATCACGGCTTCGGCGGGCGGCAGCTTCGCGGCCGGCGCCGCGCACACGACCAGCGGCGCGACGCTCACGCTGTCGGGGCCAGCGGCACCGATCGCCATGGCGGCCGGCGGGCGGTTCCAATTCGACAAGGCGAATTTCAGCGGCCAGCTTATCACGCGGCGCATCTACGGATGCGATGGCGTCAACCCTGCTTTCGAGTTCGACGGCGTCACGCTGGCGCCGATCAACACCGGGCTATCGCCGAACGCGCCGAGCAACATCCACTTCCACAAGAATTACCTGTTTCTGACACAGGCCGCGTCGCTGCTCTATTGCGCGGCGGGCTCACCTTTCATGTGGGATTCGATCGACGGCGGCGGCGAAATCGCCAGCGGCGACACCATCACCGGGCTCATCACGCTGCCGGGAAGCCAGACGACGGCCACCCTCTGTGTCTTCATGCGCACCAACGCCGCGTTCCTTTACGGCCTCGATCCGACCACGTTCAATTTCGTGACGTTCAACACCGGCATCGGCGGCGTTCCATATTCGATGCAAAACCTATTCGATACTTTCTTTCTTGACGATCTTGGTGTTGTCACCTTGAAGACTACGCTCAACTGGGGAAACTTCCTGCCCACAACACTAACAAAGAACATCCTACCGTTTATCCAAAAGGAGCGCGGCAACCTTCTTGCCTCGACGCTCAATCGTGAGAAAAGTCAATACCGCCTGTTTTTCAATGACGGCTACGGGCTGTGGGTGACGGTGCTCAACCAGCAGTATCTCGGCTCCGCGCTGGTGCTGTTTCCCAACCCGGTTAATTGCGTCGACACCACCAACCTGATCGACGACAGCGAGGCGACGTACGCGGGGTCGGTGTCCGGCGGCTACGTCTACGAGCTTGACACCGGCACGAGCTTCGACGGCGCGGCGATCCCGGCCTACTTCGTGACGGCATGGGACGCGATCAAAAGCCCACGCATCCTGAAGCGATTCCGCGCCGCCTCGCTGGAAGTGCAAGGCAGCAGCTACGCCGACATAAGCTACGGATACCAGATCGGATACGACAGCACGCAGCTCGCGCAACTGCCGGCGATCGATGTCCCGCTGAATCTCGGGGCGGTTCCCAACTGGGACAGCTTCGTGTTCGACAATTTCACATGGGATGGCACCGGCCTTTATCCGAGCGACGTGGACGAGACCGGCACCGCCGAGAATATCCGCATCACCGTCAGTTCCGGCACGAATTACATCGGCGCCTACACGATAGCCTCGGTGATTCATCACTATTCGATGCGGCGGGGGATGCGCGTGTGACCAATATTTTCTACACCCCGACTGGCAATCCCGCGACCGGATCGGAAGGGCTGTCGGCACTCATCCGGGCGGAGTTCGCGCTCATCGCGGCGGCGTTCAACTCCGTTCCGCAGTTCAACACGATCGGCGCCTACACCAGCATCTTCCAACAGGTTGGCAGCTACACGTACATCCTGCCGCCGCAGTCGGGAACGCTCGCGGAAATCTCGGATGTGACCACCGCTGTCGCCACCGAGACGACGGCCCGGATCGCGGCGGATGCCGTCAACGCCGCCGCCATCGCGGCGGAGACGGCGCGCGCGCTGGGCGTCGAGGCGACCAACGCCAACGCGATCGCGGTCGAGACCGCGCGCGCGACGGCGGCGGAGGGCACCAAACAGCCGACGCTCGGCTTTACCCCCGTGCAACAGGGCACGGGGATCGGGCAACTCTCCAACGTGGTCAAGATCGGCTGGAGCGGGGCCGGCCTGCGGATCACCGTCGACGGGTCCGACCAAGGGCTGTTCGTCACCACGGCGATCCCGCAGGGGTTCCTGCTCGCGGCGACGGCGGCGACGACGTATCAGCCGCTTTCGCCCACCCAGCCGTACGTGCGGAACGCCTGGGGCACGAATCAAGTGTATCTGGGCTACTACGCCGGCCAGCTCGTCGCGCAGGTCGACAGCACTTATTTCGGGCAGGTTCCGACCCAGAGCTATCCCGGCAATTTCACGCGCAACGGTGACACCGTTTCTTTCGCCAGCGTCACCGCATCCGGCGGCGGCACGTCGGCGCTCTGGGCCAGTTCCGGCGGAAACCTCAAGCTGACCAACGCCTCCGGCGTCAGCATGTATATGCGTGAGAACAACGCATCGCCATGGGGCGTGCAGTTCTGCAACAACGCCTATACCACCGTGGTCGCGAGCATCGACGATACCGGCAACACAAGCTGTGCCGGGAATCTATCGGCGCAGGGCGCGGTCTACCCCGGCAACGTGGCGTCCGGCGGCGGGTTTTTCCTGCTTGGTGGCGCGACCTATCACATAATCAATCTGAGTACGGACGGTTGGAAGCTCTCGTACACGCGAAGCAACGGCACCCTGACCTATTTCAACGCCGCGGCGACCGCGCTCTTGAATCTCGACGGGTCCGGCAATCTGACCGTGACCGGCAACGTCACCGCCGCGAACGTCTCGGACGAACGCACCAAGCGCGACATCCAGCCTTTCCGGCGCGGGCTGCAAGCGATCCTCGGATTGCAGCCGATCGAGTACCGCTACAACGGCGAAGGCGGCACCACCGACGACGGCAAGAGGCGCTGGGGCGTCACCGCGCAGCAGGCGCGGATGCATCTGCCCGAGGGCGTGTACGCCACGCCGGAGCCCGCGAACGACCCCACCAGGGAGAGCGGCCACGCCGCGAAGGTCCGGCTCGACGGCCAGCTATCGTTCGATGAGCAGCCGCTGATCTACGCGATGGTCAACGCGTTTCAGGACGTCGTCGCGGAACTGGCGGCCGTGAAATCCCGCCTCGCGGCATTGGAGGCACGCCATGGCGGCGTATAGCGCCCTGGCCGACCCGTCCGCCTTCTTGCGCACGGCGGACGGCGTGATCGTGCATCTCGACCCGAGCGGGAAGAATGCCGACTGGAACGCGTGCGCGGCGTGGCTTGCGGCAGGCAACACGCCGGACCCGCTGCCGCCGGTCGGGCCGCCGACCCAGATCCAGGCCGACGTGTTCCTCGCGCGGTTCACGCCAACCGAGCAGATCGCGGTCCAGGCCGCGTCGCTGGTCAATCCGCAGATCGCCTTCGGCCTAACCCTCGGGCTCGCGCAAGGCTTCGTCATCCTGACGTCGCCGATCCTCGCGAACTGGATGGCGGGACTGGTTGCCGCGGGCGCGATCACGCCGGCCCGTTCCGCCGCGATCATGACCCCGTAGGCGCAGCCAATGTCAGGCACCACCACGACGGCGATTCCCGGTATGTCGGGGCTCATCAACACCGCGCCGAACCCGCTCGCCCCGGGCGCCGCGCCGATGACAGCGCCCGCGCCCGCGCCCGCGCCGACCCCCACGACCACGACCGCCCCCGTCACCACCGCGCCGGCCACGGGGCAGACCGTGGGCAACACCACTGTCGCGCCGTACACGCCCGCCAACGCCACGTCGCAGAACGCCACCGCCGTCGGCAGCACGCCCAACGCGTTCACCGTCTCGCCGAACCAGACCGTCTCGGGGCAGATCGCCAACATCATCGCGTCCGGCTCGCCGCTGATGCAGGAGGCGACCGCCAACGCGAAAAACCTGATGAACGAGCGGGGGCTCATCAATTCCAGCGCCGGAATAACGGCCGATCAATCGGCGCTGTACACGGCCGCGACGCCGATCGCGACGGCCGACGCGGCGACCTACAACACGGCGGCAACGAACACGACCACCGCGCAGAATACCGCGCTGGCCGCGCAAGCCGCCGCGCAGAATACCGCCGGCCTGCAAAACGCGCAGCTCGCCACGTCGACCAGCGTGAGCAACGCCGCCGCGGCGAACACCGCGTCCTCCGCCGCGCAGTCGATCGCGAGCGCCACGAACCTCGCCGATGTCAACAACGCATCCTCGCAGGCCATCGCCCAACTCCAGGCCAACACATCGTTGTCCGTGCAGGATAAAGCCAGCGCGACAAGCACACTCATCGCGAATATCCAGGCCAACACCAGCCTGTCCAATCAGGATAAGCAGGACGCGACCACGCTGGCGGTCCAGCAGCAGCAGACCGCCCTGCAAACATACCTCGGCCAGTTGTCATCGAACACGACCCTGACCACCCAGCAGATCGCAACCCAGGCCACGGCGGCGCTGGCGGCCGTCAACAATACCAGCGCGCAGACGATCGCCAACATCCAGTCGAACACCAGTCTGAGCGTGGAACAGCAGTCGGCCGCGTCGGCGCAAGTCATCGCCGCCGAGAACAACCAGAATGCCGTTACGGTGGCGAACCTGAACAACGCGGCGGCGCTGCAAAACATCGCGGCGAACGGCCAGATAAGCGAGCAGGTCCAGGAGATTACCAACAACAACAAGACGCTGATCCAGACATCGTCCGGCGCGTCGCAGCTCTATACCCAGGCGCTTGCGAACCTGTCGTCGATCATGGCGAACACGAACCTTTCCACGGCTCAGCAGACCCAGGCGCTCAATAATCAGGTCCAGCAGCTTAACGATGGCCTCCAGGCTTTGAACTCGATCGCGGCGAACACCGACGCCACATCGACGCTGGTTTTCGGCGATAGCGGCGCGGCGGCGGCGGCGGCGGCGGCGGCCAACTCGAACACGCCGCCGACGGACACCGCCAACCTCGCCGCTGTCAATCAATCGGCCAGCGCCGGATGAACCCGTTTCTCGTTCTGGCTTTGCCGCGATCAAGAACCCGGTGGATGTCGCGGTTCCTGACCTACCGCGACGCCATCTGCGGGCATGACGAGCTTCAATATGCGCGATCGCTTGATGATGTCGCGGCGTGGTGGCGCCAGCCCAGCATCGGGACCGTCGAGACGATGGGCGCATCCTGGTGGCGCCTGTTCGCCGATTACGTGCCCGACGCGCGCATCGTGACCGTGCGCCGTGATCCAGAGGACGTTCTCGCCAGCATTGAGCGCATCGTGCCGGAGTGCGACCTGACCGCCATGTGGCGCACGCTGCGGGCCGCCGACGCCAAACTCGATCAGGTCGAGGCGCGCGTGCCCGGCGTGCTGTCGGTCCGGTACGAGGATCTGACGCACGAGACGACGTGCGCGCGCGTGTTCGAGCATTGCCTTCCGTACCGCCACGATCCTGCCTGGTGGGCGGCCTGGAGTTGGCGCGTCGTGTCGGGGAATCTTCCCGCGCAAATCCGCTACTGCACGGCGTATCTGCCGCAGCTACAGAAACTCGGTCGGGCCGCGAAACATCAATCGCTGGCGAGGATGGCGCGCGCGCCGCCGCCGACGGACGGCTTCGTGTTTTGCGATGAGCCTTTCGATAGTTGGTTTCGCGATGCCGTGCCGCTGTTCCAGGAGCACATGCGCCTGACCGGCCAGGACATCGAAGACTACCGCCGCAAGAATATCCCGCTGCTTCGCCGCCTCGATGCCGCCGGCGCCATGCAGATCCTGACGGCCCGATCGAACGGGCGGATGTTCGGATATGTCGTCTCGCTGATTTCCCCATCGCTCGACGATCCGGCCGCCCTGGTGGCGCAGCACCTGCCGATCTTCGCCTCGCCCGACTGTCCCGGGCTCGGGATGCGGTTGCAGCGCGAATCCATCGCTGCCCTGCGTGCCAAGGGCATCACCGAAGTCATCGCCCGCGCCGGCGTGCGCGGGTCCGGCCCTCGCATCGCCACGGCGTTTCGGCGCCTCGGTTTCGAGGATGCCGGGCAAATGTTTCGATTGGAAATCTAGCATGGGCTTGATGGTCGCTGTTGGCGTGGCCGCTACGATCAGCGTCACGACCGTCCTGGAATCCGTCGCGGTTGTCGGCGCCGTGCTCTCGGTCGCAGGCGCGGTCACGAAGAACAAGACTCTGTCGATGGTCGGCGCCGGGCTCGGTCTCGTCGGCGGCATCGGCTCGCTGGCGAGTGCGGCACTCGGCGGGTCCGCGTCCCTATTCAGCGCGGGCACGGCCGCGGGGACCGACGCGGCGAGCGACGCGGCGGGTGGCACGGCGGCGCTGGCTGGCGAGGCGGGTTCGGCGCTCGACGGGCCGGTGGCGCCGTTGGCTGGCGAGGCGGGTTCGGCCATCGACGGGCCGGTCGCGCCGCTGGCTGGCGAGGCGGGTTCGGCCATCGACGGGCCGGTCGCGCCGGACGCTGTTGGCTCGCTCGCCGGCAATCCCACCACGGCAGCCGAGGGGCCAGCGGTCCCGACCGCCTCCGATCCGACGATCGCGGCCGCGGCGAATCCCGCGGCGCCGCCGCCTCCGACTGGCGCTCCCGCGGTGCCGGGCACGACCGGCGGCGCGGGGACGGCGGACGGCGGCGCCGACACGTCGACATTGGGCACGAACACGACATCGAGCACGGCCACGGATGCGGCGTCGGCCTCGACGAAGCCGGAGGCGCTGACCGGCACCGATCCCTTCGCCAGCGGCGGCGCGGCGAATACGAGTAACGCCTCCGCTGCCGGCGGCAACTGGACCGACACAACGGCGGACGCCGAGCCCGGGACGATCGGCAAACTGGTGGATTACGCGACGGCGCACCCGATGGTCGCATTCGGCGCCGTGCAGGGCGTGTCGTCGCTTATCAGCGGAATGACCTCGACGCTGACGCCGGCCACGGTGAATCAACTCAATGCGCAGGCCGCCGCCAATCAGGCCGCCGCGAACTTCCAAACGCAGCAGCTATCGAACATGCAGGCGCCCAAGGCCGTCGCGGCATCCGCACCCGTGACAGGCACGCCGCAAACGCTCGTTCCGGCGCAGCAGCAACAGCCCGGCTTCATCAATCAGGCGCCGACCACGGCCGCCGGCGGCGTGACCGGGAAGGTGGCGACATGAGCGGCATGATTAACAAGACGCCGGCATCGTCAAGCGCGCTCGCAAATCCGGTCCTTCAGCAGATGGAAAGCGGGATCGAGGCGAAGCTGACGCCAGCGAACCGCGCCGACTACATGAAGATCGTTGTCGCGGGCATGAAGATCGCGCTCGCGAACGGCCCGAACGGATTCATGGCGCGGCTGCGCAAAATGCCGGACCCGATCGCGGCGTGCGCGAAGGGCGCGGTGGCGCTGGTGCTCATCATGCGCAAGGAGAGCAAAGGCGTGATGCCGATGCAGGCCGGGATTCCCGCGGGCGTGTCGCTGATGCTGCACGGTCTCGACTTCATTGACCGTTCCGGCATCGTCAAGATCGGCCAGAACGAGGCGGCGCGCGCGACGACGATATTTACAAATCAACTCTTTCATCGTCTCGGGATCACGCCGGCGATGCTGCATTCCGCGACGGCGCGCGTCCACCAGATCGTTCAATCTCCTGATGATATGCAGAAGATTCAGTTGAAGGCCGGAATGCTGCGGCATCCCGACGCGGCGCTTCCGTCGAATATTCCCGGCGTGCCGGCGGCGGCGTGAGCTTTCTCAACGGCATCGGCGGGCTGCTCTCAGGCGTCGGCGCTTTCGCGGGCAACGCGGCGGCCGACGCGAAACCCGCGCCGCCGGACAGCGTGCCCGCGCGAGTAGAGTCCACCCCCGCCGACACGCCGCCGCCCGCCGCCGCGCCACCGGCCGCCGCCGCGCCAACACCCGCGCCAGCCGCGCCCGCAACGAAAGCCGCCGTCCCCGCTGGCGTGCCGCCCGAGCTTCTTCCGATTTACGAGAGCGCCGCGAAAAGAACGGGGATTCCCGTCGCGGTGCTGATCGCCCAAGGCAAGCAGGAAAGTGGGTTCAACCCGAACGAAGTCAGCAGCACGGGCGCGATAGGCATCCACCAAATCTTGCCGTCAACCGCGACCTCGCCCGGGTACGGCGTGAAGCCCGTCGACCCGAGCACACTGAAAAATGCAGCGGTAAACATCAACTTCGCTGCCGACTACCTTCGCGCCCGCGCCGGACTGGGCGCGGATTTCAACCACCCAGCGACGGTCGATGCCGCGCTGCGCGCGTACAACGGCGCGGGCTCGCCCGGCTCCGATCCCCGATATGTCGAGAACGTACGCCGCTACATGGGAAACTCGTAATGGGATTCTTGAACGGACTGAGCAACGGACTGAGCGCCGCCGGCGCCGCCGTCTCGCAGTTCGCTGGCGCCGCTGGGCTTGAGCAGCAGAAGGCCGACCTCGCGCAACAGTCGCTCACGCTCGCCGATCAGCTTCAGGGCGCGCGCGAGACCGCCGGGCGAACGCAGGCGGGCGACATCGCGGCGAAGGCGGCGAGCGCGCAGCAGACTTTCGAGGCGGGTCAGAACACGGCACAGCGCGCAACCCAGTTGCAGATCGCGCAGACCGGCGCGAGCGCGACGCTGGGTGCCGCCGGCATATCCGCCGCCGCCTCGAAATACGCGTCGGACATCCAATCGAAGGACGTCTACGACCAGATCGCCGCCGCGCAGCCGGAACAGGCGGCCCGCATCCTCGCGCAGAACCAGCAGACCGCGCTGGCCGCCGTGCAGACACAGAACGCGACCGCTCTCAGCGACGCGCATACCGCGCTGGAGGCCGAGACCGCCAAGGCCACGCCCGACCCCGCCAAGATCGCCTCCCTGAAGAATCAGGTCACGTCGCTGGAAACGTCGGCATCGACCGAGGCGGCGACAACGCAGGCCGTGGCGGCGATGTACCGCACGGACATGGACGCCGTGCAGCACTTCAACACGCAGCTCGTGACCGCGACGGCCAAGCTCAACGACCCCGAGATGAGCGACACCGACCGGGCGGCGCAACGAGGACTCGTCGCGGACCTGCAAAAACAACTGGCCGGCGCGCAGCGCGCCCTGGCGTACTCCAGCGACATGGCGCACGGCCGAGCCGGCACCGCGACAGGCATCACGCCGACGCCGCCCGCAAGCGCGCCGACGCCGCCCCGCGATCGGCCGCCGATTACGAACTTTTACGCCCCGCCACCTAACCCCAGCGCCCGGCCGCGCGTGGCTGCCCCCGCCACGAGCGCGCCGCCGCCCACCGTGAACTCCATGAACAACGGAACTGGATTGTCTCCGTAATGCCCGATGGCGACCAACCCCAGGCACCCGCTCCGGTGCCGTTCGACATCGCCGGCGCTCGCGCGGCCGGCTATTCGGATGGCGAGATCGCCAACTACGTCGGCGGCATTGCCAACTTCAACACCGACGGGGCACGCAAGGCGGGCTACCAGGACGACGAGATCATCAACCAACTCGCGGTCCAGCCCCCGCCGCCGCTCCCGTCATCGGCCTCCGGCGCGTTCGCCCGCTCCGCAACCGAGCAGGTGCTTCCGACGGCCGGCGGCATGGCGTCGGCCGGCATGGGCGCCGCGACAGGCGCCGCGCTCGGCGCGATGATTCCGGGCCTCGGCGAGACCGGCATCGGCGAAGCCATCGGCGGCATCGGCGGCGGCCTGTACGGCTTTTTCGCCGGCGCGCAGGCCGTGGAAGCGGTCCAGCACGGAATCATAAACATGCTGCCGACATCGGTGCAGCGCGCGATCGGCCAGGACCCCGAGCAGCGCGAGGCGGACGAGGAGCAGCATCCCTACGCGAGCATGGTCGGCGGCCTCGCGCCCAGCCTCTTGGTCCTGCGTCCCGGCGCGGTCGAGAAGGCGGCGCAGGACGCGCCGGCACTCGCCAAGGTCATGGCGAATCCGATCGCCGCGCGCGCTTTCGGCGCTGGCGTGAACACCTCGCTCGAAGCGATCCAGGAGGCCCGGCAGGACGACGGCTACGATCCGACGAAGCTCGCCATCTCCGCCGCGTCGGGCGCGCTGCTGAACCGCGAGACCGGGCTTGGGCAACGGCTGTCCGGCGCCGGGCCGGCGGCGATCGGGCGGTTGCTGGACCCCCTGAGTCGCCCGAACGTGCAGCCGAGGGCGGCCGACGTCACGCCGCCCGCCGACGTGCTCGGCGCCACGGACATCGACAGCGCCATCAACGCGGCGAAGCAGGTATCCTCGACGACATCGGGGGACGAAGGAGCGCCGCCACCGGCGGGCACGGCGCCCGGCGGCCCGGCGCCGCCAGACACGGGAGGCCCCGGCACGCCGATCGATGCCCACGCCGAGGCGTTCGACATGGAGCGCGGGGACAACCCCGACATCAATCAGGCCGCGCTCCTGCGGATGTTCGCCAACACCGCCGCCGGGAGCGTCGAAGCGACCCCGGACGGCGGCTACCAGTTCCGCCGCGACGATGGCGTCACGCATCCGATCGAGACGTGGAACCCGAACGAGGGGCCCGCGGCCCAGACCGAAATCAAGACGGCCGCGAACGATGCCGCGACGACCAAGCGGATGACCGACAACGGGTTCACGTTCGATCAGGACGCCGGAACCTGGGTCAAGCCGGCGTCGACCATCTCCGCCGACACCGCGGACACGTTGCGGCAGCATTACGCCCAGGCCGGCGTGCATGTCGTTTTCTACAAGGATGATCCGGGCATCCCGTTCGACGGCGCCGTCGATCCGAAGCAACCGAACGTGCTGTTCTTGTCGAACGACCCGCAGCGAAACATCGCGCAGGTCGCCTCGCACGAGTTTACGCACGTCCTTTCCGCCACGACGCTGCCGGACGGGACCAACCTCGGGGATCTGCTCAACCAGCAAGTCGCCGCGGGCATCACCAGCGCGGGCCGGAAATACGCGACCAAGATGTTCGGCCCGACGGCGCCGACGCGCGACCAGTTTCCGGCCGGGCCGCAGGGCACCACCGATCACGCGGCGGCGGTTTCGTCACACCTGATTTCCGAGCTTGGCGCGGACATCGGCGGCGAGGCGCCGAAATTCCAGACTTTCCTGCCGCGCGTGGTGGACGCCATCCAGGCGCGGTGGGGCGGCACCGTCGCCGGCGACGTGCTGGGCAAGCTGGTCGGTGGCCTCCAGACCGCGATGACGAACATCCGTAGCTTCTTCGGGGAAACGGGTACGCGCTCGCAGAACTGGGTCACGAACCTGGGCGAGATCCACGACACGCTGGCGAAGATGTACGCGCAGCGGTTCGGCTCGCCGATCGAGCGCGAGCAGGCGGCCGTGGCGGCGATGAAGGACCGGGCGGAGCGGGACCGGCTTGCCAACGCGCCGGCGCCGGAATCGGCGCCGCCGGAACCTGCTGCCGCCCCCCCGGAACCTGCTTCCGCCCCGGCCCCGGAATCGGCGCCACCGCCATCGAGCACCGGGCTTGTCGAACTGGGCAACGCGGGCAAGGCGATCGGCGACAACCTACGCGTCCACCTATGGACGCGGATCGAGGCGGGCCACACGAGGGAGACCGACAACGGCCCCCAATCGAATCTGCTGATACTCGCGAAGCGCGTGCGCGACGCCGGCGGCTTGCGGACCAGGGAGCAGTTCGACGACTTCGTGACAGCGGTTTCGCCGCATCTGGAGGATCGCACCCCCGGATGGCAGCAGCGCCTGAACGATGCGGGCCGGGCGTTCGTGCCCGCGCCGGAACCTGCTTCCGCCCCTGTCAAGGCAGAACCCGGCGCAACCCGACAGAACCCGACACAACCCGACACAACCGCCGCCGCCCCGTCATGGGAGGCCACGCGCGACGGCCTGCACGCGCGCGCGCTGCAACTGCGCCGCTGGCTCGCCGAGCTGGGGGAGCAACGCCCGCCGGAAACCGAGGGCGACACGACCGGGATGGCGAAGGTGCGCGCCGAGCTGGAGGCGACCGCGAACGCGCACGCGGCCCTACGCGCGGAGCAGGAGGGCATCGCCCAGCGGTGGGAGGACATCGGCAACCCCGGCATGGCCAGCGCCCTGCGAGCTGGTGCCGCGCAGCCGTGGCTGAACCGCGAAGGCGTCGACTTCAACCACGCCAAGCTGGCGGCCGAAATCGCCAAGCGCGAGGCGGGCGCACCGAAACCGGCGGAAAAATTCTCGCTCGCCGAGTTCATGCAGTCGGGCACCAAGAACGACAAGGCCGCCCTGCAGACGATCGAGGCCATCGGATCACCGGAGGCGCGCGCGCTGGTGCCGCGCGTCCAGGCCGCCGCGCAGTCCATGACCGACCGGATGAACGCGCTGGGGTTCACGCGCGCGGAAGCCGGGCAAAGCCCCCGCCCTAACGATCCACGCACCCAGGCGCGCGACTACCAGGGCAGGCTGTCCTCGCTGCTCGGCAGCTTCACCCGGTTTGCCAATGCGGATGTGGCGCGCGCCAAGGGCTACAAAAACGCGACCGAGGCGAATTGGACCGCATCGCTGCGGGAGTTGAACGACGCCTTGGAAGCGGCGGGCGGCGAGCGGGTTCCCGAGCCGGCGCCAGCCCCGGCGCCCGAACCACGGGCGGAACCCGTTGGAACCCGCGCCGAGCAGATCCTGGCCGAACTCGACGCGCGGCAGGCGCCGGACATCGAATATCGGTCCGCGTTCTCGACGGGATCGAGGACACCGTTGCGCGCCGGCCAGACATGGCGGCAACGGCTGCTGGATCGGATCGCGACGGAAAAGGCCGCGAGCGAGCCTGCCGCCCCATCCTCGGTTTCGGATCGTCCGCGCCCCGTCGATGGCTGGGTCGAGATGGGGAAGAACCACCTCGGGGAAACGCTCTACGAGAACAAGGACGGCGCGCGATCGATCGTCACGAACGGAGTCCGCCGCACCGAGCCCGTGGAAGTGCGGCCCGTTCGCGACGAAGCCACGGGACGTGTGACCTATGAGACCGTGATCCGGTCGCGCCCCACCAAGGCAGACGAATACCAGATCGCGCAATGGCACCCTGGTTTCGGAAACGCGGAGCCGGAATACAAAGCGCCGGCGCCGCGCGAGCCCGCCGTCGAGCCCGATCGCAACGCCATGCCGCCCGCGCCCGCCGATCCGGCGCAAGGCGAGAACTGGTGGAAGCACGAGCTGACCGACGCCGGCCGCCAGATGGCGCTGGAGGCGGCCGGGCTGAAAGCGTTGCCAACGACGGCGTGGCATCACCTTTCGCTCGCGCAGCGCGCCCGGCTGCTGGGCGCTAATCGGGCGATGCCCGCCAAGCGGCCCGGAGCCGCCGCGCCGACCGAACACCCCGGCCTCGTGCTCACGAGCCTGGAGACCGGCAAGACGACGCACATCCAGCCGCCTGGAACGGTGCCGCCCGCGCCCGCCGCCAACGCGGCGGCCGACCAGTTCCGTCGCCACTACGCCGACCCGGCGAACAGCCTGGCAGGGATGCGGACGAACCAACACCTGAAGCCCGTCGCGGACTATGCCGACTGGCTGGGATCACTGTCTGACAGCGACTGGGCCAAGATCGGAGACCAGTTCAAGCGGTCCGACAACCCGTTCGTCAACGCCGCCTCGATCGACGAAAAGGCCAGTCGCGCGAAGCTCGAAAGCATCCTGGCCGTGCCGCCGCCGCAAGTCACGGTCGCCGACATCGGCACCAAAGTTCGGCCCACCAAGGAAAGCGGGCTCGACCAGGAGAAGAACGCCGGCACCATCTCGCACGTCCAGACCACGGACGCCGGCACCAAGATATCCGTCGATGGCGGCCCGCACTTCTCCGCGTCGGATTTCGAGCGTGCCGAGCCGCCGCCACCGCCGCCGCAACGCCCGCCCAACCCCGAGGCGCCGACCGCCGACGCGATCCACGCCAAGATCATCGCCCGGCTTCACGCCGATGCCGGCTTGCAGGCGCATATAGCCAGCGTGGCCGGCAACGCGACGACCGGCGCCCTGGCGCGCGTTCGCACGGCTTATGGCGCCGCGCTCGGCAAGATGCTGTCGGACCTGGCGGAGCGAGACCCCGCCGCCCTGACGAAGTTCGCCGCCGCCGCCGACGAGCTGCGGAGCCGGCCGATCGACGCGGCGACGGTGCGCGAGGCGACGGCGCCCGCGCCGAACCTCCCGCCGGGTTACGGCGCGAACAACAAGTTTTTCACCGCCGACGCCGCCGAAAAAGCCCTGGCCACGCTGCGCGAGAAGCTCGCGCGCTTCAATGTCGGCGTCGATCCCGAACTGCTGGCGGCCGGCTTGTACCGCGCCGGCTTCCATGTCGAGGCGGGCGCGCGGCGGTTCGTCGACTACGCGCAAAGGATGGTCGCCGAGTTGGGCAATGGCGTTCGTCCGTTCCTCGCGAACTTCTACAACTCCGTCCGCGATTATCCCGGCTTCGATAATGCCGGAATGGACGATGCGGCCACCGTCAAGCGGCTGCACGAAGCGCCCCAGGAGTCAGCGGCGCCAGCGCCGGCGCCCGCCAATCAAAGCTGGGCGCCCGAGGTAAAGGTGGAAGGCAAGTGGTCGCGCAACGCCGTGCGCTTCGCCACCGAGGCGGAAGCGAAGGCCTCCGCCGCCGAACTCCACTCGCGGTGGATGCTGTCCGAGGAACACCGCGCGACCGAGGCGACCGAACCGCCGAACTACCGCTGGGCGAACGGCAAGCTGGAAAAGATCGAGGCGCCGTCGGAATCCCTCGTGCCCGCGCCGCCGCCGCACCCCGAGCCGCCGCCTGTCGCGCCGGAAGCCAAGGCCGCCAACGCCGACCACGGGCTTGCCGAACGCATCGCGCGCCGGCTGGAAGAACCCATGGCGGAGGGTGTGGCGCCGCTATCGGCGCGGGAACTGCAAACGCTCGCGGAAAGCTACTACGGCGGCACGCTGGCCTCGGGCGCGTACAGCCGCGACCGGCTTTACGACGCCATCGAACTCGGCGTGAACCGCTTCATCCAGCGCAACCCGGAACGCTTCAATCCGGCGGTCGACGCGCCGATCGCCGAGAGGACCGCGCGCGATCTGGCGGCAATGAAGGACAGCCTGCCGACCCAGACCGTGCGCGCCGGCGAAAAGGACGCCTACCAGCAGTTCTCCACGCCGCCCGACTATGCCTACGCCGCCAACTGGATCGCGAACCTTCGTCCGACCGACCACGTACTCGAGCCGTCCGCCGGCATCGGCGGCCTGATCGTCCACGCGATGAACGGCGGCGTGCGCGAAACGACCGTGAATGAACTGAGCGACAAGCGCCGCGGCATGATTTCCGCGCTGAACCCCACCCGCGTCACCGGGGAGGATGCGGCCCAACTGCACAACATCCTGCCGGAGAACGTGCGCCCGACCGTGGTGGTGATGAACCCGCCGTTCTCGCGCGCGGCCGAGCGCATGGGCGGGCGCATGGTGCTGGACGAGGGCGCCAAGCACATCGAACAGGCGTTGGCACGGCTGGAGCCCGGCGGCCGGCTGGTGGCGATCGTCGGCGACGGCATGAAGCCCGAGGGCACGCCAAGAGCGCCGGGCGACGATGGCCGCCGTGGCGGGACAGGAAAAGCGTTTACCCCGTGGTGGGCCAAGATCGGCGCCGAATATGACGTGCGCGCCAACGTCGGCGTCGAACGGACCATCTACACGAAATACGGGACCAGCTTTCCGACGCGATTGCTGGTAATCGACAAGACTCCGCCGAGCGGCCGTCCCCTGGTGACAGGGCAGGCGCGCGACGCGGCCGAACTGATTGGACTTTTGCAGGGCGTTCGAAATGACCGAAGCACCGACGAACGAGTGGCCGGTCAACCAGGCAGCCCTGAAGTGGCTGGTGGAGGCAAGGGCGTCGCCGGACCCGGCGATCAGCTACCTAGCCCAACTGGCGTGGTGGGGCCTGGACAAACGAGTGGTGTCCGTCCCGGCGCCAATCCACCCGAGCCAGCCGGAACGACACAACCTGGAGTCCGCGGTGGACGCCCTGGTGGGGTCGGGACGAGGGGAGGCCGACCGCGCGACCCGCTGGTTTCTATCGAACCCGAACCTGGACCTGGAGGAACAGGCGGACAGCCTGGAGGGCCAACTGGAGCGATCGACGACGCCAACGGAGGCGGCGCAGGCGGTAGTGGAGGCGGCGTACGACCTGATGGTAGCGGAGAGCGAGACGAGCCCGGACTGACACCGGCGCCCGAGGAAATACTGGCGACCGAGAACGCGGTATCCGAGCCCGGCGCCAAGGAACTCAACGAAAGCGTCTACGAGGCGTACGCGCCGCAGCGGGCCAAGATCGCCGGTGCGCAGCCGCATCCGAGCGCCCTGGTGCAGTCCGCGGCGATGGCGACGGTCCTGCCGCCGCCGACCGACTACGTGCCCCGCATCCCGGCCGCGCTGGTCAAATCCGGCGCGCTGTCCGACGCGCAGTTGGAGGCGATCCTGTACGCCGGCCACGCGCACAGCGACATGATGGACGGCGGACCTCCAAGGGCGCCCGGCGCCGTGGGGCCGGTGATAACGAGCCGCCGCCGTGGGTTTTTCATCGGCGACGGCTGCGTTGCGGCAGGCACCCGCATCTTTGACCCGACCACCGGGAAGCACACCGCGATCGAGAACCTGGTCGGGCGCGAGCATACCGTGCTGGCGCTGACGCCGGATGGTTTCGTGCCGGCCAAGGCTACCATCACGTTCCGCAAGGGCGTAGCGGACCTTTATCGGGTCACGCTGGACGATGGCCGGGCCATCACCGTCACGGGTCAGCACCGCTTCCTGACGCCTTTGGGCTGGGCGAAGATCGACGACGGCCTTTCGGCTGGCGCTGTGCTTGCCTCTGCCGCAGGGCCGCACGTTCTGCCGCCCACGACGTTTTCCACTCGTGGCTTAGATGAACCGCGTTGCTCGCAAAGACCGCAAGATTGTCTGGATGGTTGTTCCGTGGATCGCCGTCCACATGATGCACAACCTCAGTCCGCAGCAGGTAGCGGCCTAGCTTCACTTCCATCACGAGCCGATGCTCCCGCACATAGCCCTGCTTCGTCGCGTTCGGATGGTCTGGACGTTTCAGGAGTACGTAGCCCTCCTTTTCGCGCCGCTCGCCACCATTCCAAAAGTAGTTCTGTTCCAGGGGTGAGCCGCGCCCTCGCTTCGATTTCAGAGATAACGCCCGCAGGGTCCGTTCAACTGTCGGCGTTGAGACACCAAGGCGGCCGGCTATCTGATGAAGGGCAAGCTCCGCTTCTTCAACTAGCCGGATCAACTCGGCCATCTCAAGCGGTGCCCGCATCCGGTTGGTCTGGGACTTCGATCGAAGCTGAATACCCCGCTTGTGTAGCTGATACACGACCGTCGGCTGGGTCACGTCATGCCGGGCCGCAAGCGCCGTGCTGTGCGTCCCCGCTAGATACTCTCTCGCGATTTGATCCCATGTCTCTTTTGACAGAGACACATGCTGCTTTCTCATCCATTTATTATAGCAGATGGAACCGGGTGGCGGCTATCGAGTTCGTCCGGCGCGACGAGTTTTTCGACATGTACGTTCCCGGTCCCGAGAGCTACGTCGCGGAGGGCGTGGTCAACCACAACACAGGCGTCGGCAAGGGCCGCGAGATCGCCGGCATCATTCTCGACAACTTCCAGCAAGGCCGGACCAAGGCCGTGTGGGTGTCCGAGAAGCGGCCGCTCATCAACGACGCCAAGCGCGACTGGAACGGCATGGGCCAGCCCGGCACAGACATCATCGACCACGGCAAACTGAAGCCGGGCGACGCGATCCAGGCGACCAAGGGCATCTTGTTCACGAGCTACGACACGCTGAAGGCGGGGGAAAAAACCGCGCTCACCGGCGGTTTCAAGGTGGGCACGCGCGTCACCTGGCACGCGGACGCCAACGACCTGTCGATCACCGAAACCGGGACGGTCGAGAGCGGCCCGACAAAGGGCAAGTACCCGGGCTGGGTAATCAAGATGGCGAACGGTAAAACCGAAACCATCGGCGACCAGTACCTTTGGAAAGAAAACACCGACCCGACCACACCGGGTTCGCTGAAGGCTGGCGCGGCAGGCAAGACGCGCGTGCAGCAGGTTGTCGATTGGGTCGGAAAAGACTTTGACGGCGTGATCGCCTTCGACGAAGCGCACGCGATGGGCAACAGCGCGGACACGAGGGGAAGCCGCGGCGTAAAGAAGGCCGCGCTGAAAGCCCTCGCCGGCATGGAGCTTCAGAACCAACTGCCGAACGCGCGCGTCGTGTACGTGTCGGCGACCGGCGCCACCGAAGTCAGCAATCTCGGCTTCGCCGATCGCCTTGGCCTATGGGGCGAGAACACCGCTTTCCCAACCAAGGAAGACTTCATCGGGCAGGTTTCCAGCGGCGGCATGGCCGGCATGGAACTGGTGGCGCGCGACATGAAAGCCCTCGGGCATTACATCGCGCGCAACCTGTCCTACGACGGCGTGGAGTATGATCGCATCGAGCATCCCCTGACGCTGGATCAGCGGCACCTCTACGACAAGATGGCCGAGGCTTGGCAGCTCGTGCTGCGACACTTCGACGCGGCGCTCGTAACAACCGGCGCGACCGAGGATGGCGCCACGAAGAACAGCAAGGCGAAGTCCAACGCGCGATCGGCTTTCTGGGGCGCGCACCAGCGGTTTTTCAACCAGATCATCACGTCGATGCAGATGCCGTCCGTGATCCGCGCGGTCGAGACGGACATCAAGGAAGGCCGGCAGGCGGTCTTGCAGTTGGTCAACACCGGGGCGGCGGCGCAGGAGCGCGCGCTCGAAAAAGCGCGGTCGGAAGACGATAACGACCTCGAAGACTTGGACATGAGTCCGCTCGACCAGCTTCTGCAAATGGTCGAGAAGTCCTATCCGGTACAGCAAATGGAAGATTATGCCGACGAGAACGGCAACATCCGTTCGCGGCCGGCGGTGGACAGCGAGGGCAATCCCGTCATCAACAAGGAGCTTGTCGCCAGGCGCGACCTCCTACTGAAACAACTCGCCAGCTTGGACGTGCCCGATGGACCGCTTGAAATCCTGCTCAATCATTTCGGCACGGATGCAGTCGCCGAAGTCACCGGCCGCAAGCAGCGCGTGGTGCGCAAGCCGGACGAAGCGGGCAACATGAAGACGGGCGTGGAACAGCGCGGCATCGGCTCGAATGTCGCCGACGCGGCGGATTTCCAGAACCGCAAAAAGAAAATCCTGGTGTTCTCCGAGGCGGGCGGGACCGGGCGGAGCTACCACGACGACGCCGACATCGCCCGCGCGCTGGGATCGTCCGCGCGCCGATCGCATTACCTCATTCAACCCGGCTGGCGGGCCGACAAGGCGATGCAGGGGTTTGGGCGCGATCACCGCACCAACCAAGCGTCGGCGCCGATCTTTCATCTCGTGACGACGGACCTCAAGGGGCAGAAGCGATTCATCGCCTCGATCGCGCGCCGGCTTGGGCAACTGGGCGCGCTGACGAAGGGCGAGCGCCGGGCGGCCGATCAGGGCATGTTTTCGATGCGCGACAACCTGGAGAGCACCGAGGCCAAGCTGGGGCTGCGCCAGTTCTTCATGGACGTTCATGCCGGCACGATCGACGGCGTGACGATGGACGACCTCGAAAAAACCATGGGCCTCAATTTGCGCGACGATAGCGGCGCGCTGGCGAGGGACCTGCCGGAAATGACGCAATTCCTCAATCGCGTGCTGTCCCTGACGTACGAGCACCAGAACCGGGTATTCACGGAATTTAGCGACCGCCTGGATCTGGCGATTGACCGCGCCGCCGCCGCCGGCACGCTCGATACCGGGACCGAAACCTACCAAGCGGACAAGATCAGCAAGATCAGTGAGCAGACGGTCTACACTGATAAGCGTTCTGGCGCCGAAACCAAGCACGTCCACTTGAACGCGCAGAACAGGAACGAACCGGCCGACTTCGACGACATAATGACGGGCCAGTACAAGACCGGCGGCGCCAAGCCGGACTCCTTTGCCCAGAACATCCAGAGCGGCCGTGTGTTCGCAGTAACGACGGCCGGCAATTACACCGACGAGGATGGCCGGGTCATCCCCCAGGTGCGGCTTACGTCGCCGATCGACTACCAGCTTGTCGACCGGGAGAAGGTCAATCGCGACCGCTGGAAGCTGTTGACGCCGCAAGAAGCCCGGCCGCTATGGGATCAGCAAGTCGCGACCACGCCGGAATACCGCAATAGCGCGCTGCACATCATCACCGGCGCCGTGCTGCCAATCTGGGATCGCCTCGGGGGCAATCCGAAGATTTACCGCCTTCAGACCGACACGGGCGAACGGATGCTGGGGCGCGTCATCCCGATCCGAATGCTCGACGCCACGCTGAAAAGCCTCGGCGCCGAGGGCGTCAAGGTGACGGCGACACCGGCGGAAGTCGCGCAACAGGTGCTGAATGGCGGGACGGCGCGGCTGGGGAATGGCTGGGTAATCAAACGCTCCCTGGTCGCCGGCGAGCCGCGCCTGGAGATCGCCGGGCCGGATTACCGCTTTGACGACGAACTGGAGCGCGTTGGCGTCTTCAGCGAGCGGATTGCCTACAAGACCCGGTATTTCATTCCGACCGAACCCGCCGCTGCGGTGGCCGCCATCGAGGGCATCACCAAGTCGCGGCCGATCACGGCGCTGGAGGGCGGCACGCAGTTCTCCCCGCGGATGCAGTTCTCCCCGCGCGTCCGCGACGAGGAAGACGCGCCGCCGTTCTTCTCCGCCCTCACGCGCGGCGTGGAAGGGCTGAAGCAGGACCGCGCGACGCCCGGCCAGTGGATCGCCAGCATCAAGAACATGGCCGGGGTCAAGGCGGAGGAACGCGCGTGGTCGGGCGTGGAGGACTGGCTGGGGCGCCAGCCGAAATCCGTGACGAAGCCGGAATTGCTCGATTACCTGCGGGCGAACGAGGTTCGGCTGGGGGAGGTGACGAAGGGCGGCGATCCGTACGACAGCCCATCCCCCCCCGAGCCGCGCTACGCCAATTACGTCACGCCCGGCGGCAAGAATTACCGCGAGATGCTGCTGACGCTGCCGCCGAAGGCGATCGAGCCGCAGATCGGCGCACCGCAGCCGTTCGGCGGCGATGGCGAAGCAATGGCCGATGGCCGACATCGCGTCTCGGGCGTGATGGAATATCCGGTCACGGTTCCAGGCGGCGCCGATGGTCGGATCACGTACTGGCCGAAGACCTTCGATTGGCGCGGCCAGGAAGGTCCGCCGAAGTGGATAGTCTGGACCACGGATATCCAGGGCGCCAAGATGGACAGCCTGGAGGCGGCTCGCGACTACATCGTACAAAGCTACAACCGCACGAACCTGCGCGGCGCCCCACGGCGAACCGATACCTACCCCTCCTCCCACTGGGACGAGCCGAACGTCCTCGCGCATATCCGCTTCGATGACCGCACCGACGCCGCCGGGCGCCACGTGCTGCACGTCGCCGAGATTCAATCGGACTGGCACCAGGAGGGGCGGAAGCACGGCTACCAGGAGGGCGTTCCGCCGGATCGGTATTATATTCGCGATCAGGACGGATACGCTCGCGGCGACTGGGCGACCCGCGCCGAGGCGCAAGCCTATCTCGACAACCCGCCGGTTTTCCTCGATCGGGAGCGGTCGAGCATTCAGACTCAAGCGGGCCTTTCAACGGGCGTTCCCAACGCGCCGTTCAAGACGACATGGCCGGAACTGGCATTCAAGCGCGTGCTGCGGCACGCGGCCGAGAACGGGTACGACCGGGTGACGTGGGACACCGGCGAGACGAACGCGGATCGGTACAGCCTCACAAAGACCATCGCTGAAATCCATTATGGCGTTGCTGGCGACATGAAGGGTGTGCTTGAGGCGTCAGATCATTACGGCAATACGGTGGTCAACAAGAAGCTGAAGAACGACGCGGAACTCGCGGATTATGTCGGCCAGGAAACCGCCGACCGCCTGCTGACGCATCCCACATCGACCCGCGACGACAAAGACGCCGCTTGGCACGTCCTGTCCGGCCTGGATCTCAAATCGGGCGGCGAAGGCATGAAGGGATTTTACGACAAGATCCTCCCCACCGTCGCCAATAAGCTCGGCAAGAAGTTCGGCGCCAGCGTGCGCGAGGGCGAAGTGAAAAACGATCAGGAGCACGCATGGAACGGCGGCGTCACCACGCCAGTCCACGCGATCGACGTCACCCCCGCCATGCGTGAAAGCGTAATGCGCGGTCAGCCGCTGTTCTCCCCGCGCATCACCGGCGCGCAGCGCGAGACCGACGCCTACACGCCCGAGGAAAAGCAGGCGTTCGCCAACGTCGGCCGCATCACCAACGAGCCGACATGGCGCGAACGCTGGGACAACGCCACCAAGGATCTGGGCCGGCGCTTCATCCAGGCGGTGCTGGACCCCTACATCGCCGTGAAGGCCGACGATCCCGCCGGCTATATCGCGTTGCGCAACGCGAACACGTCCTCGGGCGCGCTGCTCCGGTTCATGACCGACGGCACGCTCAAGTTCGACGGAAGCACGTATGCGATGGCCGACCGCAACGGTGGCGTCGAGCACAATCTGATCCGGCCGCTCCACGGCGAGGAAAACCGATTCCTGTGGTGGGTCGCGGCGAACCGCGCCGAACGGCTGTCCGAGCAGGACCGCGAGAACCTGTGGTCAGCCGACGACATCGCGACTCTGAAGGGACTCAACCGAGGCAGCGTGCCGTTCGACTACACATTGCCGGGCGGACAGGTCACGCGCTCGCGCGAGGCCATCTACCTGGACAGCCTCCGCAAGCTCGACGGGTTCAACCGCAACGTGATGGATTTGGCGGAGCAGTCGGGGCTGATAAGTCCCGAGGCCGCGAGCGCGCTGGTGCAAAATCCGTTCTACGTGCCCTTCTACCGGGCGGCGGAGGACTCCGGCGGGCGGTTCTCCGGCGCGGTATCGTCGGGCTTCGTCAAACAATACGCCTTCAAATCGTTGAAGGGCGGCACCGAAAAGCTCAATCACGATCTTTGGGGAAACGCGATCGGAAACTGGTCGCACATGATCGACGCCTCGATCCGCAACCGCGCCGCCGCCGGCGTGCTGGATACCGGCGTGACCAACGGCGCCGTCATCGAGCGCACGCCCGAGGAAGTCGCTTACCTGAGCAAGAAGGACAAGGAGAGCGTCGTCTGGGTGATGAACAACGGCCGGCGCCAGCTTTTCCAAGTGACCGACCCGATGCTCTACACCGCGATTTCCGCGCTCGACTTCACCGGCTATCGCGGGGGCTTCTTCAACGCGATGACGAAGTTCAAGACCATCTACACGATGGGCGTGACCAGCGATCCGCGCTTCATGCTGCGCGTCGCCATCAAGGATGCCGAGCAAGCCATCGCGCTCTCGCCGCTGTCCTTCAACTTCGTCAAGAACATCGTCCAGGGTTTCAAGATGGGCGACCTGCCCGGCACGCTCTCGAACGTCGCGCGCGCCGTCGCGGGGCAGGAGACGCGCCGGCTCAATCTGAGCGACGAGGCGGCGAACGCCATGGCCGGCGGCGCGACGATGCACCTTGGCGCGGGGCACGATACCGGCGCGCGCAAGATCAACCTGGACACGATGCTCGACAATCCCGGCGCGATCAGCCGGTTCTGGAGCCGAGTATCCAAGGTCGCCGCCAGCTACAAGGAACTCACCGGCCAGGGCGAGGATGTCCAGCGCCTCGCGGTCTACCACCAGCTACGCGCTCAGGGCGTGCCGCACGACGAAGCCGCCTTCGCCGGACGCGACATCGAGGATTTCACGCTGCGCGGCGCGGCGCCGATCGTGCGCGCGATCACCCAGACGGTGCCGTTCCTCAACGCCATGCTCCAGGGGCTCTACAAGGTCGGGCGGTCGGCGGCCGACGCGGATCGGAATGTCACCGTCGCGGTCGGGAAACGGATCGCGGCGTCCGCCACCCGGCGCGTCGCCACGGTGCTCGCCGCGACCACGGTGCTGACGCTGGCGTTGGACGCGATCTACCAGGACGACGAAGACTATAAGAAACGCACGGACGCCGACCGAAACAGCAATTTTTGGTTCAAGGTCGGGCAGACCCAGTTCCGCATCCCGATGGGGTTTGAGATCGCGGCGTTGTCGCGGATAGCGGCGAACGGCGTCGAGGCGATAGTCGGCGGCAGCGAAATGACCGGCCGGCGGTTCATCAACAACGTAGGCTCGATCCTGAGCAACAACCTGTACATGTCGCCCGTGCCGCAGGCCGTCGCGCCGATCGTTGATGTCTACGCGAACAAGGGGAGCGGCGGCGCTCCCATCGTGCCGCGCGGCCTGGACAAGCTCCAGTCGCAGGAACAGTACACGCCCGCCTCCACGATGCTCGCAAGGGGCCTCAGTTCGGCGGGCAGCTCGGCGGCGCGCGCGATCGCCGGTCCACAGGCTCAGTTTTGGGCACCCGTGCAGATCGACTACCTCGCGAACGCCTATTTCGGCTGGCTTGGAACGACGGTCACGAACATGGCCGATCTTGCCGTCCGGGGAGCCGACCAGGCACAGGCGGCGGTTCGGGGCACCAAGCCGATGGAGCCGATCCGACCCGACCACGATATGTGGAATTTCGCGACCGGCGGCGTGATTTCGAGCGAGCCCACGCCGCAGAGCCGCTACGTCGACATGCTCTACCAGCAGGCGGACGCCGCGAGCCGGGCGTACTCGACGTACCACGACATGATCGGCCGCGGGCAAGTCGATCAGGCGCGCGATTTCTACGCGGGCAACAAGGATCTGATCGCGGCCAATACGCGGATGCAGGACGTGACGAGAAACGAAACCGTCCTGAGCCATCAGATCCGGCGCGTCGAGGACAGCCCGACGCTCACGGCCGACCAGAAGCACGATCAAATCCTGAAATACAACGCGATGCGGAACAAGGCGGCCGAGCAGATTTTCCGGCCGCATGGTCCCTGATAGGTCGACATGACCGATACAGTGCAACAGCAACGCCGCGCCGACGAGATAGCGCAAACCGCCGTGACAGCGGCCATCGCGACTGCCGTGGAACGCCGCATCGAAGTCGCCGCGGTGACGATCCAGCGGCAATTTGAATCCGTCATCAAGCTGATAGATCAGCGCATTGATTCCAATCGCGAGCACACGACGACGAGTATTGATGGCCAGGAAAAGAACGCGCTGACACGCTACACGGCCCTGGTCGCATCAATGGATCGGCGCTTCGAGGTTGTGGAAACGCAAATCCTGATCCGCCTGGACGCGATCGACCGCGCCCGCGAAATTCAGGCGAAGGAATATGAGCGGCGCCTGGAAGGCCTCAATCACGAGCACATGCGCCTGGACAACATGGGCAAGACCTACGTGCGCGAGGACATCTACGCGAAAGACATGGAACGCCTCTACACGGAGCGGCGCGATCAGATGGCCAGCGCGGAATCCGCCCGGCGCGCCATGCTGAGCGTGGCGGTCATGGCGCTGTTCTCCATCATCGGTTTTGCCGTGACGATCACGTTGCATTTCGTCAAAGGCGGATTCTGATCCCGCCCCCAAACAGGAGTTTTCGCCATGTGGATCATCCTCATCATCGTGCTCGTACTCGTGCTCGGCGGCGGCGGCTACTATGGCAGAGGGGCCGGCTGGTACGCCGGCGGATCGCCCTACGGCTACGGCGTGGGAGGGATCGGAGTGATACTGTTCATACTCGTGATACTGTTGTTGCTCGGGCGCATATGATGGATTACCCCGCGGTCTTCACCGCGCTGATCGACCCGATCATCGGGAAAGAGGGCCACTATTCAGACGACGCGGCGGATTCCGGCGGCGCGACGTGCTGGGGCATCACCGAGGCGGAGGCGCGCGCGTTCGGCTACACCGGCGACATGCGCACCATGCCGCGCGATGACGCGGTTTCGTGCTACTATCGGCAGTACTGGCTACAGCCGATGTTCGACCAGCTCGCGGCGATCGACGAGCCGATCGCCGGCAAGCTGCTGGACATCGGCATTAACTGCGGTGCCACGACCGGGGGACGCTTTCTCCAGCGCGCCTTGAATGTGCTCGACGGAGGGGGCAAGTGCTTCCCGAGGCTGACGACGGACGGCGTATGCGGCGCGATGACGCGCGCTGCCCTGGTGGCCTTCGCGAAGCAGCGCGGGCCGGACGGCCGCCGCGTGCTGCTCGGCATGATAATCTCGTTACAATCCGTATTCTACATAACCGACGCTGAAGATCGGCCGTCGCAAGCGGTATTCATCTACGGCTGGGAACTCAACCGAGCGGTCGGGACGAAATTCACTGGAGCATGACATCATGGACATCGCGGGCATCGCGAACATTGTCGAGGCCGTGTCCGCGCTGGCCGTCGCGAGCGGGGCCGTGCCCGTCGCGGTGCGCTACTTTCAGGCGCGCGGCGTGGACATCGTAGCCATCAAGAACAACAGTCTGGTGCGCGCCGCCGGCGCCGCCGGTTTAGCCGCGCTGTCTCGCTTGCAAAGCAACGGCGCCAATCTGCACGACCCGACCGTCTTCGCCGCCGCCGTCGAAAGCGTGGAGCTGTCGATGCAGGGCTCGCACGCGGAGACGATCGCTTATCTCCAGGCCTCCCCCGCCGATGTCTCGCGCGTCGCCGACCAGCAGACCCATGCGGCACTCCTACAACTCGCCCAGCGGACGCCTCCACCGGCGCCAGTGGCGCCGCTGGTGGTGTTCCCGCACGCCGCCTAACCCCACGGGGGAAAGATGGGAACGCACGTCCACTACCATTTCGGCCCCGACCCTTCGGTCGTGACCGCGCTCAACGCCTTAACAGCAGAGATTAAAAAAATGTCCGCTACCCTCAACAACGTCGACACCGAAATCGCCACCCTGACCAGCGATGTGGCCGCTGAAACCTCTGTCACCAACAGCGCCATCGCGCTGATCGACGGGTTCTCCGCCCAGCTCGCGGCGGCCGTCGCCGCGGCGACCAATGCCGGCGCGACGGCGGCGCAGCTCGCGTCGTTCTCGAGCTTGAACCAGACCCTCGCGGCGAACACCACCGCGCTCGCCGCCGCCGTCACCGCGAACACGCCGGCCACGACTTCGACCGTCGCCGGCGCCACCGGGGCCTCGACCGTCGCGGCGACGCCGCCCGCCTCCTAAACGGCACGCGTCGGAAAGGGCCTCGGTCAGCGATGACCGAGGCCCTTTTCGATTCCGGGCCCGCGGAATTGCGGCACGCGCGATATTGGCGTTTATCGCGCGTGCCCGTTGCCTGGAATATTTTTCGCCGCCACCCTGGACGCGTAACGACAGGGAGGGACGAATGCCCCACGAACGCGGCTGCATCGCTGTTCACTTGGCCGGCGCGACGATCCAGGGGAAGGTCGCGAAATTCTGGCTTACCCAGATTCCGCACGGCTTCCGCCTGATCGGCGATGTTGTTCGCGGCGACGGCACCGGCGGACTGCTGGTGCGCAGCGACCAAAGCGGACGGTTCCTCTGCTGGGACGGGAAGGTGCTGTCGGAGCTACCGCAGAGGCGCACGCGCGATGCCGTTGCCGCCGTCATACCCGCCGCGCTGCCAGAGGCACCCCCGCCGAAGCCGATGCCGCCGCGGGCAACCGCGAGCATGGCGTCCGCCATCCAGTCGGGCGGCTCGCGATCCGTGCGATGGCGTCACACCTGACGCGGCCAGCCCCGACGGGTAAAGCGGTCCTGCATCTGCCGGGCCATCCACGCGGCCAGTTCCTCGTCGGTCAGGCGCCGGTTCGGCTCCGGCTCGGGCGCCGGCCGGCGCGGCAGCGCCAGCAGGAACCGTGCTATTCTGCCCGTTCCATGGCGTACCCCCAGCAGGCGGGAGAGCGCGCGCCTCACCGCAGGCCCCGGAGTGTCTCAAGCACGGCCCGCATCGTGGCGATCTTCTGATCGGCCATCCGCTGCGACATCTTTTGCGTGGCGACGCGATGCTCGTAGTACACTTCGCGGTAGCGGACTTCACGCTCGACCTCCGCGATCTGTTCCGCCAGCCCCGGCGGCGATAGAACGTCGTTCATCACGCGGCCTCCATTCCCGTTCCCGCTATACACAAGGAAAAGGCCGGCGGGGCTTCCCCCGACGGCCTTTTTTCGTTCGGGCTGGATCAGCCCTCGTCTTCGTCCTCGTGCTCGTGCTCTACCAGGGGGCAGGCGTCCGGGCCGGGGCACCGCCCCGGCATGTCCATCCCGGAGCACTGGCAACGGTGCGCGCCGCGGGACATGCGCTCCTCGTACAGATCCTCCAGATACTCCTGCCGACGCTCCCACCGCGCCTCGTCGCGCGCTTCCGCGCGCGCGTCGTAATATTCGTTTTCCATCACGCCGCCTCCCTCATGGCCTGTTCCTCGAAGAACCCCGACGCGCGCGCGCGGAGCAGCATGTCGTCGCGCATGTCGAGGAACGCGCGCAGCGCGCCCGCCACCTTCGCGATGTAAATGTCGTCGCGGTACGTGCGGATCGTCGCCGGCGGCAGCGACGGATGGTACGCATACAGATCCCACCAGTCGGCCTCACAGATCGCCATGCACCCTTGGACCTGTTGCCTGTAATCGTCGCCCGGCCCGTCCAGGAGGATGCCCATGTGCGTGCCATCGAGCGTGCATTTGATTTCCAGGCCGGCGCTGGCACCCACGATCAGGCGGTCGGGACTGCATCCGAGCAGCCCGTCGTCGCTCGTGACGAAGCCCACGGCGCGCGTCTCGACGTCGGTGGTAAACTCGTACTGGGCGACCGCGTGGGGCTCGAACTCCTTGCCGCGCTGCATCGCGAACGTGTTGAACGCGCCCTCCAGCGGACGGCCCAGCAGCGTTTCGGCGACCAGTTCGTGCGCGTACTTCGCGGCTTGCTTGGACAGATCGCCCTTCGCCGCGGTGATGATGCGGTGGAACTGCGAAGCCGTGGGGATGCCCAGCCGGGCCTTCAGCCACGCGTCGGTGCCTTGGGTGCAGTCGATGATCTTCATGACAGGTTCCCTGTTGCGTGTTTGTTGGCGGCGCGCTGGCGGAGGATTTCCGCTTTCGTGAGCAGCGCGTTCTTGAGGCGGGGGAAGTCTCTCGCCGGCGCCTGCGTGATCGAGCGAAGCTCCAGCTTCATCGCCGCGAGGAACTTGCCCTCGTTCGTGTGGGTCGCTTCCATCAGCGCCCATAGCTCGTTGACCTGTTCGTCGGTCAGCCGGCCGGGTTCGGCGGGACGCTGGCGGTTCCCGTCGTTGTCGTCGGAGAGCGCCACGTTGAAGATCATGCAGGTCAGATACCGGCGCAGATAACTCACCGTGCTGCCGAGCCCGTGCAGCGCCGTTTTGTTCGCCTTGCCCTGCGGACCCATGGTGTCTGGCGCCGCCTCCAACTGGAACCGCTTGGTGTGGCCGGCGCTGTGCGAAACCTCGCAGACGATGCGCTCGTTAGGCCCGTCGATCGCCTCGGAATTGAACTCCAGGCAGAAGCCGTGGCGCGTGTAGATCGGCCTCAGCGCGGCATCGATCGTCTCCAGGCGGGCATACCGGCTGCGTGTCTGGTCGTTCGTGGCGTCGCGCACGACCGGCACCATCTCGCCCTGGGCGGACGACATCGCGCGGTTGAACTGGAGCCGGGCGTCGTCGGCCACGATGTCGCGCTGCATCGTCAGCAGCATCCGCAGCTTGTCCGCGTCGATGCTGGGGTCGGTCATCGCGCGGGCGACGAAGTTAAGGAGGGAGCCCGCGAGCGGGGCGGACTCCTCGACGGTGATCGGGCTGATCGCGTTCATCACGCGGCCTCCAGCACGTCGATTTCGCTCTCGGTCACAGCAAGCGCGCGCTTCAGCGCGGCGCGGACGATGTCGAGATGATCCTCGGCGTCATCGAGCAGCGCCTCGGCGGCCGGGATGCGCAGGGTGCCGTTGATGGCGTCGCGCGCGGTCGCCAGGGCGGCGATCGACCGTTCGAGGCGGTCGGCGTCGACCTGTAAGGTCTCCAGGCGGGTGACGTTGCTCATCACGCGGCCACCGCGAAGGCGGCGCGCTCGTCGGACGATGCGAAGTCGTCGAGCATCGACTGGACCTGCCAAGCCACGGCGCCGTCGGGGGCGTTGGACATGCGCGCCTGAGCGGCATGGGCGGGGTAGGCGAGGCGCAGCAACTCCAGCAGCAGCGGGCGCATGCCGGGCCGCAGTTTAGTAGTCTGTTCCATCGGGTTTCTCCATCGGGCCGGGGCGGCGCGATGGGCTCAGAATACGCGTGTCGCGTATCCTGTCAATACGCGTGTCGCGTATTTTCTACTGCGCGCGTGTCGCGCTTGACAGAACGGGGACGCGTGTGGCGCACTGGGCGGATGAAACTCGCGGATTATCTTAGAGAGCACGCCATCCCCGCAGCGGATTTCGCGCGGTTGATCGGCGAAAAGAAGTCGACCGTCCACGGTTGGGTGACGGGGCGCCGTAGCCCGCGGAGCGTCAGCAAGATGGTGAAGGTCGAGCGCGCCACCAACGGCGCGGTGATGGCCGCTGACTTCGTCGACGCGAACCAGGGCAAGCAGGCGGCTTGATACCGCTCGCCGAAAACCAAATCGCGCGACCCCCCGGGAGGGCCGCGCGACTTGGTTGCAACCGGAATACCCACCCCCCGTCAGGGGCAGCTTCGCCCAGCTCGCCCGCCACGCGCACACTAGGCCAAGGCTGCCTGCCGGTCGGCACGTCAGTACAGCGGAGACGGCGGTGGTCGCGGAAACCTGACCCGAAGCTGGCGCGATGGTAACGCGCCCGCCCGGCACAATCCTGCCGATCACCGCCACAATGCTGTCGTTCCGCCAGTGCCCGAATTGATGACGTCCGGGGACGGTCTACGTAGGGATTTTCTGGCACGGGCCATGCGAGACTTTGGCAGCGCCAAAGAGCTCGCCCGATTCCTCGGATGCTCGGAAACAACGGCCCGGAAGTACAGGCGCGGTGAGACCGTACCCAACGCGATCGACATGGTGCGCTTGATGGGCGCGTCCCAGGTCGTCGCGCGCGCGATTCTGCGGCTGTGTGGCTTCGATACGGCAAGCAATTATATTCGCGAAGCGCGCCTGCGGGACGAGCTTGCTCGCCTCCGAACGAGTAGCGCGGCGGAGGATGACGCCGATGCCCGAGCCGATGCGGCCCTTGCGGCACTTTCTCGCCGGCTGCTGGGTGACGGTGGCTAGTGCGGCCCGTTGGGCGCGGCGGCGGATGCGTGCGCTGGAGATTTTCGCCATCGCGCGCGCGGGTTTCGTGCTGGACGAAACGGGCGAGCACACCGAATCGACCGACGAAGGGCTGGGGGAGTGACCCGCGCTGGGGTAGATCTGGCCGAGTCGGATCTATTTTGAGTAGATTCCGACGGTTTTCTGGCGCAGCGTGGTCGGCGACGGTGATTGACCTGCCAGCGCGGCCGTTCGGCACGCGCTTTTACGCATTTTTTTCACGACCGAGCATTCCGAAGGGATTGAACGTTTTGCGATCGCGCGAAACCGCGTCTAAGCTGCGCGTCGGGCCGGGGGCGCGTTCGACGCCGCACCGGCCCTAACCGCGAACCATGGCTAGCACCATGCCCGACAGCTTGACCCGACTGTATAGCCATCCCCCTCGGTTTGTCATTCCGTCGGCGCGTGATTTTTTCGCGTCACGGTCGATTTTCTCGGGCGCGCGCTGATGTCGGGCGAGGGAGGACGCGCGCGCGGACGGCCGGCGGGACCGAGTGAAGAAACCCTGCAACGACGGCGCACGATCCTGAGCGCCTACGAACTGGGATCGCCGGTTCCGCAGATCGCCGCCCGGCTCGGCCTGAGCATGTCCGTCGTGTGGGATGCCATCGCCAAGGCCCGGGCCGAGCGCGGCGCCACGACGGCGCCCGCCGTCGCCGATGGCGAAGCCGCCCCGCAGCAACCGAAGCGCCCGAAGCCGCTGCGCCGCGGCACGCTGATGGAACGGGCGTATTTCTTGGCGTTCAGCCAACCGGCTGTCGGGCTGGGTCCGACCGCCCATCTGCTGTGGTCGAGCATCCTTGTCGCGATCCACGAAAACGGGGATGGCGAGAGGCTCTACTTCGGCGACGGGCAGCGGTTCGGCTCGCGTGACGAACTGGCCGTCATGCTCCCCGGCAGAGATCCAGGCGCACCCGAAGTCGACGCCGAGGCCATCGTTGACGTGCTCATCAAACGCGGGCGGCTCATGGATGTCGACGGCGAGGCGCTGGCCGCGCCGGTCGGCCTTGGCGTGCGCCTCGGGGAAAACGCGCGCGGCGAGATGGTCAAACCACGCGCGCGGAAGCGTGCCGCCGATCTTCAACAGCCCCTTGCCTTCCGCCCAACGCTCGTTGGCGGCAGGGACGTGGACGCCGCTGACGCCCTCCCGGGGACTCCGGGAAAAATGCGAATAAACCCGGAGTCAGACTCCGGGAAAAATGCGAATAAACCCGGAGTCGCGGGCGCGGTTGTTGTTGTTGTTGAAGATAAAGAGATTCAAGGGCTTAAGGACAACAACAACAACAACAACCACGCGAGCGCGACTCCGGAAAAAATCGGAATTTTCCCGGAGTCCGACTCCGGAAATATTCCCGCCGACGCGCCGGACGCCGCTAAGACAGAAATCCCATCATCACCGGAATACGCCCTGGCCGTCCGCCTGAAGGCGCTTACCCCTCCCGTCCGGCCACCGTCGCCCAAGGACATCGGCTGGGTTCTTCGGCATAAGCAGATGGGGTATTCCGACAGCTTCCTCTGCACTGTCGTCAGCGCGACCATGGCCCAACCAGGGACCGGCACGGTCTCGGGGCTGGACTACTTCACTGTGCCCGTCAGAGATGCCGCCACGGCCGCCTCCGGCGCGGCGACAGCGGCCACCCCAGCGGCGCCCCGCGCCGAGCCCGCGCCGCGGCCCCTGGAGCCCGAGGCGGACATCCCGGGCGACGGCCTCGACGCCCAGTGGCAGAAGGTCAGGCGCGCAGTGCCAGCGTTGGAGGCGGCGGCGTGGTTCAACCACTGCCGCGTCGCTGGCCTGGGTAGGGACGGCGAGCTGGTCATCGAGTGTCCGTCTCGGTTCATCGCGGACCACAACCGCGTGCAGCACAGCGACAGGCTGACGGCGCTGTGGCGCAAGCAGAACCCGGCGGTGCGCGGCATCGAGTTCAGCGTCGCCCGCGGGCCGCCGGCCCCGTCGTGATGTCCGCGGTCTACCCCGCCGCCCGCGACGTCCCGAGCCTCGACCTGATCGAGCGGGCCGTCCGGGAGCGGTTTGGCACGTCCGCCCTGACCTGCATGTCCCTGCGTGTCGGCACGATCGAGCCGCGCTGGATCGCGATGTGGCTGGCGCGCGAGATGACCGGGCTGCCCGACGCGGCGATCGCCGCGTGGTGGACCAACCGCGAGGCGGCGACCGTCCGGCATGCGATCAGCGTGGTCGACAGCCGCCTGGACATCGACCCGGGCTTGGTGGCGGTCGCCGGCGAGCTGATGATGGCGATCACCGCCTTGATGCCGGTCGGTGGCTCTATAATAGAGGCGCGACGCGAGCCGGCCAGGGCGGCGCCGGCCGCCTACTCGTGCCCGCGCTGCGGCAACCGCTCGTGGCACCCGGTCGACCTGGACGAACGCTACTGCGGCGCCTGCCATCGGTTCGGCGACGACCAGGCGGCCGTCGACGGCCAATAGACTCGCCGCCGCCCCCACGGGACCGTTCGCGGTCCCTTTTTTTTGCGCGCTCGTTAGGAATTTCGTCGTGACGCGGCGGCGCGCGCGGGCCGAGCGAGGGGCGGGCGCGGGTCTAAAGCCGGGTTTTCGGCGGTGCGCGCGCACGGAATCGCGCACGTTCGCGCGCGGTCAATAGCGTGCGGCGTGCGCGTCTATTCGCCGAATTTTAGCTGCGCGAAAATCGAATTTTCCTGGACAAAAAAGCCCCGCCGGATGCGCTCCGGCGGGGCTCTTTCGTGGTGGTCGAATCTACCTTCCGGGCGCGCTCCGCCGGCCGGCTGCTGAATACATTGACGTTCGGCCTGTTATTGCGTTGAGGTTCGGGCCACGTCTCCAACGTCCCCGGTGCCGGTTCCCGCGTCTGATGGAACCCGCGCGCCGTGCGGGAGCGATTCCCAAATGTCCGAAACAATCAAGTCTGGCCACGGGGGCGCGCGCCCTGGTGCCGGACGGCCATGGAAAATCGCCGACAACCGCCCGGTGCCGGATGTTCCTCGCTGGTACGCCGTCCGCACGGATCCAGGCCAGGAGACGAGTGCCGCGTTCGACATCGGGATCGCCGGCTTCGCGGTGTTCCTGCCGGTCGTGTGGCATCCAGCATCGCCGGCGAGTCGCGTCGGCCGCGCGATCTGTCCGGCCCGGCCGGCGCGGGTCGCGCCTCTATTCCCGCGCTACCTGTTCGTGCGGTTCCGGCGGGCGGATCACTGGCAGCCCATCCGCGCGGTGCCAGGGGTAGAGCGGCTGCTCGGCACCGCGCCGGACGATCCGGTCCCGGTTCCCGACGGCGCGATCGATGCGGTCCGCGGCCTGCCGGGCATGGCGACGAACGGCTGCCGCTACCCGGCCGGGCTCGACGATCTTTCGGGCCTCGCGCCGCTCCAGCTCGGGTCGACCGCCCGCGTGCTCGACGGCCCGCTCGCCGACACCAGCGGCGTCGTCACGTACTGCGACGCGAAGACGGCGCGGATGCTGGTGCGCCTGCTCGGCGCGGCCGTCGCGCTGACGGTGCCGCGCGCGTCTGTCGCCACGGTAGAGTCAGCCGGACCGTACGCTTAACTGTTATTATGAATACCAAGGATGGGCCGTAAAAGCCCTGGAAGCCGCCGCCATGGCGTTGCCGCCGACCCCCTCGATTCCAGGCGAAAATGCCCTCGCGACGCTTGCAGGCCGCTTGCATGGCGTTTACGCGGCAAATTTGCGCCGCGACGCTATCTCAAGCCGGGGAACCCGTAGCGTCGCGACTGAGCGGGCACTCCTGAGCGACGTCCTCATGTTCTCCGGCTGGTGCCTCGATGCCGGACTCTGCGCACTCCCAGCGTCGGCGCCGACGCTCGCCGCCTTCATCGACGCCCAGGCCGCCGCCGGAGCATCCGTCGCCAGCATACGAAGGTATGTATCCTCTATCGCGACCTACCACGCGTCGGCCGAGGCCGAAAACCCGATGCGCCTTAAGGTGGCGACCGACGCGCTCCGGCGCATGGCGCGGAGCCAGGGCGAGAGGCAGCGTCAGGCCGGGCCGATCAACGACAATCTGGTGGTGCGAATGCTGGCGGCGACGGGCCGCCGGCTGGTCGACCTTCGCGACAAGGCTTTGCTCGCCCTCGCCTACACGACGATGTGCCGGCGCGGCGAGCTGGTGGCGTTGTTGGCGGAGGACATCACGGCCGCCGGCGACGGATTCGCCACGATCACGGTCCGCCGATCGAAGACCGACCAGACCGGCGAAGGCGCCGCCGTCGCGATCACCGCCGACGCGATGTTCCACGTCCGCGCCTGGCTGGCCGCGGCGCGGATCAAGAGCGGTCCGCTGTTCGTTTCCGTCGACAAGCACAACCACCTTGGCGCCTCCCTCGATCCGCAGTCCGTCGCCTTGATCTTCCGGCGCATGGCCGCGCGCGTCCGACCGAGGCTTCCCCCGGCCGAACTGAAGCGCATCAGCGGCCATTCGACAAGGGTAGGCGCCACCCAGGACATGATCCGATATGGCGCGGACGTTGCGGGGGCGATGCAAGCCGGACGTTGGAAGACGACAACGATGGTCGCGAGATATTGCAGCGGACTGGAACTGAAACGAGGGGCGGTCGCGCAAGTGGCCGCGAGGCGTGAGCAATTTGTCTGAGTGTAGGACTGAAGCGATGGCTCCTGGCATCAAGACTGGTGGGCGCAAGAAGGGCACGCCGAACAAACCCAAACTGTCCGCGACCGGAACGGCGCCCGAGGCGGTCGTTGCGCAGCCGGCGCCGCCGCCGCCGCCGCCGCCGGCCCCGACCCCGAATATTTCCCGCTCGCGTGCGCCCGCGCGCGCGCGGGCAACCCCTCCGCCCGCTGTTTCACTAACGGTGGAGACGTGGCCGCTGACGCGCTTGGTCCCGTATATCGGCAACCCGAGGAAGAACGACCACGCGATCGACCGGATGGTGGCGGCGATCCGGGAGTACGGTTTCCGCATCCCGATCGTGGCGCGCGGCGACGGCACGATCGTCGACGGGCACCTGCGGTACAAGGCGGCCTGCAAGCTCAAGCTGGCCGAGGTTCCGGTCGCCCTGGCCGACGATCTGACCGACGCGCAGATCCGGGCGTTCCGGCTGCTCGCGAACAAGAGCGCGACGTGGGCGGACTGGGACATCGGGCTGTTGGAACAGGAGCTGACGGACCTGCGGGCGGACGGGTTCGCGCTGCCCAAGACCGGCTTCGGCGCGCACGAGCTGGCGAGCCTCGGGCTCGTCATCGATGACGGGGACGATATGGCGGACACATCCGAGCCGGATCCCGGGCCTCGGGCGAAGCCGCCGCCGAAGCCGGTCATCTGCCCGAAGTGCCTGCACGCCTGGAGCGCCTGATGCCCGCGCGCGCCAACGGGCTGAACGGGCACGGCCACGCGCCGCCGCGAAAGGCCGCGCCGCCGAAGGAGCCGCCGCCCAAGCGGAAGCCGGCCGCGGCGAAGCCGGCCGCGAAGCCCAAGGGCAGCGGCAAGCCGGCGCGACCGGCGCAGGCGCACCTCGATGACGCGGGACTCGCCGCGCGCCGCATCTACGCGGCCCAGCTCGCGCGCCGCACGGCGGAGTCCGAGTGGCTTCTGGCGCTATCGGCCGGCGTCGGTGCCGGGGTGATCCCGGACACGGCCGCGACGCCGGAGCCGGTCGGGACCAATCGCGTGGTCTACGCGGACGCGAGCCTTCAGATCACGCTGCAGGTCGCGGCGCCGATCGCCGGGCTCAACGTGCCGGGGTTCGTGGCCGATCTGGTGCGGGCGGGCGTGGCGCAGAAGCTGGTCGACCGGCTCGCGGTGAAGCACGGGACCGAGACGCGTCCGGCGCACAAGCTGGTTTGCACGCCGCTCGGGTCGTGAAAGCCACACATAACGCTGTCGCCTTTTTGTAAGGTGAATCGCAACCGGACGATCACTTCGCGTCGGCGATGGCGCATTCGAGGCAGCAGTAAACCGCCGGTCCGCGATAGGTCGTGCCGCATCGGTCGCACTGGCGAGGCTGATACGCGGCGTTGACGTAGGCGTTGACCGGCCGCTCGCGCATCCACTTTGCGTAGGCGACATCAGCCTTCGTCGGCTGGGGCGACTTACGTGTCATCGCCGGTCACTCCACCATGGCCAGCAGCGCGGCCATCGCGCCGTCGGGTGTGCCTGTGTCAAGTTCCAGTTCCAGCAGTCGGAGCAGGCGCCGCGCCTCGGCTGACACTGGGCGGTCGCCGCTATCCCACCGCTCGACGGTGCGGCGGTTCACCCCGAGCAAGCGCGACTCCGCCCCGACCGAGAGGCCGAGGCGGATGCGTAGCTCGCGGTGTTCGAGGGCGGTCAAGGCTTGCTTTCGATCGCTCAGCCCTGCACCGGCGGCCAGATCAGCGGCGCGTCGCCCTCGTCGCAAAGGCGTTGCGCGAACCGATGAGCCCTGGACTCGTCGAGGTAGAACGGGCGGCCGTCGCCCGTCACGACGCACCAGGAGCGTGCGGCTTTCGCCACCATCGCGGCTTGCACGATCGCCCCGACGCCGGCGGGCGGGGTGAATGTGGGGCGTGAGTCCTCGAACATTTCGGTCATCGGTTGCGTCCTCTCGGCTCCGGCAGGATCGCCCGAGCCCCGGAACGGTATGCGGCATTTGGTCGCTACGTGGCAAGCTCCACTTCGCCCCGCGCCGCGTCCGCCGATCGCGCCTCGGCGAGCATCCGTTCCCACGCGGAAACCCTCACCGGGAAACCGTCGACAAAGTGCCGCCACCCGACCGCGTCTCGAAACTGGCCGCGCTGGCTGACCAGTGCCCTTGTGAAGACATGGCCACCGGCGCGGATCGGATCGTCGTAGGACAGCGTCGCCATCACGCGTGGCCGCCTTCCGATAACTCGATCACCCGGGCGCCGCTGTAGCCGAACTCGCGGGTGAACGCCGTCGAAACAGCATCCATGAACTTGCCCTGGTTGCGGTCGTGTCGCGCGTCGCAGTCGCGGCAGACACCGAGGATGCCGACCACGCCGGCAGCGGACGCGTCTATGCCGGGCCGGACCAGTATCAGCGTCTGATAGTGCGGCGGCTCCGCGACCTCGACCATCGCCTCGCAGGAAATGCAGCTCAGCTTCGTTCCCGCGCGCGCCACCAGGAACCCCGTGATCGTCCGCAGGATGACCATGGCATCGGGATCGCGACGGTAGACCGCGAGCTGCGTGACCTGCCGCATATCCGCGTCGCGAAGCCGGTCGACTTTGTAGAGCGCACTGTTCGGGCGGGCGCCGACCGATGCCTGCTCGTGGATCGCGTGGAGTCCGTCCTGCCGTTCCGCGCTGCCCATGACCAACACTCCCTGGAGATAACGAATATGGCACGTTCCCCCGCGATGGCGGCGGCCGGCGGCATGGCCGATCCGATGGCAGGACTGGCTGGAGGCGCGGCCGGAGCTGGTGGCGCCGGCGCCGCGGCTGGTGGTGATCCTGGCGACGATACCGACGATACAAGCGGCGGCGGCAACGTCGTTGTGTCGATCGTCGACAATGGCGACGGCAGCTACACCGTCTATCCGGGCGACGAACCGGACAGCAGCGGTGGCGGCGGCGGCGACGGTGGCGACGGTGGCGGCATGTCCGACGATGACACCGACGCGATGGGCGCCTCTGGTGGTGCGCCGGCCCCAGGCGGAGCCGCGGGCGGCGCGCCGATGGGCGGCGGGATGGGCGGCGGCGACGGCGGCCAGCCGGCCAGCAGCATCGGCGCCGCCCTAAAAATTGCCATGGACATCATGCAGTCGGCGGCATCAAGCGCGGGCGCGCCGGGATCGGCGGACGATCAGTTCGCGTCCGGCTACTCCGCGGACAAGAACCCGAAGCCGAAGTCCGGCCGAAGCAGCAAGTATTAAGGTGCGCGCGCCGATACCCCGCATCGGGAAATACCCGGGCGGGAAGATGCCGGCACCGCCGGCGAAGAAGAAGCCGGCCAAGCGCCGCAAGCCCCCGATGCCCCCGATGGCGCGCGGGCTCATCAACCGCTGAAGGTCACGATGCCGCCGGCCCGCAAACCGCATCCGTCGAAGCCGAAGCGCAAGCGCGGCAAGCCGAGCTACGTGCCGACCGAACAGGACGCGGCGTGGGTTCGCAATCTCGTCGCCGGCGCCGTCGCGGAAGACCGGATCGCGCGGATGCTGGGCATTTCGGCGAAGACGCTCCGCAAGCACTACCGGGACGCCATCCGCGTCGGGCAGACCAAGATCGATGCCATCAGCGTGTCCGCGTTGGTTACTGCCATGACCGCCGGCGGCCGTGAGGGCGTGCTCGCCGCGATCTGGTGGCAGCGCAGCCGGATGGGCTGGGCGGAAAAGGTGATCGCGGACGACACCAAGGCGGCGGCGACAATGCGGGTCATCATCGAGCTGGTTGGCGATGCGCCGAAGACGATCGATCACGACGCGCCACGGCCGCGGCCCGGTCTCAATCCCCGCAACGTTGAGTTGGTCGGGTAACGAGCCGGGCCGGGCCTTGCCGTGCCATGCCTTGCCGTGCCCTGCCAAGCCTGCCGAGCCCCGCCCTGCCACGCCGCGCCGCGCCGCGCCCCACCTTGCCGAGCCGCGCCATGCCTGCCGCGCCGCGCCGTGCCTCGCCTCGCCTCGCCGAGCCTCGCCTCGCCATGCCTGCCCGGCCTTGCCCCGCCGAGCCCGGCCGTGCCCGGCCCCGCCGTGCCCTGCCTGCCGCGCCTTGCCCCGCCGCGCCCTGCCACGCCGCGCCCAGCCCTGCCATGCCGAGCCTGCCGTGCCGTGCCCTGCCCTGCCTTGCCTTGCCTCGCCGCGCCACGCCGAGCCTGCCGGGCCGCGCCCGGC
>QGNH01001255.1_pt1 | contig 59470 bp, 60 predicted proteins | sample 1735481 | NCBI WGS metagenome assembly QGNH01 (sample SAMN09239004, study PRJNA386568) | Viral metagenome, whole genome shotgun sequencing project.
TAATGATTGGCGACTTTTTTATTGAGTGATTTATTGTAAATTGATGAGAGAGGAATGGAATGACCGAAGATAATTTTAGTTTCTTCCTTCCATGTCTCCGGAGCAATTTGGCAATATCCTAGGCAACTTCCGTCATGATTTCTGGCGTTTGGATTGTTCCCCGACTCAATAATAGAGATGATAGAAATATCAATATGAACCCAATCAATTACAGATTTATGGAATGAGGAATGATTGATGGTTGCTGGAAGTGACAGAGAGGGAGAAGGTAAAGTGATATCAGAAACAGACGAGTAGGATGGCAACGCAGAATAAGTAGGCAAATCTATAATTTCGGTAGTATACATCTCTGCCGGTTGCTCTGTAAATGATGTCAGAGAGCAATAAATAGCAGCCGAGAGTATAAAAACGCATAGTAATCGTTTCATAAGAGTTGTCATAGTATTAGGTATTTATGAGAAGTCAATGGTAAAAGTTCTCCTATGGGGTGATATAATATGAGGAACAAGATTATAACAAAAGGGACGAATATGTCAACTCAACGGATTTTGATTGTGGAACCTATATTCTGCCCAACACAAGCGATGTATGAGAGGAACTCTAATAGTATAAAAAGTCTTGGAGAATATATCAAGCAAAATAACGTAAGTAATGTAGAGTGTCAGTTTGGTGGTTGGGCTACACCCGAATACTGGCCGAAGATACTTGTAGACATAAAGCAATATTTCCCCAATCACGAGATAACATCCTTCAAGAATAATGTTGGTAAAGCCGTAGCCGTAAACTTTTTAGTAAAGAAGCACTTAAAGAGCCATCACGATTGGATCATCTCTTCTGATAGCGATATAATTTTTAGTAATGACGTTCCAGATAGATTTAATAGAATGATAAACTTGGCATCTCTTATGGCTGCTTATAAAAAAATGCCGGTGGGGATGATAGCCTTCAATCAACAAGGCCAAAACTGCCATCTTCCTCATGAAGTATACCAGAATAAATATCCAGTAAAGAGTAATGTAAATGGTAAGATATATGAAGAATTGGCGTGTTGGGGATCCGGGGCAGGCGGAATCGCAGGTGGTTGTATATTTATTTCAAGAAAAGCATGGGAAATGGTCGGTGGATATCGTGTAATGGGTTGCTATGCTGGAGATGATGCGTATTTGCTTTTAGATATAGCCGCAAAAGGATATAGTTGGCAAATGGCCGATACTATTCCCATTACACATCCGCATCAACACGACGAGGACTACGCTAATTGGAAGCGCCTTGTCTGCCAAAGGGACAGCGGACAAAATAGACCAGATATTACAGCGCAAATAAAAGAGGCAGAAGAGTTCTGGTCCAAAAGGAAGTAAAATTACTTTTTATTCTTTTTAGGAATAGTAATCCAACCCTTCTCTTGGCCGTACCATTTTCTTGTCCCATCAAGATAATCCGTTGGTCTAAACGACCATTTCATAAGATTATCTAACCAGAACATAGGGCGCAAATTAGTCCAATGCCAACATTTCTGTATCTCTTCTTCCTTGGAGTGATCGAACTCGTCAACGGGAATATAGTGATCAATTTCAACTACATCCCAAGTCCAGTTTTCTTCGAATTTACGCTCCGATAAAGTCTTGAATATCTCAGCATCCATACAGAGATAGTCAAGAACACTATGAGTTTTAGTATTGCCATCAAGAGCACTGTTTAGCCCTGTACGTAAATTATGAATTAGCCTATAAAGAGGGTCATTATGATATCTGTCTCTTTTTCTTTTGTTGATTTTATCTCTATTTTTATCTGTCCAGTTTCTCCTAGTTTCTCTAACTTGGTCTGGATGATCTTCTCGCCATTTTCTATTCAATTCTCTAATATGATCTTCGTTGTCTCTTCTATAATCATCCATATAGTCTGGATTTTTATCCCACCACTCTTGTACTTTTTCTGGATTGTTCTCCTTCCAATTTTTAGCATATTGTCTACATTTTTCTGGATTGTTCTCGCGCCATATTCTATCCCATTCCTTCTTCTCTTCTTTATGCCGCTCATTATAGTTTAAACTTGCTTCATTTACACATTTTTTACAGTGTGATCTTTTACCACACGGTCCGTCTTTTTGATCGTGGAAATCTTCCAAAGGTTTTCTCTTGCCACACGGGCCTGTACATACTTTATGGGTTATACTTTCTTGGGCCTCGTAATATAGCCTCAATTTACACCTATAACAGCAGAACATTTTATTTTCGCAAGCGTTTAGCCTTTGACAAATCGCGCCAGGGGGAACAAACCATACTTCTCCGCAGCCTTTATTCATACAATAAAAATGAATTGAAACTTCATTTCCTTTATATTCGTCCAACCTTCCTATATTAGTATTTTTTAGCCACTTTTTATCGAATTCTTCGCCTGTCATTCTTCTGTTTGGTCGGCTATTCTGTCTAACTTTTTTATGCTGTTTTTCGCTCATAAGATTTACCTCCCTTATGGATGCCCCTGGATAGTGTATTCCACCAGGGAAGTAAATCGCAAATTATAGTCTTTCCAGGGGCTATTATCAACAATTTACAACGTTATTTATATCTCTATGTTCATTGTATTTATTTATTATTATCTGTCAAGAACATTCTGGTATAATAAATACATAAAATCTTATAGGAATTGCCTATGTTTGATATGAGAGACACGACTTTTTTAATCCCATTCCGCTACGACTCCGAAGACCGAATACGCAACCTCCGAGCAGTTATCTCCTATCTTACCCATAATTTAGATACGAATATTATTGTGATGGAAGAGAGCCCACAGCAGATGTTTTTTGATACCGGGAAGTTCGTCTATAAGTATAATCACACGACTTCCCCTCTTTTACATCGCACGAGAATGTTGAATGATATGTGTAAAATGAGCAGGACGCCTATTATAGTTTTACAGGATACCGATGTCTTGATTACGCCAAAATATTTATGGGATAGTGCTCAACTCATTCGTAGCAATCAAGCCGATATGGTCTACCCTTACTCAGGCTTATTCATCAATTTTCTTGAGCCATATATCTCACGAATAATTCAATCTAAATCAGTAGAAGGTCTTACAGAGAAGGAAGGTCATTGGATACATTCTTCCAGTAAAGGTGGGTGTATATTTTTCAACAGAATGAAGTTTATTATGGGCGGAATGGAGAATGCCTACTTTTTTAGTTGGGGTTGGGAAGATGATTGCCGCCTAAACAGATTTACAAAATTAGGATACCGTGTAATGAGAACTCCTGGCTTCGCCTATCATCTCAATCATGCCTCTTCTCTAAACTCTGCCAATACTTCTCATGAGCCTTATCATAACAACAGAAGAGAATTCGAGAAGGTTGCCAATATGAATAAAGAGCAACTCCAAGCATACATTAATACGTGGCCATGGTTGAAGTAAATGACATTATCTTCTGTTATAATATCTCTATAATTCATTAGGGATATTCTATGAAGATCATCAAGAGAATAAATGGCAAAAACTATCAGGTCCAAGTAAGTCCTATCCCCCAGCACAAGCAGAGACATCAACTCCCCCAGAATAAAATAGTAAATCTCTCTCGTGAGCCAAGTAATAAAATAAATCTTCTTGATAATACTTTTATGATACCAGTGAGAATTGAGAGTGATGATAGAAGAAAATGCCTCACAATAGTTCTAGATTATCTTATAAGATACTTCGAGACAAAAATAATAGTCTGCGAAGAAGGGCCGGAGACAATCTTCCCGAGTATGAATAAAATGGAATGGAATGGTTCAGTAAAGCACGTTTTTAGATATTCTACTTCTGAACTATTCCATAAAACGAGAAATATTAATTTAATGGCTGCTCAATCTACTACTCCTTATATCACCTATCTTGACTCCGATGTTCTGTTCCGACCAAACCAATATGTCAATGCTTTGGAAACAGTTAGAAGGGGAGAATTAGATTTCTGTTATCCATTCAACCAACAAAACCATAATATACCGAAGCATTTACGAGATGTTATTCAACTAACATTAAATCTAGATAGTGTAGAAAATCAGATTACATTTAGGCATCCTCAGCCACCAGTTGGAGGATGCCTATTTATGAACAAAGATAAGTTTATCAGTATTAACGGTATGAATCCGAACATGGTTAGTTGGGGGCCAGAAGACGAAGAATTAATTTACCGCATCAAAAAATTAGATTATAGATTAGGGGCTGTGCCTGGTAAATTATTCCACGTTGATCATGACAGAACTCCTAACTCATCGGACGCTAACTCCCACTTCCTTGCTAATAACGCAGAATATGATAAAGTAAAAGCAATGAGTAAAGAAGAATTATCAGCATATATAACTACTTGGAGATTAGTATGATAGACGGAGAGATACGTTTAAGGATTTTTAGCGATGAGGGCGGCTGTTGGAAAGCCCACTTTAAGAGCTGGAACGATGGTAAATTAAATTACAAGAACATAGTGGTTGTGGATGATGACTCGTATGAATATGCTGTTGTTTATAATCTCTTCCGCCTCTTCCATACGATAAAACCCCTTCCGAAAAAGAATGTCTGTGCTTTTATTACAGAACCTTACGAAACATATAATTTAGAGCCATATCAGGATTATGCGAGGCAATTCATAGGAACTTATTACTGCCACGATAATTCTAAATTGGATAGAAATATATTCAAGAATGGCATGCCTTATCTGGGCCCTTATTGTGGCATAAATCAAATGGCTACTCCTGGCAATAAAGAACGAACAATGTCTATAATTGCGTCATCTAAAAATTACTTCCCAGGTCACCAACTTCGTCATCACATCATTAGGAAGATATTGAATAGTAAATTACCTATTGATATATTCGGAAGAGGTTTACATGATGTGTATGGAAGAGCGGATACAAGGCTTAGAGGGGAATTAGAAGATAAAAAAGAAGGATTGATACATTATAAGTTTACAATAGCGATCGAAAATCTCATAGAAAAGTTCTGGGTGACAGAAAAGTTTTACGACCCTCTTCTCATGGCGTGTATTCCTATCTACTGGGGCGCATCTGGGATAAATCTTCTCTATCCTGATAAATGCTTCGTAGGACTTCCTAATAGAGGTTCAGTTGATAGTATTTTCGATAAGATAAAAGATATATCTAACAATCATCACGCATATAACTTAACTCATGTTGAAGAAGGCCAAAGAATAATTCGCGAGAAGCAAAATCTACCAGAGTTCCTATGGAGGCACTTTAACAATGTCCGATGAAAATCTCCCCCTCGTATCGATATGTATTCCGTGTTATGAAATGCGAGGTAAAGGTATCCAATTTATTCGTGATAATATAAAAAGTATCACTCAGCAGACATATCCTCATATTGAAATTGTTATATCTGACCATAGTGTTAATGACGACATTGAAAATTGGGTTGGTTCTATTGCGAATGATGTTAGGAGTAAGAAAATAGCAATAGAATATTATAGATTGGAGGATAAAAGAGGGTCTGCCTCTGCTAACTTGAACAATGCGATACGAATGGCTACAGGATCGATAATAAAGCCCATATTTCAAGATGACTTTTTAGTAAGAGACGATGCTATTGCTGATGTCGTAGAGGCGTTCGCTAAAAATCCAGATGCTAATTGGGCTTGTCAAGGGTTCGTTCATACAGATGAAGGAACTTCACGATATTATGGAGAGCAAGTTCCAAGATTTACCCCACTTCTCCTGATAGGTTCCAATTCTATAGGATGTCCGAGTGTCATAGCCTTCAAGAATACATCGGATCAAGTCTTCTGTGATACCAATCTCATATGGTTGATGGATTGCGAATTATATTGGAACCTGTATATACATTTCGGAAAACCTGTTATTATAGATAAAATTGGGGTTGGTATTAGAATATGGGATAAATCAGTGACCAACGACGTGAGTGAAATAATTAAACTGGGAGAAGAAGCGTATGTTCTGCGTAAATATAATGAGACCAAAGAGAGTTTAATTAAAAAATAATATAGATTACTTTACAACTACCCATCCTACTTTTTTACCTTTCCATATTCTTTTTCCGTCAATATATTCCTGTGGTAAGTAATTCCATTTATCCCTATTATCAGCAATAAGCAATGGTTGGAAATTACTCCAATGCCAACATTTTTCTACCTCTTCTTCTTTGGTGTGATCAAAATGTGATACAGGAACAATATGATCCAATTCTATCATATCCCAAGTCCATCCGATTCCAAATTTACTTTCCATAAGTCTTTTAAAATCTTCTATTGGTTTATGGAGATATGTAAGAGCGCTATTATTTTTTACTTTACCGTCTAGTGCGTTTAATAATCCATTTCTTAAATTGCGTTTTATTCTAAAATTAATATCAGTTTTTATACGCTCTTTTTGCCTTTTTCTTTTCTGTTTTCTTCTTCTATCTCTGTTTTTCTTTTCCCATGCCCTCTCTTTTTTACGTTGATTTTCTAAATTATTTTGTCGTCTTATAACAGACTGGGCGTTTGTCTTTTTAAGATTTTTCTTCCTCCATAGTTTTGATTTTTTATCTCTCCTCTTTTTATTTTTCTTATTCCATTCTTTCGTTTTTTCGTAGCGACACCCTCTACATACTCCCTGTTTTCCGTCTATACTTGATGCCCTATTACCGAACTCCTCAATAGATTTATTTTTACCGCACGGACCAGAACATACTTTATGTGTTTTATGTTTGGCATACTCAATCGTATTCTTTTTACGACAGGTTTCACAGCATTCCATTTTGTTATCATATTTACCTATCATGTGAATTATGTTTCCGGGACTAGTAAACCACTTTTTATCACATCCTTCATTTTTACAGTAAAAACCTATCGATGTATTGCGACCTAAATAATCGTCTATTCTTCCCACGTTAGTACCAGATAACCACTTTTTATCGAACTGCTCATTAGTTAATTGTGGGGCGCCATCTTTATTCATTTTTACTCTCCTTGTCGTATGTGCTTCTCTATACTTGCTTCGTCGTAGTAGAACTTACCAGGAGAGAACTTGAATGGTTTTATCATTCCCTTCCGACACCAATCTTGAATTAGTCTTTTACTAACTCCTATTTTCTTGGCAATCTCAACTGTTGTGTAATATTTAGTTCCATTCACTTCTATCATTGTATGTTCCTTTACATTGTTATTTATACGCCGTCTATACATTATTATACCATAAGTTCTTTTATTGGCAAGAACTTTCTGTTATAATGATAAAATATGAAGATAGCAGTCATTACAGCATTATCCGGAAATAGAGAGAGACTTTATGATCCTAAAATTGTTTATCCAGATGTTGACTATTATGCCTTTGTAGATAGTCCGCAAGATACTACTAAATGGATAATAAAACCTTTACTACATTTTACTATGGATAAAAAATATCAAGGGAGAAGGAACGCAAAGCCATATAAGTTAGCACCGCATCTCTTCATTCCAGACTACGATTATTTTATATGGCACGACGTTTCTCACGAATTAGTAGCAGACCCAACGCTCATAATAAAAGACTATCTCCCAGAAGATAAAGATATGGCGCTTTTTAGACATACCCAGAGGGATTGCTTGTATCAGGAAGCGACAGAATTGAAGAGGTTAATGTATGATACTGATGAGAATATAAATCGCCAAGTATTATTTTATAGAACAGAAGGAATGCCGGAGAACGCTGGATTATACGAATTAAGTGCGTTCGTAAGGAAGAATAATGCGAAGACACAAGCACTTGGATTGGCGTGGATGGAGCATATTGCGAGATTTAGTAGTAGAGACCAATTGTCTCTAAATTACTTAATATGGAAGATGGGAATAAATGTATCTGTTCTTCCTGGATATTGTAATGGGTTCAATGCTCAAGGAACAATAGGAAACAATGAGTTGATACCACAGGTTAGAGGACACGTTAGTAGTGGGCCATCGTAATATGTGTAGTTTATTATTCTCTACTAAAATCCCCAATCCTAACAATATCCTCCATATAAACGAGTATATTCAGAAGAGAGGACCAGACACAACCAATTATATGAATTATGAAGGCTTTTTTCTACTTCACAACCTCCTTTCAATGACTGGTAAAATTACTCCCCAGCCACTTTTTAGTTCAGATAAAAAAATAGCAGTAATTTATAATGGTGAAGTCTATAACTATAAATCATTCGGAGACTATTCTTGCGATTCCGAGTGTCTTATACCTCTTTACCAGAAACATGGCCAGAACTTCCTAAAAATGCTATCAGGGGAATTCGCAATAGTCCTCGTAGATATCACAGAGAACGAGATATTGATAAGCACAGATACATTCTGCTGTAAACCCTTATTCGTTTCAACTACTGGCGGTATTGGGGTTGCTACCTATAAGAGCGCTCTGGAACGCATTGGCTTCTCTTCTATAACTAAAATACCAGCGAACACTACTCTACTCTACGATATAAAAACAATGTCTCTAAAAGGACAATGGGCAATTACAGACTTCGCCCTCAACCAGCATAAAGAGACATTTACAGACTTCCATAAAGCATTTTCCAATAATATTACTCAACGATGTGCGAATGTGAGGGAGCATATCAGCATTGGATTGTCTTCTGGGATGGATTCTGGAATGATAGCCTGCGAATTGGCTAAACAAAATATACCCTTCAAATGCTATTCTGTTATTGGGAGTGAGAATAGAAGAGTGTTAGAACAGAGATATGCCGCTCTTCAAGGTAAGTGTGAATTGGAAATTATAACAATTAGCCCAGAGATGAAGAGAATAGCGCACGAATGGCTCCTGAAGAATACAGAAGATTACAAATATACAATATGTTCTTCCCAGAGAGAGTACAACGAGTTCTATCTGTCCTTAGCCGACGATAATGGAAGTAATAATCTCTCTCATATATTGTCTCTTGCTAAAAGAGATAATAAAAAAATATTCATAAGCGGTGGTGGCGCAGACGAGATGTATGACTATGGTGGTCGTTATTTACACAGCAACTTCAATGGCATCTTTCCTGCTGACTTGAAGACTATTTTTCCTTGGAATAGTGTCTTCGGAAGTAGTATGTCGAGTTATATTATGAAAGACGAAATTGTTGGTGGCTCATATGGATTGGAGACAAGATACCCGTTTATTACTCCCGAAATATGGCAAGAGTTTTTATGGTTATCACAGAGGTTAAAAAATAAATGTTATAAATCTGCTATGGATGATTATCTTACTATAAACGGATTTCCATATCAACCCAATGAGAAAATAGGATTTTAGATGAATAAAAAAGCCGTAGTTTTCGCAGCATTCTTCCCAGTAGTATTCCGTTCTGGCGTCTATATCGATGCTCTAAAATACTACTATCCAGATTGCGACATCTATATTGGACTAAACTCTTCCTTTCCTGGCGCAGAGCAAATGCTGAATAGAAATGGATTTACTAACATTGCTCATACTCCGAAGCATTTAGAAGTCAATTCAGATGCGAGCGCTTTTCAGTCTGCTTTACGATTACTAAAAAGTTCCGGTAAAGAATACGAAATAGTTCATTTTTTACATACGAAGGGAATTAGTCGATCAGATACAAAAGAGTGGACTATAAATGTCAACGATTACTTCCTATCCTATTGTAAAAATAAATTAATGGTCGAAGAAAAATTGAAAGACGATAAAATTGGCGGAATAGGATTAGTAGGGAGGTCAGAGAAAGATATGCCTGGTTATAGTCAGGAACTTATGAAGCATATTGATATTCCGACATTCGGTAAGGTCGAAGATATTATGTCCTTGATTACCTTTTACGGGATGAGAGGAAGCATAGTAGACTTTTTTATAAAGAACTGTAAAAAAGAGTTCTGGGACACTCGTCTTGATAGGTATTGGTTCGAAGCAACTTTCCCTACCATTGTTGATTTATGTGGATATAATAGAGCGCACCTGGCAGTATGGGAGAAGTAAAAAATGTTCAAGGCAAAAGAGGCAGATGTAATAATTCTCACCTACAATAGGAAGGAGTTTTTATTACGAATATTATCAATATTAGAACAGCAACAGGGCTCTTCATTCAATGTAATTATCACAGACGATGGCACAGCAGATCCAATCAACCCTTCCAAGTATAAAATAATAGACAAGTATATATGGGCAAAAGATGAAGGTTATGGAAGAGTGTCGGCATTGAATTGTGCGATAGATTTAGCAGTATCTAAAAACATTATTATTCTTGATGATGATTGTATACCACAAAAAACGTCATTTGTTGCTGGTCATGTGGGAGCATTGAAGGAACACGATATAAGTCCTGGCAGGATATTCTTCCCATCAGATAACGCCTATTGTAGTGGTTGGGCTTCGACCGCTAACGTAGGTTTCAATACTAAAATGATAAAAGATGTTGGCAAATTCGATCCTTATCTTGACGGATTTTATGGACAGGATGATGCGATGCTGGCACTAACACTACGCAAAAATGGATATACGAATAGAGCAGAGGAACATGACGATACTCTTGTTCATCACATAGGGGCGATGTATGCTGGAGGAGATCGTTCTTGGGATGTTGTAGGTCATAATACTCAATATTGTATAGATAAGTTCGGAATAGATCCTCGTAAAGGAGTTCCTTGGTGAGTAATATAATAAATTACAGTTCTGGAGGTCTCGCTAATCGCATTCTTCCCATTCTATCTTCTCTCTATTATTCCAATCTCGCTAAACGCAATCTCTCAATCTGCTGGCCATCTTCTTTCATCCGTTGCCAATGCTCCTTCAACGATTTATTCCTCAACCATATTCCCAATCTCTCCTTTACTGAATTAGAAAATCTGGAAGATGTAGTGATTTATTCCAATGCTGATGCCGCCCAATATGAATACAATCTCAATAAAACGGACACATTACTAAAATTATTCAACAAGTATCCTATAAAACCACTATCAGACGCTCGTAATATTCCTAATGAGACAGTGGAGAACGTCATCGTCTTCTCCAATAAACTTCTGCCAGATATTCCAAGGGAGACACATAAGCATTCTTTTCTAAAACTTATTCCGACTACTCCAATTCAGGATATGATAAAAGAGTGTACTGTTCAATTAGACAAGAGTTGGGTAGGATGCCATCTCCGAGCAACAGATTTTAGAACAGATTTAGGATATTATCGTTCGCAGATGGACAGTTTATACAGAGATAATAAAAATATAAAGTTCTTCATCTGTTCTGACAATCCAATATTCGAGAAGGAACTAAAAAACAGTTTCCCTATGGTTGAGTTTAGAGAGAAGAATAATTGTGTGTTTAAGAAGAATATCGATAAAGACTGGGTAGATAATGTCGAGACACCTATGGAGAGTATACGCGAAGCATTAGTCGATTTATATTTACTCTCGAAGACTACTATAAAAATATACCATCCTAATAGTAGTTTCGCTCAACTCGCTTTATTGTAATTCTTTTATAATTTTTTCCATAGTGTCAAAAAAATACACAATTTCCAGAGTTAAATCGCCAGGATTGTTGCCAATAAACAACCCATCTTTATCAATTCGTTCGGCATTATCAAGAGTTCCAGAGATAGAATGCTTCATATATTGAATAACTGGATTTTTTATGAATGAGCCTGCTACTATTGGTCTACACTCGATATTAGCATCAATAAGTTTTCTGGCTACTAATTTCCTTTGACCAGACAATTTATCACAGAGAATAACAGAGAAGCCGAACCAAGACGGATTGGAATGTTCTGTTGTCGCCTGTGGTTTCAGATATTGCCGGAGATTTCTCTTATCAAGTTCTGCGATAAACGTCTTGTGATTACTTCTTCGATCCTCGATGAACTTGGGAAGTTTTTTTAGTTGTTCTAAGCCTATCGCAGCATTGATTTCTGTTGGTCGTAAATTATATCCCAATAAAGCGAACTTGAACGAGTCCTCGAAGATATCACCAGACTTATTATGGATTGTGTTTCTGTCTGGGAGATTGCGCAACCAACCATGAGCCCTAATACATAAAAGTCTTTCATACAGGGATAAATCATTACAGACAGTCATACCTCCTTCAATAGTGCTCATCATGTGGCTAAAAAAGAACGAATAGGTTCCTACATCACCAACAGTTCCGCATTCTTGGTTATTGTAAGTGGCTGATTGGCTCTCACAATTATCAATAAGCAAAATCAGATTATGCTTCTTACAGATTTCTTTTATGACATTGAAGTTATTGGGGTTACCGAGAAGATTTACAGCGAATATAGCTTTCGTTTTAGGTGTTATCGCTTCTTCTATTTTAGTCTCATCGATATTGAGAGTATCTAAACTGATATCAACAAATCGCATAATGAGATTGTTCTGGTGAATGGGATAGTATGTGGTCGGCCATGATACTGCCGGAACTAAAATCTCCTCGCCGACCTTCAAGTTTAGAGGGGAGATGCCGGAGCAGAGAGCAGATATAGCGAGTAGATTGGCGGAACTACCGGAATTAGACATAACAGCATATTTGGAACCTACTGAAGAGGCGAACTTCTTCTCGAACTCCAACGTAATCTTACCCATCGTACAATTACCAGACTTTATAACATCTATGGCTGCTTGCTCTTCTAAACCATTCCAACTCGAACAGGCTAATAGGTATTTCGACATATATTCTCCGATATATAATTATATCAGAGAATTACTTATAGATATTGAAGTTTTACTGGCCCATGACAAGCATTAGAGACGAGCAAATTATTAGCCTTTGGATTAAATCTCTTACCTAATAATAACTCTTTCGCAAGAATGCTAATATCGTCAGTTCCCTCGTGGAAGTTATTATTCTCTACCTGAACTCTGTTATTTACTCCGCATATGATCTTACACCGCTTATACGACATCATTAACTGTCTATGATGTGGAGGATTCGGAGCAAGACATGTCCCCTCGAAGGAATTAGGTCCTCTAAAAGGAACTGTATTTATTGGTCCTACTAAATCTTCTCGTCTAAAAATATGGAACGAAGCAATACTCATCGGATAATTCCAGTCACCAGCAAGTTCAGGATCCTTCCAATTCCATATAGTGTCCCCAATAAATATTTTTGGAGGAGGTGTTGATATTCTGGCAGTGTAGCAGTATGTCGTGTATGGTGCTATTCTTGGAGATAAGCAAGCAATCTGTGAGTTATCCATGAATGTCTTGAACTCATACGAATCAAGACTAAAATGATCTATAAAAACATCATCGTCCACTAAAAAACTCACAAGAGGATTTTTACCAGAATTGAATATATTCTTCGTATCATTATAAAAATTACTTTCTTTTACCCAAGTAAAGCACTTCTCTTGATGTAATGACTTCACTCTATCGTAAGCAAGTTTATGTAAATCATTGGAGTGCGTAAAAAGGACAGTATATTTCTGCGTGGACCAATTGGCGAAGTAATGTTTTAGCCCAGACAACATCATATCTAACTGGGCTGCTCTATCTTTACTAAATATCACTACATCAATCATAGAGTTTTCTTCCACCATTCGTAAGTTTTTATTAGTCCTGTCTCTAATGATGTTTTATAATTCCATCCCAGGTGTATCATTTTCTCAACATTTAGCAGCTTGCGAGCCATACCTGAAGGCTTGCTAACGTCCCATTTTATCTCTCCCTTATACCCCACAATTCTTCTTACCATCTCAGCCAATTGTTTTACACTATGATCAAACCCCATTCCGACATTTACAAACCCATCTTTCTCGTTGTAGTTTTCCATAAGGAATAGACAAGCATCAGCAAGATCATCAACATATAAGAGTTCTCTACGTGCTTCTCCTGTCCCCCAGCAAACAACTTCTTTATCTCCTTGCTCTTTGGCGATATGGAACTTACGGAGAAGAGCAGCAACTACATGAGATTTCTGTGGGTCGAAGTTATCTCCTGGTCCAAATATATTACAGGGTTGACAGGCTATGTAATTCGTATTGTATTGGGAGTTATATGCTTTACACATCTCGATTCCAAACGCCTTACTAAATGCGTATGTAGCGTTGGTTTTCTCGAATGGGCCTGTCAGGATGTCTTGTTCGCGCATCGGTTGTCTACATTCTGCTGGGTATATACAAGAACTTCCAAGATATAGCAACTTCTTTACATTACATTCTTTAGCCGCCTTCAATGTATTTAGAATAATCATCATGTTCTCGTGCCCAAAGCCTACTGGATCATCTAAATTGGCCTGGATGCCACCAACTTTTGCTGCCGCCATATAAACATATTGATGATTATCAAACCCGTTCCATTCTCCATATAAAGAGTGTGTCTTTATTAGATTACAGGTAGATGATGAAGTTCCGTAAATATTACTATATCCTTCTTGTTGTAGTTTTCTTTTAATCGATGACCCAACCATCCCCGAAGAACCTAAAATTGATATTGAACTATTTTTATTCATCACTAATCCTTTATTCCTCCTATTATAGCCGATAATCACATTTTAGTAGATTTATTGCCGAATTATGGTATAATGATGTTGAAGACGTATAAATAACTTATGTATAAAGGAATACACAAAATGATAGAACTCGAAGGTAAAAAATACTATACCACCAAGGAAGTCTCTGAGAAGCTTGGCAGGCATTTACGAACTATTCAAGGGTGGGTAAGAGACGGTAAACTCATTCCATTCAAGTTCGGTCCTCATAAGTTTTATTACGACGAAGCAACTATTGCGAGATGTCTAAAAGGAGAATAAGAATATGTGTTTAGATCATCCAGAACATGGAGAACATTGTCATTTAGAGCATAAAGAAGAGTTGGTAAAAGTAAAATTACCTACTACTTCTTCTGAAAATAAAAAGAAGTCTAATAACATTCCTATCTCTTCTACTCTCATTGAAGTAGTAGAGATGGCAGAAGAGGTAAGACAGGGGAAGAGGAGGAGAGCAATTATTAGAACGAAGGAGAATATAAATGTTGAATTGAATAACAGACAATTCCCTATTGTGATGGTTAGCGATTTTATTACTGTGAATGACAGAGCCGAGTTCCATTGTTTAAATCCAGAATGTGATCATAGATGTAATAGATTAGTGATTAGTATGCTCCGTGGTAAATACGGCTGCCCAAAATGCTATAAGACATTTAGTCAGAATGGTAGGTCTAAGGAGCAGATAAATCAGGAATTGAGATATACCAACAGATTTATAGAGATGACGGGAGATTATCAGGGGATGAATAAAAAAGCGTCTTTTAAATGTTTAGCGGAAGGATGTGGTTATGAATGGTATGCTAAACCAGGAGCAGTCGTATCAACAGGATCTGGATGTAAAAAATGTGCCAATAAAAACAATCTAAATACTATTGAAGATATGAATAAAAAATTGGCTATGCGGAACATAATACTAATAGGGAATTACGAATCGGCCGACATAGAGACAACTTTTAAATGCTTAGTTGTAGGTTGCGGATTTATCTGGAACTCGACATATCATAGTGTTAATTACGGTAGAGGATGTTCAAGATGCTATGGTAATGAAGAACTAACTAATGAGGCAGTTGATAAAAGATTAGAAGGAAGATTTATTATAAGATTAGAAGATGTTATAAATTGTCATACTTCTATAAGATGGGCTTGTACAGCGCCGGGATGTAATTTTACGTGGGTCGCTTCTCCACACGACGTGACTCCATTATCTCGCAATGGAACCGGATGTTCGAGATGCGTAGGACTAGAAGAACTTACCAACGATGTTGTAGATCTTAGACTTATTGGTAGGAATATAAAAAGAATGGAAGATATAACAGTAAATGGTTCTACGCCCATATGGTGGAAGTGCTTAAATAATAAATGTAATAATGAATGGATTACTTGCCCTCAATATGTTGTAGGTGGCGCCAAGACAGGATGCCCAATATGTGCTGTTGGTAAATCAGAGAGAATGGTAAATAAACTTATAAAAGAACATATAAACTACGATTATTTAAAACATCATAAATTATTACACTTCAGAGATGACAAGGATTATAAACCAGATTTTTATTTAGAGATAAGAGATAAAAAAATAATTATTGAATATAACGGTCATCAACATTATATGACTGTGAGATGGAGGAAGTCTATGACACAGGATGAAGCAGATAAGTTATTCATAAAACAGAAGAAGAGAGATAGGAAGTCTCGTAAATATTGTAAAGATAACGATATTTACTTATTGGAGATACCATATTATTGGAAGGAAGATAAAATTATAGAGGAATTGAAGAAGATAAACGACTTATTCAATCAATAATTCTGATAAAGTGTCTCGCCTATAAATGAGAACACGTGTATCTTCTCATTATCTTCCATATACGATTTTACGCCAGTATCATTGTAATCTTTACGTAGATGAATGCGGAACATATAATTTTCTCTATCTTTTCCTCGCTTATATTCCATCACATACTCTCTACATAATATTGAAGCCATAAGCATAGTATCTTCGTAATCATTATATTTAGGATATCCAAGCCCTAAAAACTCTTCAGCAAATGCCCTGGGGAGCATACTATAATTGATGTCTGTATTCGAGTAAAATCGTTCATCACAATCTCTCTGACTGCTCGATAGCCTCCATACATTGAATGGCTTTATTAATTCCTCGAAGTTCTCTCTTTTTATATTCATCTCTTTACCTTATGAGCAATAGAATTGTATTTTCTAACCATATTCATTATAGCCGATTTTATCTTCCTTCGCCATACAGGAATGCCAACTTTTATATTTCTATCTGTAATTTCTCCTATTATAAAATCATCAATAAGGGTATCAAGAGGAATTGTTGGATATAATATGCTTTCTAATTGTATTACTGCTATCGTTTCTTTTTTATGAATGAGAAGCAATTTAGGAGCGGCCCAAGAATTAGTATAGACCGCCTCTGTAATTTTCATTTCTTCAATTCCTCTATATAAACGTCTCTTCTCTTATCTTCGCTTTTCACCAACACTTCCAGTTCTTTTTTATTCTTCTCTAATTCTTTTATCTGTGCTTCCAGCTTCTCAACTTCATCCTTGCCGAAACAATAAATTGGCGTCTTCATTATCCTTACTATATGAGGATTTTTTATCTTCTCGTCCTTCAATACCTGGATAATCTCATTCTTCTTCTGACCAGGGAACTTCTTGAATAAGCCAGATGTAATTACCTTCAATAGTGCCTTCTTGAACTCCAATTCCTCGTCAACCACTTCTAACTTCTTGGTAAATCTCTGTAAGTAAAATCCAAAGCGCCATTCTGTAAATTGCTCTATGACTTGAACATCAGTAAGTCTCTCTAAAACTTTATTGTTGAACCCTATGAGTGTAATATTTTCATTCAGATTAGAAGTCAACTTGAAAATACTGTTTATCTCTTCGTCTGTCATTTCTCGCGCTAACGTAATCTCGAAGTCGAATGTGTCTTGACAATTATCTATATAGTCCTTCACTACCGGAGCCTTTTTATCTGTCCCTTCTTCTAACTTATCCAATAACTCTATAAATTGCTCTCTGTTGAATGATATTGGTAGTTCGGTGATATGTAATTTAGTTCCATTTTTTATATAAACTCCTTGGGAAGCCCATTCTCCTTTTTCATTCTTTATAATTTTACCCTTGAACCCTTTATAGTATGGTTTCAATGGTTTTATCTTCTTACCTTGGAGGAAGTCTATCTGTGCTTGCTTTACGTCTTCGATATTACGAGCAGCAATTTCACAGGCAAATCCCACCGCGATTCCCGAAGTTGGGTTGAGAAGCACGGAAGGAACAATGGGAAGGAATGTATCAGGCTCAGACTCCGCCTCATCATATGTCGGAATCATATTCACAAGTTCGGCATCGACATCGAAGTAATCATAGAATGCCTTGGATAGCCTTACAGAGATATAACGAGCACTAGCACAACCATTACCAGAACCAGTGAGACGAGAACCGAATGTTCCGTCGCCTTCGAAGAATGGAACGTTATTGGAACCACAGAAGTCTTGAGCCATTGATGAGATACAATTTTCTATTGAGACATTTCCATGAGGATGACAGGACATAGTAGCACCAGCCAATTTAGAGACTTTACACCAGTCTTTTGCTATCTTCTTAGCCGCCCATAGGGAACGCCTTTCAACTGGTTTCAGACCATCCGATAACCTTGGAAGAGCACGAGATTCAATGACGTAATGACAAAAATCCTTATACTGCGTCTGAATAATTTCTTCAATTTTCATTTTTATTCCTAGGATCTTTCCAAGTTTTTAGCCAATCTAATTTACCAAGAATTTCATCGCGAATTATTTCAATATCCTCTTCGACACCTATAACGTTCGTATAATGTATAAAATGCTTATCAAGATATTCTTTTATAGTTCTATCTAATTCCTTAGCCTGTTCCTCTGTCTGATTTCTGCCATTAGGATTATATGGTTTGTCTCTATTGACGAAGTAATTCATATTATTTTGCTGGTGGAATATTGCTAATACTAATTCTTTATATAATTTATTCGTATCATATAGAGGATTTATAAGAACCTGATCTTTATAATAAAACAATCCGAGAATTATTGGACTATCGGTAATTATGACATCTACTTTACCGATAAGAATATGCTGCTTGTAGTGCTGACATGCTGTTATATAGAATTGGTCTGAGAGAGCGGTAGAATTGTTCTCCCAGGTCTTTTCCTTTGCGAACTCATTTATCAGTTCGCAATTTACTCCTTTATATTTTAGAAGAGAGAAGAGATGAGATGCCATTGTGCTCTTACCAGAACCGGGGGCGGACAGAAGATTAACTATAAGCGTCATTCCAATTTTTCCATTTCAATAGCAACTTTTCTTTTAGCATTAATAAGACATTCTAATAGATTTCTCAATTCGCATTCATCGTCTTCTGTACCCATCATAGATATTATTTCGCCTTCTATTCTTATTGACTTTACCAATGCGCTGTCTTCACTGACGCCTAAATCATCTAGCCAATCTTCTCTATCTTGGTAATCACCCATTTTCATTTTTCCATTCTTCGCCTTCTTTATTCTTCTTTATAACTATATCGCACTTTTCAATAAGTTTATCCCAGTCTTCAACAAGTCTCTCCGCGCGCCTAATAATATTTTCCATTTCTTCGTCGTTCATTTTTCTTCCTTTACATATCCCTTAAACCCGTCAATAAGCGCTAACTCGAACAACCCCAATCTACCTTCGTATGTGTTCTCTTCTATAAACTCGTCTGGAACTTCATCAACGTTCATCTCTGTCAATAAATCGTTAGGGTCTTTACTCGTCATTTCCTTGGGGATTATAAAGCATTTCTCGCCCATTTCAAGCAATTTCTTCGTAAGGACATTGCCTGCTATATCTAACCAGAAATTATCTACGGCCCATACGTGATTGGGATACTTCTTTTTTACCTTCTCTATAAGCATTTGAGAGATATTGGCCCCGCATAAACCTAAACCATTACTAAAAGCGGGGGCGTCTAATGTTCCTTCTGCCACCATAACTTTCTTCTTCGCGTCTATGTTCCATTCTCCATACATCGGTTTATTATCAATCTCTATTCCCTTCTCACTATCTTTCAAGAACTTGTATTTAGGGTTGCGCTGCTCTTCATTAGCGTCTTTAGGTGTGAACATTCTCCTACCCTGGATATGAACGAGTTTCTCTTCCTCTTCATCGAAGAAGGGTATTCCAAGATATTTCTTCAACGGCCCTTTCGTAAAACAATAGAAGGACGTATAAACTTCTTCTTTTATTTTCCTTTTGATGAGATAGTCTATACAATATTGTCTGAACTTCTCCTTCTGTTCTGATGACTGTTCTTCTATAATAGGGAACGCATGGAACATCAGATACTTACGTAAATCATAATCCAATTTATCGAATATAAACTTGTCGTCTAATTCGAGAAGACGGTCGTGTTTTTTATTATTGAACGCTTCTCCTGACGCTATACTTTCAAGATAATATGTTTTTAGATTAGACAATTCATATTCATAATTATCTTTTAGGAATGTTGTATAGTTGCGAGAATATCCGCAGTTATGACAGAATATCATATACTTCTTTGGATACTCACGAACATACATTCTACGCTTATAGTCTTTACAGAGGGGACATTTACCACAGAGAAGGAATACGCCGTGCTTCAGTTGCGTGGCACCAGGAATTACTCTAAAAAAACTTTCCTTGATAGCATAGTTGGGAAGTTTTATCATAACCCATTAGTTGCTATTCTTGAACTTGTGAATAATCTTGTATTCCTTCTTCTTACTGAACGGAAGCACAGATATCTTCTCCATCAATATCTCTTGAACATCGTCGCTATTCACTACCTTCAATAACTTCCAATCTTGAAGTAAATAAACAATAGTTCTTAACCGCGCTCTATCAGTATCATTAAAAGTGCTTGGTTTATCTTGTAGTAGGAACATTTGCTTGAAGTGAACTATGGTATAAACTTCTCTCCCATCAGCATCAAGATATTTTACGCAATAAGAAGAAGGATATACTTTCTTCTCTTTATGATTGATAATGCCGATGCGCTCTAATGTTTCGCATATGACAGGATAATCACTTACTAAATCTACTCTAATTCCAAGTTTATTCAAGATATCAGTATTCATATATGTATAAATCCTTTATATTACTATTCTATCCAACTTTTCCGCCAAAGCGATTTCTAATTCCTTGAGCCCATTCTGAACCTAATATGGTTATGTATTCTCGGGCTTCTTTTAGAGAGCATTCGAAGTAAAGAGAGACATATTTTATATTCTCGTCGTCTTCTCTATTCATTCCTTTTGTAAAACCATCGAAGGACTTGGTTCTTGGGACAATGAGTAGAAGTAATTTATAGAGTTGCTTTTTAGATAATACTGCTTGATATTCGTTTATCATATTGACTATCTCGCATATATCATCATTCTGCGCAAGGAACCGCATGACCATAAAATTATTGAATGCGTTTTCATATTCTTCACTATCGAGTAAGTCTCCTTTTTTATGGAGTTTTATGTCATTGATAATATCGAAGAGATAATTGTTCTTCGGTTTATCCTTCTTTTGTAATCCCTTGCGTTCTTCTACGGACATATATAATTCACTACGACTTTCTTTTATTGCTCTTGAATATCTTCCAGGCGAACTTTCTGAATGTTGCCGCGGATTCGAGCCATTGCTGCGTTATCCGGCTGAACTAACCCCGGTATTTCTTCTGGTATATTTCCTTGTGGTAATGATGCTGGGCCAGAAGGAATTGCTGTGAGAGAGTCGTCATAAGACCCGTCATCGGTAAATCTCATTGCTGCTTCTATTGGATCTTCGACTACTTTTTTAGGTAGATTGGCGAGATTTGCTGGAACCGTTCCTCCGTTTAATGCTCCCAATAATGCTTGAAGTCGAGCCATTTGTGCTGGATCTCCAAGTAAAGACATCAATGGATCTGCCGGGACAGTCTTCGCATAGGCTTCGTCTCTTTTTATCTGTTCTTCGTAAACTACAGGGCGAGGAATTGCTGTAGCGGAAGTAACGGCGCCAAGTGGAGCAGCAACCTGTTTTGGAATATACGGGGCAGCCATTGGAATTGTACCTTCCATTGGCTTCAAGTTTCTATAATCCTGACCCGGAGGAACTATTGATTTTGGATCCAATAGCGATTCTGGCGTAGGTATTCTCTTCTGTTGACCTGGGGCCTTAGCGCCGCTTCCTCCCATTGGTATATAACTCCACAATGCTTGACGAGGTGTTAGTAGACCGGTGACGGTTTCCAAAGCAATCACGTGAGTATGAGGTATAAATGCGTCTATGAGTGCTCTATTTGGTCTGAACGTTAGAAGGACTTGGGTTCTCGCATTTTTTTCATCTGATGCTAAAACAATATACACGTTCTGAATACCTTTCCTAAACCCTTTTATAGGGGTTGCTTCAGTTGCCATAGTTGTATCGAGCATAACGAGATAGTAGTTCATAAAGTAAGCCTTCTTGAAGAAGTTGATGATTGTCTTGAACATTCTCGATTATATCATAAAACTCGACAGATATTGATAAGAAGTGCTCGGAAGTTTATCTCTGGGTCGATAACCATGGAGTGCTTATGAAGGAAGTCGGCGGTTAGAAGCATTACGTTTATCTTCTTTTCTGTGTCAGTTCCTACTAATTCCTCTGCTCTGTCGAAGATAGTTCTATACAATTCGCTATAATCTACTCCGGATCCAAGTAATTCCTTGACAATAGCCTTGATATCACACTTCTTTATGTATGCTATGAGTTTATCTTGGTTCTCCGCTGTCTCCGCTCTATTCTCATTATACTTAAAGGTTCCTGATGTAGAGAATTGTTGTAAGCAGTTGATAATCTTACGAATATCGGGATAATACTTATTGACAATAGTTTTCAGGTTCTCTTTTTCCGAGGCATAATCAATCTTTTCCGCTGTCAGAATATCTACGCACTTCTTCGCTATCAACTTCTTCTCTGTTCCACTAAAATCGAATGTCTGGGTTCTTGACTTGATAGGTTCAATAACTCTTTCGGAATGATTACAGGTTAGGATAAATCTACAACGACTAGCGAACTCCTCCATAGTATTACGCAACATCATCATAGCGTTTCCTGACATACCATCGAACTCATCTAGAATAACAATTTTTAGTCCACCAGAGAAGGATGTTGTGGAACAGAATGACTTTACTTTGCCTCTGATAATCTCTATTGAAGTCTCGTCAGAAGCATTGATATAAAGAACATCTCCGGCATCTTCTGTAATGGCTCTAGCAAGGATTTTAGCACATGTAGTCTTCCCTAAGCCAGCAGAGCCACAGAACAGAAGATGAGGGATAGTCTTCTGTTCTATGAAGTTCTTGAAGATTTCCAAGGTTCCGGCATCGATAACGACATCTTCCAGAACCTTTGGGCGGTATTTTTCTACCCAGATTTCGGCTGTCATTATTCGGTATCCTGAACTGATGTGATGTAGTAAGTAGCCTTATGTCCTTCCGATTCTCCGACTAATCTGATAAACCGAGTTCCAACAGATACCGTATACTTCCCGATGCTGCTTGTGATAGGAGATAGGAAGTTAGGCTTGTCCAAGATTACTCTAAAAGTATCTTTATTCTCACTCTCGACATTGATAACGGTCTTTAGCGTCGTCACCTTCATTCCCTTGCTCTTCTCGCTCACCGACAACACTATCTTATTCTCGCCCTTCTTACCATCGAATATTAGGAAGTTGTGGGCAAGTGTTTGGGCTCCACGAATGAATTGAGTATATGCCGCACTATCCCAAACAAAGGTATTATGCCAAGCAGTCTCTTCATTGATTTTTAGACTTTCTGGGCACTTATTGACAACGCTCTCATCGCAAGGGAAGAACTTTACTGCCAATTCTCCATTCTCATTAGCAAGATTGAAGTCATTGCCGTCATAGGAGAAGGTAAGTCCGGTATTGAAGACTTTCGCAAGAGATAGGAATTCGCCCAACTGGTAAATATGGACGCGAGTATCTTCTGTGGTTTCCAGTGAAGAGAGTTTATCGGCAACATATTCCGCATACATAATAACGCTCTTTGCTTCGTTCCACCCCTTGAATGACACAAGTCCGGTACCTTTATTGAAGCGGAGGGCAATTTTATCATATCCAGTTGCTTTAATAAAATCAGCAAGTGGAGTAGTAAATCTCGTTGCTTCATTCTTATCGAATTGAGCAAGGACTTTATTAGATGATTGGGTGAGTGTGGTATTCATTATAGTTCCTTTTTATTCATAGTTGAAGTTAATTCGTAATATCTGACATTGTATTCTTCTGGTTCTATTCCTGATCCCATCTCTTTACCATATTCGAACCAAAGTTTAACTGCTGCTTTGGCTTCTTTTAGAGACTTAAACTTACCTTTACAATAGTCTCCGGCATTAGCATCAAGACATATCTCTTTTTCATTAAGTTCATCTTCTATCTCATTACTGAAGTCCCAAGAGATATAAGCAAGATCTCCATAAACGGGGTTCTTTTTATCCTTGAACTCTATTATAAAACCATAATATTTTTCATTATTAGATTTCTCTATTGATTGGAGTAATTTAGTTTTCTTCATATAGTATTTCCTAATTGTTATGAGAGTATTATAAGGAGATGAGAAGCCAAAAACAAGATAAATTAGCGAAGCCATTCTTTACGAACAGAAGTATCATCACCAAAAGCCATCTCTAATAATTCCTTCGTGTTGTCAGATAACTCAACAGGATAATTACGAGGCTCTTGATTTATAAAAAAATCCCATCCTTCTTTATCACATCCTCCAAGTCCCTTGAAGTAAGTCTGATCCACGCTCTCTTTATTCACTGTCTCTAAAAATGCGAGGAAGTCAGATTTCTCGTAAAAGAACTTCGAGGCTTTATTTTTCTTGTCTCTCACCCGATATAGTGGCGCCTCTGATATGGTTATTATTTTATGCTCGAATAACTCAGGCCAGAACTTAAAAAAGAACGAGATGAGAAGGCAACGAATAGCAGAACCATCTTCATCAGCATCAGTAAGAATTGATATTGTCGAGAACCTCAATGTCTCTAACTGAACCTTGCCGCGAGAGATACTTATTGGGCTTTTACCAATCTCCAATCCAATACATGACATAAGGGACGAGAGTTCTTCATTGGCGAATATCTTACTCAATGGCTCTCCCAACACATTCAATACCTTCCCGCGCAATGGTAAGGAACCTTGTGTTTTAGTATTTCTTACGGCAGCCAATCCATAGGTAGCACTATCTCCTTCTGTTAGGAATATAGTACATCCTTGACGACTTTTAGAAGAAGCGTCAATGAACTTCGGCACCTTCATCTTCTTGATATCTTTCTGGGCTGCCTTCAATTCTCTCAATTCCTTGGCTTCATTCTTGGATATTAAGGCTTCGTAAATCTGCTCTAATAACTTCGGCATATCATTGACCATAGAAGATACTTTACGAGGAGTTAGATATTCTCCTATTACCTTTTCCATCTTCTCTGGTTCTGTGCTACATCTCTCTTTCGTCTGGCTATCAAATGAAGGAGCGTCTATTTTCAGGAACGCAACAATATGAAGATGCTTGGCAATATCTAATGAACTTGCTTCCAATTTTTTAGTTTTATAGAGTATTTCCTTGAACTTCTCAACGAAGAGATTTTTTATAATATCAATATGCGTTCCGCCTCTATGGGTGTCGGCACCATTTATCAAGGAGTACTGCGAGAATTCTTCCCCAGAACTTTTTACCAGAGCCAATCTAAATCCGTCCTTCTTCTCGTCTATTATCTGATATTCATTACCGAAGAGTTTTACGAAGTCCTCGAAGTCTTTACCCTGATAAACTTCTGTTGTTCCGTCAATATCAAGATTTATTTTTAGAGTAGGGAAGACATATGATAATTCAAGGCACCTCTTTTTTATTAGGATAGTTGGCAGTTTCTTCTTGAATATTTTCTGATCTGGGATGAAGGTAATTTTAGTGCCTGATTGCTTCGTCTTCTTTTTTATAATCTGCGGAGAACCTATGTCTCTATTATTATTTTTTATCGTCTGAACATAAGTAATGTCATCACGATTTATTTCAATGGAGAAGGTGCTGGAGAAGACGTTCGTTAGACATGCTCCGAAGCCGTTAGTTCCTATCGTTTCTCGCTTCTCTCCTGATAAATCGCCGAAGTTGGAACCAGAGCGTAGAGTTGTTAGAAGAAGTTCTGGGAGATATTTACCACTCTCTTTATGTTTTACTGGGGCTATTCCTGGACCATAATCTTCAATGGAGTAAGTTCCTGTTTCTGTATCAACACTTACGAAGACTTCATTACACGTGCCTTTAATATTCAAGTCAGCAACATTATCCAATACTTCGTTGAATACCTTGAATTGTGCTGGGATAAAATCAATTTCCTTCTGTGACATTTTAGTAGAGGAAGGAAGCCAAAATAATTGCTTCTCGGATGCTGTGGAACCTACATAGACTCCGGGGCGGGAGAGTATATGGGTAACTTCGTCCAGGATACGAACTTTATCTAAATCGCTCAAATGATGTTCCTTGTTGGAGTAGTGTATCGCTATTTAGGTTGAAGTCAAGAACGTTCTATGATATAATGTATAGAGACGTATAAATAACAACAAGGGAATACAACTATGCTTGATAAATACTACACGACAGCGGAACTCATGGAGATACTAAAATTGAGTAGGCAGACAGTTTATAATATGGCGCAAAATAAAATATTAGTGCCAGTGAAGGTTGGGGCTCGAAACCTTTATAGAGAGACGGATATAAAAAGGCTATTGGGGGAGAAGTAAAAACGATATGCGGAATAAAGAGAAGGGGAAGCAAAAAATATTTTATGTATATGTTTATCTGGATACTACCAAACCAGGAAGATATATTTACGAAGAACTTGGAATAAGTTTTTTATACGAGCCATTTTATGTCGGCAAAGGACACGATAATAGATATAGAGATCATCTAAGTATGTTTGAGGGAAATATAGAAAAAAATAATATTATAAAAAGAATAATAAAAGATACTGGTAAAGAGCCAGGAATTATAAAAATAAAGGAAGGGATGAATGAACACGACGCTCTTGAAGAAGAAAAAATAATTATAAAAATAATAAAAAGAAATATTGACGGTGGGCCTCTAACTAATAAATCTATCGGAGGTAGAGGCGGGTCCTCTGGGGTTATAAAATCTGAAGAAACTATAAAAAACATATCTAAAAAATATATCTTCGTCAATCCTAAAAACGAAAAAATAACAATATATAATTTAAAAGAGTTCTGTAAAAATAATAATCTAGTATGGGACTCTATGTATAGAGTTTATAGTGAAAAAACTAAAAGCCATAGAGGATATCGTAAATATGTTGACAACACTTCTTTGTTGCCATATAAAAGAACTTATATAACAACAGCAAAAGAATATAATTTTATAAATCCAGTAGGCATAAAAATTACTATATTCAATTTAACACAATTTTGTAAAGAAAATGGTTTAGGTTTTAGTTCTATGTTGGAATTAAATAAAGGATTAATACCATATCATAAAAAATGGACAAGATATATAGAAGGCAATGCCGCTAAACCGTTCGATATGAGTTTAATGTTAACAACTTATGTGTTTATTAGTCCAGATGGGAAAAAGATATTTACTACAAAACTTAAAGATTTTTGTATGGAAAATGATTTATGGTATGGTTGTATGTATAAAGTTTATTGCGGCGAACAAAGTCATCACCGTGGTTGGATTAAATATTCTGAAACTCCTATTAAATTGAAAAAATATATCTTCGTAAATCCAGATGGAGAGAAAATAATAACTAATAGTATATCTAAATTAAGCAAAGAAAATAATCTTAGCCATAGCAATATGTACTCCGTTAATTCCGGTAAATTACATCAACACAAAGGATGGCGAAAGTTCGTTGAATAGCGACAAATAAAAACGGATATATTTTACTATATCCGTTTTTAGCATTATTTTATTACTCTATATTCTATTATGAATCGAAGTTGAACTCGTCATCGTCGTCGGCTTTAGCAACTGTCTTCTCTGCTATTTTCGATGCTTCCTTCTTTACTTCTGTCTTCTTCGAGATGGCTTCATCGGGGACATCAGCGATACTTTCGGAAGTATCGGCTTTCGCTTCTTCTTTTTTAGCAGCCGGTGCGGAAGTTTTATTTATTGTCTTTCCGTTCATTTTATCAACAAGAGATTGGTAAGTGGCAGGGCCTCTACCGAACACTCTCTCTTGAATGTTATGAATGCTATCGAAGATTTTATTCATCTCTTCTTCTGTCTTCGCTATTGGCGAAGGCTTAAGATCGAAGCAACTTGAACTATAATTTATCTCTTCGCCCTGTTTTTTGATAATAATCTTGAAATCGTGTCCGGCAAAACAGTCACTTATGTTTAATCCTTGGTCAATAAGGGCAGTTTCTAAAACTTGCTGCAATTGTTTGCCGTACTCAAAAATCAGCACTTTACCGACTTGATTTTCGTCTGGCCCAGTCCTAGGATCTTCGAGAACAAGCACGTTCATATAGAAGCGCTTCTTTTTATACCAATTGCGAGCCTCCTTCTCATCTAAAACGTCCTTGGTCGCAAATAGTTCAGCGGCGTGCTCACACATCGGACATTTATATTCTATGGGAGGGTTAGCAGTTTTATCATTAAAGGTTGTTGGACAGATTGCGAATAAAAATCCACCATCTGCCTTACGAATCATGTGCGTCAACCCAGAACGCCACGCATAAAGATTTTTAGTATCACTAACGTCCGGAAGAATGCGAACACGAAATTGTATTCTCGGAGATCCGCTCGGAAGTCGTGGTTGGAACTTGTATGAGTTATCGAAGGCGGCGTTTGTTTTACCACTTTCTGCCGCTTCTCTCTGTTTAGTTAGTTGTTCGCGTATCTGATCGAATTTATTCGTGAATTGAGCGAACTTGTTTTTTGGTGTATTTTCTGACATTTTATTTATTCCTTTTGTATAGTGTTGTGTATAATCTTTTATGTCTTTATAATCTTCATTCTAAATGACGCATTCAGAACTTGACTATATTTATATTCTATCGCTTCCTTCCGCCAAATCAACTTTATTCCATCCTAATTTCTTCTTCAAGTCTTTTAGTCCTTCTTCTAAATCCTCTCGCAACCTAGGCTCTCTAGCAATTCTCTGTTCTATCATCTTTTTATTTTTTACGAACTTTTTATTTATGAGTAAGGCTTCAGGTTTACTTAATTCCCTCTCACCAAACCCAAGCACATAAGCAATATTTTCATCTAATATTCCACTCACTAAATGACTTACTCCCCAACGATTTACGTATTCCTCCACACTTCCGATGTTCTTATTAGCACAGAACTTGTAAATATTCCTAAATCCCTCCGCAATATTCAATAAGTATGCGCCCTCATTACTATTTTTCCTATACCAGATATTGAATAGTTCGGCATATTCTGGAGTAATCAATGAGAATACGTCGAAGTTGTTCCCGGTATTTTTTATACATACTCCAATGAACGTTTTTATCTGCTTCTCGCTCGTCATCTTCAAGTCATTTGTGAGATACTTCATGAGCAATATATAAAACGGATAATGATCGCTCTCCAGGAACTTATCTTCTCCTCCCTTTCTCCTGCCTTGGAGAGTCTGGCATATACTAAATATTTTATATGGACTAATCATTTTTCCCCTTATCCGCAATTCCATATTCCTTCAGAGCATATTCCCTTATAGCAGCCTTGTGGTCATCGTCAAGTTTCTCGAATGCCTCTGCTTCTGGCATATTGAAGTATTCTCTCAGGGCCATAACGCATTGGAAGATATTCACGTCTTCCTCCTCTAATATCGTTCTTATTATTTTATTATAAGAACTTCTAACGATAGAGTGGCATTTAGCGGTAGTAATATCGTACTTTCTTGCGATTTCCTCATACGTTAATTGCTTTTTTTGGTTCTTGGTCATTTGGGGTATCCTTTTTTACATTGATAGAGGTTCCTTCATTGGTGGCATGAGTGGTCTTGATAACAGTTGATTTTGTTTTTCCTTTATTATTCTTACTCTGCTCCTTCATTTTATAAGCAGTATCATTAGCGACGGCAGGAGTTAATCTCATACATCCATATTCGGTATTCATAAAGAGGCCGCCGCCATTTTCGTAATATCTACACTTCGCTATCTTCCAATACATTTTATTCTCTGACTTCATATCTTCGTCTCTACTTACCATAATCATAATATCAGCAGTCATTGGAATACCTATCGAATCAGCGGTCTTTTCCATTCCAACATCGCTCGAACCATAACCGTCTCTATTGGTCTGAACACCAGTAAATACAGGAATGTCCAAAATACACGCAATACTTCTCAATTCTTCTGATACTGTTTTTAGTTTACCATATGTATTATCAGAGAAGGCTTTTCCGTTTGTAGTCATTAGTCCGAGATAGTCAAGGCATATGAAGTCTGGCTTGAAGCTCTTCTTGAGTTGTAGTTCTCTTACATAGGCTAAAATCATATTGGAGTTAAGACAGCCAGGAGAGTATTCCTTGATGATTAGGCGCCCACACGATGATTTCTTCTCTTCTATACTATTCTTCAAGGTTGGAATATGGTCCTTCAAGTCATTCAATTCAATATTGGAGAGGTTCGCGTCTATTCTATTTGCGAGCCAGTCTTGATTGATTTCCAGAGTGATGTATAAACCATTTTTACCCTGTTTGAGTAGTTTATAGGAGATATCAGACATGATCATAGTTTTGCCGACACCAGTAGCAGCGCCGAATACCGTAAGTGATTTATTTCTCCAACCGCCACCAATAAGAGCATCTAATTGTTGGTAGCCTGAAGGAATAACATTGACGCCTTCCGATAATCTCTGGAGTCGCTCGTTCATATCCTCGAAGTAATCCAATCCTAATGTGTCATCGAAGGATACGGAATTGGCGTCATTGATAAGTTTTACTGCTTCTTCAATATTCTCGTGATCTCCTTTATTCATCAGAGGCATAGCGGCCATCAAGGCATTTTCAATTCTTTTTGTCTTGATGAATATTTTAGTCTCGTCTTCCAGCCACTTATAAAAATCGTCTCTGTTGGATTCGAGAACGGTAATGGATTGGAGCGTATCTTCTGCTGCCGATATTCTCTCTGGATTTTCTACGAGAATATCTTTTATACACGTGGTTATTAGTTGTTCTATGCTTGGTATTCTACTATACTTGAAGTAATACTTTTTTATGGCTTTTAGGAGAACTTTTACATTTTGATCATAGAAGAAGTCAATCTCTAATTTATCCTGATACTTTATAGCATAGTCGTGGAATGTGAGAAGACCCTTGATAATAAAATATTCGCCGTTAGTCATCATAGAGAAGCGCTCCTATGAAGTGGATTATAGCGCCATAGAAGGGGAATTGGGAATACTCTCTCAATCGTCTTCCTTCTTCTCTGCTTCACTTCCATCAACCATATCCGCTTCGACTTCTTCCATAGTAGTTGTAGGAACATAACGATACTTCTCTCGTATCTTCTCTGCTAATGCGTCTATCATCCCTACCCAGTTTTCGGAGAGATAGACATCCTTCTTACTGACCTTTTTATTAAGATGAGGAACGTTGTAATATCCAGCACTCGATTCCGTGAAGAAGCCGAACTCCAAGGCATCTTCCAGGAGACCGAACCACTTATTCATACCCTTCTCATAGGACAGATAAATCTCGCCAGTCATACCTTCTGGAACGAACCTATTCTTCTGACTGGTCGCTTTGAGCGTATTACCAGTTTTTACCTTCTTTGTTTTATTATCGATGAGTGACGTGACTTCTTCTTTTATTGCGGATTTTTTGAGATAAACAATTCCAGACGTAGCATAAACAAATCCTTCTCCGCCGCCGAATTGTATTTCAGGAGCCATATGAGGATTGGCCGGCGGCTTTTCATAGGTATGGTTGGTGACTAACATACACGCCTGATGCTTGGCTACTGCGTGTGTGAATAATTTAGCGGCATCTCTCAACTGTTTTGCCCGTAATCCCATATCCTGTGCTGACTTATCGGCTTCAATATCTTCATAAGCCTTGGTAGTCGTCAATCCTCCGAGACTATCAATAACTATAAAGAGTTTTTCCTTGGGGAATTGAAGCATAAACTCATCCATCATCTTTATTATCGTATTGCGCATTTCAGTGACAGTGATAACAGGAATATGAATTACGTCCTCAACATTCACTCCTATGCGGCCAAGAAAGTCTTTATCTATGGCATTTTCACTATCGAATACCATAATCGTATATCCCAATTTTTGTGCTTCTCTTATAGCATTTCCACAGATATATGATTTACCGACACCTGAAGGACCGGCCAGAGCCATAATTCTTCCTCTTGGTAATCCTTTATAGATGTCTCCCGATACTAATTTATTGAGCGAATAGGAACCTGTCGAGACCCATTCAGTTATATTAGACATTTTGCTGGATTCGAGGGTAGAAGCGAGTTCCAAACCCTTTATTTTAGAGCCTTTTAGGAATGCCTTCAGGTCTATTTTTGCTGCGGTATCTTCTTCTGATTTATCTCTTGGTTTACGGCCCATGGTATTCTCCCTTTTTATAAATACATATGACATCCGTATTATAGCAATTCTAAATATGATTGCTACTACTTTTAGGGAAGAACTATTTATATGTCAGATATCCGTAAAGATCTTCATAAAATATTCAAGAAGCCGATAATACTGAATGAAGAGAAGATCGAAGAAGAGGGCTGGGAAGATACTGTTGATGCTATAAAAAAAGGGTATGATAAAGGCAGAAATATCGCAAAAAACCCAGTAAAACATCTCATAACCAATCCTATAAAAAATGGCTTCAAGAAGTTCGCGAAGCAACTTTTAGATCCCAAGAAGAAGAGAGTGCCTGGAACTGGTCATACTACTCATCATCCCGTAAGTCCTTCTACGCCTGCTCCTACTATAACGAATAATCCTTCTCCTCATGTTGGCGGAACTGCTTTACCTCCAATTCCTGCTTCTTCTACTCCTACAACTACTATTCAACCTACGAATAAACCTAAAACTTCATCCGCTCCTACTCCTTCTAATAAACCAGCGGCATCAGCACTCCCGCCAGTTCCTTTACCAGTAATATCTCCCGTCAAGAGTTCTCCTCCAGCCGCAACATCTTCTCCTGTTGCTCTTCCTACGATACCTGCTCCATCTAATAATACTCCCCCGCCAGTTCCTACTAATCCTTCGCCAGAACTAGAACCTGCTGCTAAAACTTCTACCGATGATATAACTAAATCTACTACTGGCGAAACCCCTCCAAGTGAAGCAGAGAGATTGAAGAACCGTTGGGATGCTATTGATGCTCTCGTGCCTTGGAGAACTCGTACCAAGGACCAATACGAGCATCCTCATCCAGCAGAGATAAAATATAAGGATGATAAAGGGTTCCAGTCAGATTTAGCAGATATTGAGAAGCGTTGGGGGAAGGGACCAGAAGCAACTCCTCAAGATTTAGCAATGAAGCCAGCAACAAAACCATATAGTCGTCCTGCTTCCTCTTCTGATATTGATAATGATCCTACTAAAACAATTCAGCCGACTAATATACCACAAGAACCTGAAACTGATGACGATAATTTCTGGACACATCATGACGCCAATCGTTTTGATAGGGTGTTCTCTGCTTCTGATGTAGTTCTAAATCCTAAAGGCATAGAACTTCAGGGGATTGAAGACCCGAAGCAGAAGGAAATGAAGATACTTGCTCCTATAAAAACTCTGCTCATAAATAAAAACAGAGGTAATAAAAAAACTCTGGCTAATCTAAAAAGAAAATACGGTATTACTTCTGAAGATCCAATAACGGAGATATCAGAGAAGGATCCTAATGACAAGGGTCGTAAAACTGTCATCAAAGGAATATTCGCTAATAGTTTTTATAAGAATTGCTACGAGAATATGCTGGAAAATCTGCGTAAAATGAACATAATCAGCGAGAGTAAGTTGGATTATGGTGTCTTCAAGCAATGTGCGATATTAGCAGTCAATAAAGCGAAGCAGCAATATGAGAGACGTTATAGTCTTACTCATAAAAAAGTAAATAACTTGGATGCTAATGAGAAGCAAGCAGAGAGCGGTGCTAAAAATGCCTCGAAGTTATTCTTGAATGATATAAAAGAGATTTACGATAATAACAGAGAGAACTTCGCTATGTCTCGATTAGAAGAGAATGTCAAGTTTGCTCAATATTTTACGGAAGCGCATAGAGTGGCTCCTATATCCATGGTTATTACAGAGGCAGAAGTAGATAAAGCAGGAGTAGATGCTAAAAAAGAAGATGACACAATAAGAATAAATGATTATGTCTGGTGGATAGATCAGCAAGAGATGTCTAATATTGTCAATAGCACAGATAAAAGAAGCCAATTACAATATGAAGGTAAAAAAATACAATTCGTTCCTGATGTTAATGGTAAGTATTTTAGTGGCACTTCAGCAACTATCCAAATGGTCGATGGTCCTAAAAAAGGCGAGCAAGAGAAGGTTGATATTCGCAATTTAGACGTTCCTAAAACACTCGCTAAAACTCTAATAAAGTTCGGTAAAGTAGTAGAAGATAATTCCGATAGTAAAATAGACGGACTTATGAATAAATTAAACCTTGTAAAACAGCAACTAAAAAAGGGCGGTGATCTCAATCGTTCCATAGCATTAAAAGCTGAAGCAGATAAAATCGAGATAGAAATAGACCATATCGAGAAGGGATATTTAGTGAATAAAGTCAATATTCAGTTATTCGTGGCGAAAGATCCTGATAATATCGACAAAACCTTATCTTCTGGGGGAACTAAAATAACTCCCGATGTAAAAAACACGAAGACTGTGGAAGTCAATATAAAAGAACTTACTAAATTGAACAAAAATGGCAAGTCTAAATTACTCTCTCTATTGACAAAATCTGCTATCGCTATCGGCTTTTTAGTCGGAGTTGGTAAGTTTTCTATTGATATTCTCACCAAGGGAGTTCATGCTCTCGGAGATAAAAATATCACCGGCTCCAAGCACGAGACTAACTTCTAAAACTGGAATAAGTCGCTAATATCAGAGTTCGTAAGATTAGGGAATTGCCAGTTGAACGCATCGAATATCTTGGATAATGGATCAATGAATGTCTTCTGGAATTGAACCTCTTTATCTACATTCTTGTCTAGATTGAACTCCTTGGGGAGGACATCAGCGAACCCCATGACATTCTCTGTATTACTACTGTCAGTTTTTAGATAGACGAACTTCAACTTACCGTCATTATGAATAAAATCATAGTTCGCTTTTAGTTTAGGATCATTATTAAGAATGTTGTTATAGAGAATTGCTGCTCTTACGTGAATTGGAGTGCTCTTCCTATCACCGGAGTTCCACTTCTCTGTATATTCCACAAGATTATGAACTGTTTTAGGGAACGCAATTTTATCAACATTCGCCTTCATAAACACTGGCTTGAATTCTTTTATCTTATCGCTTACTTGTTTATAATCAACAGTCTTCAACATCAGAAATACCAAGTCTTCTAAAATGTCTTGAATGATAAGAGGAGTTGAAGAGCGAACTATCTCAATACCTACCACTTTTATCTTATTGACTTCGACACCTTCATTATTGAGAACCCACATAGCATAACGCTTCTTCTGGAGGAACACTGCTCGTCTGGTAATCGCTTCTCTCTTGAAGAATATTTTATTTTTAGAGCAATTGAAGGTATTCTGTGTAAGGTTCTCCATCGCAGTCTTCAAGAGCCCATTGATAAGGTTCTGGAGGGACTTCGCTGTCTTTACTAATGGTTTATATTCTTCCTTGAACTCGTAAATCTTTTTGCCCTTCTTCTCCTTCTCGTCATAGATATCAACATTATTTACGAACTTGGAGAGCATGATGAAGTTCTTTATTTGTTCATTGCTATACTTGGTCCAATCAATGGCTGAAATATTCTTCATTATATTACCAATACCAACGTAAATGCTATCTGTATCAGAAGTAATGATTATATTATCACAATTACTTACCTTCAACTTTTTACCAATGTCTGTCTCTTCCCACTTACTAAAATAATTACTTACCTTTGCTCCGGCCGTCTTGATGATATCTTGACCAGTTGTAGTGACGGCAGCAGCATTATCGAAATCATAAAAACGAGAATAGCACGTTCCGAGATATCCGTAAACAGCATTGATAAGGATTTTATAATTCAACTGGAACAACATGTAATACTTCTCTAATTCTTCATCGCCCTTCTTCTCTGCTTCCAACATCTTCTCTTTATAAGCATTCCTTTTATTGAACCATTCCTCAACGAATCTCGGAATAACTCCTTGAACATCCTGACGATAAATTACTCCATTAGAGGACATACAATAATTATTCTCTTTTATTCTTGCTGCTGCTTCTTCTGTGGTTATCCTCTCGCTATTCCAATAAAGTATAAGACCCTCAACTTCCGCATCTCCTTCTTTACGAGATAAATGTTCTCTTATATTCCTAACGAAGACATCATTGAATATTCCGTGTATTCCTCCTTTTTCATTCACATCTTTTAGGGAGCAATTAGGACTATTGATATGTTCGTAAATCTTCGATGGAGTTCTTCCGATATCATTGAGATTGAATGTTGAACCGCTCTTCCATTCGAATAAAGTATCGTCGTAGGGCTTACCCATCATTGCTTTTACTACTGCTCCGACGTAATCTCTATTCAGAACAGCAACCTTCGTCTCCGGGGAAATATTCCAATTCATCATAATAGACGGATAAAGAGACGTAGCATCATAGGACATAACCCATTCGTGAACTCCTCTTTCTGGATCCTTGACATAACCTCCTGGATACTGAACATCACTAATACCCCTATTCACATCAGGAAGAACAACTTTATTTTTAGCAAGTTCCGAGATGAAAGCGCCATCCAATACTCTGGTGGTCTTATTGAATTGATCGAATGGAACACGACAACCATAACAAAATGATAGAAGAAGGTTGATATATCCAAGTTTATTCTCAAGGTCCCTCAATAATCTTACGTCTTGAATATTATATCGGACATAGTTTTGCCAATCCTTATATAGGTCTATGAGGGTTCCTTCATAAGCGATTTTAGTTGCTCCAATCTCTGTCTCCGCAATATATCCAAGTTTATAATTCTCTCGTTCGGAGAAGGTGTAATTTTTATAGACTTCCAACATATCAAGACAATTTACACCAGCAATAACATACCTTGTCTCCTTGCGCATTGATTGACCTTTACCAACTTTTGCTTCAATCTCTTTTACAATACCAATAGGAGATAATCTCTTGACCCACTTCTCTCCGAGCAAGTTCTGTATTCTGTTGACAAGATAAGGGATGTCGAATGAATTGCTGTTCCATCCGGAGAGAATATCAGGAGAATTATCGAAGAACCACTTTATAAAAACCTTCAATAAATCTTCTTCTGTTGTAAATATATTCTTCTCGCACGTCTCTCCTTCTTTTAGGAAATCTACCTCAAAATCCTTCTCGGAGAAAATAAAATACTTGTTGAACTTCGTGCTCCAAATGGTAATGATGGTGATAGGATAGTTCGCTTCTTCTGGTCGTGGGAACCCTTCTTCGCTGTGAACCTCTATGTCAATATAATGAATATCGAACTTGGGAATAGTAATCTCTTTACCTAAATATCTATCTATAATGAACTTGGTATCAATGGGAACGTCGCTCTCGAATACCTTTTTACCCATATGACGATAATTGTCCGCTCTCTCTCGCATCTCTGATAACGTCTCACATTCAATTCTCTTCGCTTTATCTCCGAAAATTGATGTATATTCGCCCCCTTCATCGTCAATATAAAAATAAATTGGCGCTTTATGCTTGGAGTATACTTTCTGACCATCAACATATTCCCAAAGATGGATTGACGACTTACTTGAATTGAAAAATGCTGCTGAATACATTTTATTTACCTCTTATGATAATCTCATTTTACAGCCTAAAACTTTACTTCCTGCCGTATAACTTCTTCTCTACTTCTGCTTCCTTCCTCATCGCGTCCATAATAGCAGGTTGTAGGTATTCATACATTCCACCGCCCATCATAGGCATTCGCAGTCTAATAGAGCCGCTTATATATTGACAATTAGATCCGTAATCTTCGTGGGCTGGATCCGCTGTAATAGATAAATGTAAATCTCCATCAGAAGCCCATAATATGCTCAATAGAAATCCGTTCCTATCGTCACATCTAAAAAACCAACGCTGATGCTGGCCGCACTGATCTATTCTCATGCGGCCAGGTATTTTAGCGTCTTCGCTCACTTACTATCTTCATCGAAATTGATATCTTCACCTTCTGGTTCTTTATTGCCAAAAGCACTCGCAATCTTATCAACCTTAGCCTGTGCTACTTTATCCAGTTGATATGTCTTTTTCATCTCATCAACGGAGATATCGAGAGAAGCAAGAATAGCCTCGAATATTTTAGTCTTGTCGCTAGCACCGATATTTGCTTTTACTGATGCTGCGAAATCTCTTGGTTCGAGACGCCATGCTTTAGGTGCTCCACGCTCTCCTTGAACCTTCTCAACTAAATCTCTGGTAATCTCGCCATCATCCCAGATATCAAAAGACATCTTGAATATGACTTTTGCCTTGGGTGGAGCCTGTTCTTTATCGCTGTTATTGGTATTTTTACTCATATAGTTTATTCCTTCATAGGGGTTTATTGATGACTATGAAGGGAACTATATCGTCTTTTACGCCAAAATCTACTTCTCTTTTACCGCTCCGCTCAACTTCTTCTGGAAGTCTTCAAGCGCTAACAGTCGCGTATTAATTATTCCGAGACTACCATTGAGTTTAGCAACTAATTGCTGAATATCTTTGACATAAACCACATCTTCTGGATTACGAGGGGGAGCATTAGGATCTGCTGGAGGAACATTGACAGGAACAGGAGCATTTATAGATGGCGGACGAACTGATCCTGGTTTTGACTCCCCAGGCGCCACTGTTCTCTTCCTACCGTTATTTACTATCCCTCCACCCATTCTTGTCTGTTCTCTTCCCTTCGCTTCTGCCTTCTCTCGTTCTAATCTATTCCTAACGACTTGATTGACTTTTATTTTATATTGTGGATCATTTTTATCAATGTCGGATATCTTCTGTGGTTCATCTGTCATATAGTTCCTTTTATGCGAAGAGATTGCGATAGAGATTGATATTTACTTCATCTTCCAGCCAGCGACGATTGAGTTCCTTCTTCCCTGCTGCTAAATGGTTCTTCCACTTCGTCTCGTCTGTTGTAAGAGACTTGATAGCGTCGTACCAAAGTCCTTCTTGATTGACTACCGTACAGAGACCATCATTGAGATCGTACGGCCCAATACCGCTTCCGATTGACGAATATATAGCAGGGAGTCCAACGGCAGAATATTCCAATAACTTCAAGTCGCTCTTCCCATAGTTGAACGAATTATCGGCTACTGGACAGAGAGCAACGTCAGCATTGATATTATCTAGAGTATTAGCATATGAATAAAAATCGGTCCACTGATGGAACTCATATTTACCTATAAGTTCTGGCGGCATAGTTCCGAAGAATACCCACTCGAACTCATCTTTTGTCTTCTTGATGAGCGGAAGTAAGAACTCCAAGTCCCCTCCTTTACCGATATGAGATGCTGAACCAGTCCAGAGAATACGTGGCTTATTGCCTTTACCTCTTTTATTCCTCTGACCTTTACCGTCCCATAGAAATCTCGGAAGGAAATTAGGAATAACCACAGAATTATCAATACCGAACTTATCCTTGTAATAATCTTGGAGATAACGAGTCGAGAACGTCACCTTATCCACCATCTTCATAATATAAAGTAGGTTATTGCGCTTCGTCTCGGTATAGAATTGATAGGCTATTATGTTGCTTGGTTGTATTTCATGAACCACGTCATCAAGATCATAAATCAACTTACATGGCGATTGAGTGCGTGCTAAAATCTTCTTGTATTCATAGATGACCTTCTTCTGTGCTTCCGTGACCTGGCGCTGGAAACGAATATATTTACTTTTAGAAATGTAGTTCAAGTCGAATAGGAACTCGGACATATTCGTAATGTTGAAGTTATATTTAGAATGAAGGTAGTCGAAAGGAATGTAGGTTCGATGATATCCGCAACCATTTTTATCAGACGGAAAACTTATTATAGCAGTGTCGGGTTTAGGTTGTTGCTGTAAGTTGGGGTGGTTCATCGGGTTCCTAGTAAAAAGTGGCTTTATGTGCTACAATAGAATATAGTATAACACAGAGTAAGCACTTTTTAGGAGATACTTTATGGTTGATAAAAAAGTAAAAAAGAATGAAGACGGAAGCGAGCATATTGATATCTATCGTGTCAAGAGGAAGCGCAGAACATTCACAGATAAGAGCAGATTTTACATTGATAAAGAAGAATATGAGAAGGAGATTTTAGATTATAAGAATACAGGCAAAGCATCAGAACGTCTTGGTGAATTGTTTATGCTTCACGTTCAGAGATGCTCATCCGCCCATAATTGGAAGAGTTATACGTATAGAAATGATATGGAAGGACTTGCTCTCTATCATCTCTTGAAGTTCTGCCATAACTACAATCCTAACTTCGTAAAAAAGGATAAGGATAGCGGAAGTGATTATAAACCAGGAGCATTCAGTTATTGTACGACCATCATTCATCATGCGTTCTTACAGACAATGGCAAAAGAGAAGAAGCAATCGAAGATAAAAGATGTGCTTATAAAGAACCAAGAGAGAATTAACAATAATAAATTGACGCTGAATATTACTGACGATAACGCTCCCCCTAAAAAAGATGATTGATAGATAGAAGTTGGCTGTATATTATCAATTAGGAGTTATTACTGAATGGCTAATAAAATAGCGATGATAAGTGATATTCATTTTGGAGTTCGTAATAATTCCGAACAATATCTCGAAATGATAAAAACATTCTTTATAAAAACTCTTGCTGATGTCCTGGTTGATAGAAAAATTACAGATGTTAGGATTTTAGGGGACTTATTCGATTGCCGCAATAATGTCAATGTAAGAACATTGAATGTTGTATTAGAGGTTATTGAATGGTACGAGAAGAACTGTCCAGATGTCGTTTTTACTATGTTCCCAGGCAATCATGACGTTTATTATAGGAACAAGAACGATGTCCATATAATGAAGATTTTTAACAATCATAAAAATGTTGTTGTTCACGAGAGATTACATAAAGAGATGATAGGCAATAAAAAAGTCTTATCAGTTCCTTGGCTCGTAGAAACAACAGAAGACGAGATGAAGTTCGCGAAGATATGTTCTGGTAATGAGAAATATGATTTACTCTTGGGACACTTCGAAATTAGAGACTTCGAGATAAACAAAGGTCAAATCGATGAGACTGGAAAATCTCACGATGACTTCAAGAACTTTACCCGTGTATTCTCTGGTCATTATCATATAAGGAATACCATCAATCAGATATCTTACTTGGGGTGCCCATACGAACTTACTTGGGGAGATTACCAAGATGCGAAGGGTATTCACATTTATGATGTTGATACGAATGAGACGGAGTTTATTCAGAATACCTTATCTCCTATTCACGTCAAAGTGAGTATTGAAGATTTACAGAATAAAAATAAAGAAGTAATTGATAAGATAAAAGGAAATTACGTCAAGTTCCTCATCAATAAAAAGGTAGATGATGTCTGGCTCGTAAAAGCACAAGCGAAATTAGATAGTATGGGTGCTCTGGAGATGAAACCAGAGAATAGCGTTATTGATGAATTAGAACTCAAAAGTGGGGTTGAGTTGAACTTGAATAATTCTGGGTATCCGCCTACTATGATGAGCGAATACTTCAATAATACAGAGGTTGACGAAGGAGTTGAAATAGACGAATTGAATAGACGAGTTAGCGATATTTACCAGAGTTCATTGAGGTAATATTCCATTATAAATATTATAAAGGGATAATTTTATGGACAACCTAGACTTCGGTGCTGGTAATTTAGACGATCATACACAAGACTTATCTACATTACCCCCTAGTCAGTCCGATAATACCGAATTACACAGATATGATAAAATCCAAGATGTTCAGGATAAGCGTAAGAATATAATCTATGACATAAAAGCAGGTAAGCTCGATCCGAAAGACTATCCGCTTATATTCCAACAATTCGCCAAGATTTTAGATATTCTGCCGGATGGAAGGTTCGTATATAGACTTCCTCCAACCCAAGATAAATCAAAAGAAAATTATTACCTGGCACTCCGAACAAAACTTATGAACTTCATATCTACTGGAAAAATAGCAGATGCCTTGGCTTCTTCTGGAACTCCAGAAATAAAAAGAATAGCCAGAGAAATAGCCGACGAAGTAATGCTCCAAATACCACTTGATACTGACCATCCAACGAGAAAAATATTATCTCTGTATAAAAATGGCACTCTCCAAGATATCATAAACTTCAACATAAAAAAGAAGCATTATGATATATTCGATCAATCTTGGGTAGATAAAACTCTCAATCCTCTGGTGATGAACTTGATAGCGCAAACCAGAAAAGGCGAAAAAGCGGCGGCTAGAGGCGATTTAGTTGGTGCTATGAGAGAAGAAATTAACCACATAAAAGATATGATACGAAAGGTTTATTCCGAATAAAACTCTGAATTAGTTCTTGATTTACCGTATTCTCTCGCTATAATCTCTCATCAGGAGATTTATAATATGCGGCTTAATTTTATCTCAACATCGGTAAGAAACTTCCTATCCTTCGGCGAACAGACTACTACCTTCAATTATAAAACTGGCATTCACGCTATTACTGGTAGTCAACTTCCTAATAGTGCTCTGCGTAATGGTATAGGTAAGTCTGCTATGATTGGCGATGCTCCTGTATTCGCTATTTACGGAAGAACTTTACGAGAAATCAATAAGGACCAGATAGTCAACACACAGAATGAACGAGATTGTGTTGTTGGTCATGAAATGCTCGTTGATGGTGTTCATTTTAGAATTGAGAGAGGAGTAAATCCAACCTATCTAAAAATATGGGAAAATGGGGAAGAAAAACAATTTGCGAAGATGTCCGAGACCCAGGAATGGTTTATGGATAAAATAAACAATATAACATTCCAATCATTCACTAATATGATAATTCTCAATATCAACCATTCTAAACCATTTTTAGAGATGGCTCCGATAGATAAAAGACCAGTATTGGAGGATATTCTTCAACTTGGTGTCTATGCGAAAATGAATGAATTGGTGAAGAAGAACTTCAATACTGCCGAAAAAGCAGAAGTTATTTTAGAAGCAGGATATAAGAATAAAATAGGTGAGTTCTCTAAAACCAAGGAACGTAAAGAAAGCATTGATAAAGAGTTGTCAAGATTCGAAGAGGAGAAGTCGAGAAAAATCGATGAGATAACTTCTGTCATTGATGCTACTATAAAAGATAAAGAAATATTGTCAGAGAAAATTGCTGGGAAGGATTACGCAAAAGAGATAAAAGAACAGACGGTTATATTGAAGGAGATAACGAATAATATCAATGAGAATGACAAGGAATTGAGAATGGTAGGAAAAGATATTGACCAGAGTAATGAAGTTATAAAGAAACTGACTGGAACTCCTCACTGTCCTTTATGTGCTACTCCGACTGAAAGCCCTAATATTGTTGAGTATATCGCTGGGTTGAAGCAGAAGGTGGTAGGATATGAGAATAAAAGAAATGTTCTACGTGGAACCATTACCGAATTGAGGAAGAGTCATAGTGAAGTTGAGTCGAAGATAGATGCTCTTAATGTGAAGTTAGAGAAATATAATAGGGCGGTAAATAAAATAAAAGAATACGAGAATATAATTAAGAATAAGAACGAAAGCCTAACTTATGAAAAATCTCGTGTTATAAAACTGGATACTATTATCTCTGATGAAGACTATGCTAAATTAGAGGCGGAATTGAAGGAAACCCAAGAGAAATACGTGGCCGCTAAAAAGGATGGATTATATAATAAGTTTATTGGTAAAGCCTTGGGAGATAAAGGCATTAGAAAATATATTACACTCAAAGTTATCCCCTTCTTGAATAAAGCCGTAAATAGGTATCTCTCTATGTTAGGCTCCGATTATACTATTACGTTCAATGAAGATCTAAAAGAGAAACTTATATCAAGGAGCCGAGACGAAAGATCATATGCTTCATTCTCTGGTGGCGAGAAGAGGCGCATAGACCTATCTGTATTGCTAGCCTTGATGGATATATCTAAATTACAGAACTCAATAGATACAAATATTCTGATATTAGATGAAGTTTTAGATACTTCCCTAGATAACGAAGGAGCCCAATCATTCATTGAACATCTGAAGGGCTCATTTAGGCAAGCATATCCTGATAAATGTATATATATTATTACTCACAGAAAAGATGCCGTAGGCGACGATAGCTTCGACAGCATAATCCATCTAGTAAAAGAGAATGGGTTTACTAGGATAGATAAAGTTGTATAAGTTTTATGGGCTGCTTCCGCCCACTCGCTACGCTCGTGAACTCGGAAGCGAATACTTTTATTAGTGAGTTTTATTCAAGCCCATTAGGCTTCTAATAACTTATTGTCTTCTACGCTATAAATCAATTCGAAAGAATTGATAAGCCCATGAAAAATCTCCTGTCGCCTACGCAACATTTTTATTCATGGATGAACCCATTGTGTCAAGGATATGTCTTTGATGGTCTACCTTGTTAGTATCGTCCCATCGTTCCGCTAATTCGTCAAACCTACAAGAAGTACGAGGCTCGAAGCCAACTCTGTAGGATCTCCTGCTCCACTTTACGTGGATTAGTTCATCTCTAAATTAGTAATCAAGAGAACTAACGCCCGGATACTTCAAGGGTATGGCTTGTGGCTTCTTACAGCCGGCCGATAATTCCTTGTCGCTTTGATTTATCCACAGTGCCCGACCAACTGTGCTTGTAAGTATTTTATTATGTGTATATTCTTGGTATGCGTTTTTATTATAGTTCATTTTTATTCTTATCTCTCACTTACGTCATCATTATATCTGACTTATGTCAATCTTCCAGAACTTTTTTATTTTAAGGGTTTATAACACTCGGAAACGCTATGCCATATTTGCTCGTAAGTGCTGATGCGAACAATATCTGTATCTCATTACGAGGAACACTAAATCCAGTAGTAGTTGTCCTAAAATATGGGGTTTTGGCTTTCCACTTTCCGAACAATTTCTTCGCTCCTTCAATAAACATCTTCTGGTGATCTTCCTTGGCAAAATTATTCAGTCCATCGGAGATATGGAAGCATTCAGCATCAATAGCATAATTCTTCAATCCGCTATTTAAGGATTGTAAACAAATGTCCGCTCCATACCAGTGATAATGATTGAAGGTAATCTCATCGAATCGCAATCTATTATCTCTCTTCCCAATAATACATAATTCATCAAGGGTCTGAACTTCACATCTCTTCCCAAGCATCTTCCTAAACATATTCGCGTGAGTGTCATTACCAAGAGGATTAGTAAGATAACTTGCTCCAACACCATTCGAGTTAGGACCGTCATCTGGTTTACTTGCTCCTGACATTCCTATAAATCCAGTCTTACCGAAATCTAAATCTTTTGTATGCTGATGAATACTATCTAACCAATGATGAGGAACACGCAAATCCTGATGACAGTAAATACAGAACTTACCAGCAGCGATGTCCTTACCTATATTCAATGCTTCTGCGCAACTTGAATATTCGTTGTTGAAGTTAGGAAGAGCAATAATCTCATAAGTTCCCTTGAATGTTTGATTTTTTATATCATTGAGGAAGTTGAGATACTGTTCTTTATTATTCACCAAGGTAATGATGCTGAACTCAATATGATGAGGTATTCCAGCGTTAGCGAGGAACTTATCTTTTACGAGAATATCAGAATAGAGATGTTTACTATCTTGAGCCATTTTACCTGCTTCATTTTTATCATTCCATAATTCTTGTCTAGAAGTATTATCATAATGAAGAATAACAGCGTCTCTATCACATACAGCAGAATATCCAAGAGCTTTCATGTGAATATTGAAGTGAACGTCCTGATAGATATCCTTGAAACTCTCTTCGAATCCGCCCATCTTCCTATATAAATCTGTCCTAATGAATAAGCCGGCTCCAGTAATTCCGTTGACGAGATGTCTGCCTCCAGGAGTATTCGATGCTAATGCTCCAAGATTTACATGGCCAGGATGAGCGAAGGTGCCGTTATCATTGAAGATAATCTGTCCGTCATGTTGTATTTTACCGTCTTTATACAACATTCTTGGACCGCATGTTCCAACTTTATTTACAATAGCGATCTTCATCAACTTACTTACATAATCATTTATTGCTACTGTGTCATTGTTTAGAATAAGAACAACATCTGTATCGATACCAGAAATACCTTCATTATAATTCCTGGAGAAGTGGAAGTAATTCATAGGAATTATCTTCATTGGAATACGTCTGTTCTTCAATGTCTCGTAATAATCCCATACTGTTTTATCAGTAGACCCGGTGTCGAATATATAGAGTTTTACATTAGGGTAGTGAACTTTATCTAGAATACTCTCGCAACAATCTTTTATAAGTCCAAGATGATCCTTCGTAAGAATACATATACCAACAGAGGGAAGCCCGCTAGTTTTATAATTTTTTATGTATTCTATGACATTATCAACTTTTTTAATATTATCGCTATTACTCAACGAACCTTGCGAGACTAATGGTTTCAATTTACTAATAAATGTTATCTCTGGTGGTTGAACTGTTTCGTCTAATGTCAATCCCTTATAGAGTTTGAAGTGAGGAGGTCCTTCAATACATTCCCCCCTCTCAATTTTTATCTTCCGGCCGTTATAAACTATTGATATCATCGACTGTGAGGTATTCTTAAATCTAGGCAAGTGTAATCTCCCGAACTTTTACTTGGAAGTTATTCTTCGCATAATATTCCATTCGAGGTTGAAGATGCTTGATAGAGTATGGTAAATTATCAGCAATATCGAACAATTTTAGGATAGTCTTACTCTCGTGCATGCGCAATCCTCTTCCGACTGATTGGAGAGTTCTTATTTTACTCTTACCAGCCGCAGCAAAGATTATAGCATGAAGACGCTTGATTGATATACCTGTTGAATATACCCCTTCTGTTGCTACGATAACCTTCCCCCCTTCCTTCTCAATATCATGACGAACTTTATTCCTCTCTTCAATATCTTTTACATCTCCACTAACGATATACGGTTCTATCCCAGACTTCCGTAAATGTTCTACGATAGTATCAAGGTGAGCAATCTTATTGACCAGTATAAGTGTATTCTCGTTTTTAGCAATTCTTTTTTTAGTTATGTTCACAATCAAGTCATTCCGTGCTTCATAATCGAATATGAACTTCTTCTCGTAGCGTTCAGCATCAATTCCTTCCAAGTTCTTCTGGTTCTTCTTTATCTCTGCTGTAATCTCCTTGGGATAGGTAAGATAAGGAATATGAATAATGATATCGCTAATGGACTTCTCTTGAATAAGTTGCTCGGTTGTGACTATATCTGATACTGGACCCATAACACTGGTTGCTAACATTCTCTCAGCCTTCTTGAACTCTTCCGGAAGTGTGCCAGTGAAACCAATTCGATATTGAGCATTGATAGCATTCTCTCCGACACTTCTAACAACTTTACCTCCGGACATTATATGAACTTCGTCGCATAAAAGAACATCGAATTGTTGTATAAAAGCAGTCTCAGGAGCCATTGACTGCCACGTGCTTACAATAATCTTCTGCTTCGTATCTTTTACTTTACCAGTAAACTTCCCCAACATCTCTGCTGGAATACCATAGGATATAAAGTCTTCTGTGAATTGCTCAACAAGATCCAAGCGAGGAACTAAAATGAGGAACTTGAAGTCTGGAAACTTATTCATCAAAAAATGACAGACAAGAGCCATCGTAAGAGTTTTACCTGAACCAGTACAGTGCTCATTGATACATCTCTTCAAGTAGATTGATTTTACCGCTCCTCTCAACTGATAATAGCGAGGAACCAATGGACAATCTAATTGACTGACTATTTTTACGAACTCTTCCTTCAATGCTGCTTTATCTGGGAAATCGCTATCATATCTTGGATCTACTTCTAATTCGTATTCACTCTGCTTCCCTAAATATTCCTTTATATCTTTGAGCATTCCATTAGAGAATACTCCATCTCTACCCACAAAGCGTATTTTACCATCCCAAACTCCTGCTTTATACTTTGGATGGAACCAGAAGTTATGGGCCGGAACAGCGAATTGTTTATAAAGGGCACCCATGAGTTCGCTGCTCTCGGAGACAATCCTTCCATAGACGTTATCAATTTTTACTATAAGAACCTTGGATAATGTAGATGTCATTAGGAGTTGATTTATTACCTTCCTGTGATACAATATTATATCACAAAATGAGGTAATTTATGGCTGATGAACAAATACAAGATGATGTCACCAAGAATATTAGAGTGGCTAAAATGGAAGATATTTGCGAAGAGATTGAAGAGAAGTATGAGAATAAGATAAAAGAGATAAAGGCGGAAATTGAAGAGATGAAGCCTATTGATGACAGTAGATTATCAGAGGAACTTACTCGTGTCATATCAAGGTTCCAGACGTATATCACTCGGAAGGAAGAAGAGAAGATGACGTTGGCGAGAATTGAGAAGAAGAAGGATGATATTCACGGCGAACTCTATGGTAAATATAAAAAGAACTCCCAGGTAAGGTTCGATAGTAAGGGGGAGGTGGATGAATGGATAAACCGAGATCCGAAGTGGCTCAAGATTATTACCCACTATGAAAACCAGAAGATTATCTGCCAGTATTATCAAGGTATCATCGACTTCCTTATTCAGAAGCAATGGTGTATAAAGTATAAAATTGATATCGTGAAGAATAACCTTGGATTGAACTAAAATGTCTGACAATATTCGCAATAAAATAGACATAGAGTTAGATAGACTTTTAGAAGAGAATGTAAAAGTTGTATCCAAGGCAAAGATACAAGAGACTATTGCTATCTTCAAGTCTCTGGATAGCGATTTAGTTCCTCTTTTAGAACTTATTGATTACGCCGTTGATAATATTGAGAATGAGAAGGTATCGTCGTCCATTCTCATAAAACTTATCAACTTCTATGGATTAGGGAAAGAAGTAGATATATTGAAGACCAGGCAGAAGATATCGATGGTAGACAATAAACTTACAAAAAAGCCATTCTTGAAGAAGGAACAGATTGAACTTATAAATACTTTATTGGTGGATAGCGGAATATTATAAGGACTAACAATGTCATTTAGAAGTTTTTTTATAGGTTCGGTATCAGGACAAAAAGCCCCAGAGCAAGACAACACACAAGAGAAATGGGATGTTGTTTTATTCGTTGGTAATTACGACCCTATTACCAAGGATGAACACGAACGTATAAAGCAGTTCATTGCCAAGATTATAAAAGGCGATCAAGCTTCCAAGTTCACTCATGATGTCGATATTGGGGTTATCATCAATGAACAGTTGGAGGAAGAGAGTTATTTCGAAGAGAAATCTAACTACGGAATGACTTTTGAGGATAAAGAGTTCATTACTGGTAAATTATTCGGCCTAAAAATATTCCCAGTCAATTATAAACAACTCATGTGGCTTACGATGGCGCAGGAAGATAAAGAACGTGATGAGAGTAATAACGAGAAGGTCAATAAAATCGTTAGTAAGATACAAAAATCCTTCCAAAAAGCCAATATTTTGATAGTTTTACGAGAGGATGATAGTCATTCCTTGAAAGCACTCGGAGAGATTATTCATAAGTTCTCCAATAATGACATCAATATCGGATTTATGGTCTGGAAGCATGAGCCTATCAAGAACGTCATTTTAGAGAATATTCCAATGTGCGGAGATATGATCAAAGCAATATGTCTTATGGATTTTGAGAGACCTATGCCAGAAGACTTGAAGAGCTTCTCCTACAAGTATCGTTTATCGAAGCATTTAGACCATATTCGTTCTATTCACTTCAAGGTTGGCGGCGAAAAATACTTGCTGCCATTCACGTCAATGTTCCCTGACTTGGTAATATACGGAGATGAAGAGTTCGAAGATAAGAAAAATAATTATATATTCGTAATGGAAATATTGAAGAAAATGTTCCTGGGAGACGAATACGAGAATAAAATTGCTGAACATAATGACGATAAGAGGAAAGATATATTACCAGGAGGCGGAACAACTGGCGGAGGGGGTGGAGGATCGGCACCAGCAGGCCCAGGAGGAGGTTCTTCAGGAGGCGCAGAAGCAGGTCCAGAAAAGCCACCAGGAGAAGCGTCAGGAACAGATGCCCCAGAAGCACCAGAACCGACCGAAACTGCTCCATAAGAAGAATTATAAATAACGGGAAGAAGTCTCGTCATTTAGGAGCAACCAATGACTAATTGCCCAAGTTGTGGATCGAAAAACGTAGAAAAGACTAATAAAGGCAATGCTCAAGAGTGTTCCTGTAATGAATGCCTTGCTACCTTCAATCCAAACCTCAATGAACAGTATAATGAGTTTTCATACGACCACTTTCTGGATTCGGTAGCCAATAAGATACAAGAAGGAATGATAGACGCCCATTTAGGTTCAGCAGTTAGAGAAATAATGGAAAGACATATCAATAATGGTCCACAAGATGTTGGTATGATTATAGATAGACTTGTTCCGTTAGCAGAAGATTTATACAATGATTATAAAATGAACCGCAGAGAGAAGTATGATTTCGGTGCTCTTATGGAAGGCATCAATCGTCTCAATGAGTTCGCTCTTCTTCAGAACCCAATGGATGGGACTGTAAATGATGACACAACTCCTAATGAAGTTCCTGACGTTCAGAGTGGTGATGTCAATGAATTGCCAGATCCTATGAATATGGTTAATCCAGAAACCGATCCAGCAGCAGAAGTTGGTGAGCATTCTTCATTGGAAAAATTGAAAAATGCTATTAGTTCAGTTCAAACCGCTATCCAGGGACTTGAAGATTCCGAGAAGAAGGAAAGAGAAGCGGCAGGAGTTGAAGCAGAACCAGTCATGCCTGCTTATGATCCACAGCAGAACCCAGATTTAGTTCATGAGGGAATGCAAGACGCTGCTATCAATATGCCTCCACTCCCTGGTGTTGATGATGAAACTCCAGAAGCCAATCCTATGAACGCTAATCTTGCCAATTCTAATAGCGAAACAAAGGTAGGAGAAGGTCCAGAACACGAAGCAGAAGAGGATGTTGCTATTACTGACTTGAAGAAATCATTAGCAGAATTACAAGCCGCTTATGCTGAATACATTGGAAGCGAAGTCAAGGTTCACGGAGACGGAGAGGAAGGTTCTGTTATTGGAACTACCCCCGAAACTGGTATTGGCGGTCCATTGAAGTCTGATTTAGGTGATAGAGTAAATGCTTTATCCAAGGTAAATGGAGTAGAAAACGGCATTTACCTGGAAAAGGCTAAGGAATTGATGGAAGGATTTACACAGGTATTGAAAGAAGATGCCGAACTTACTTCCGATGATAATATGATAAAGAGTTATGATAATTCCATCACAATCTCTCACGCAGAAATTGCTAAAGATCCATTGATAGGTAATAGCAACGCTCCTGTCAACGAAGAGGGCGAAATGTCTATCAAGGATCTTCCAGAAGCGCAACACAATTTACCATCAGAAGAATTAACCTGCCATTATTGCGTAGAGATACAAGAGAATGTTATGGCTGATCTCGGATTAATTGTATCTTGTGAATACGAAACAGAAGCCCCAGAAAGAATGACGCATGATCATCCTGGTAGTCCTGGTGGTATTGAGATATATTCTGCTAAAATTGTAAGAGTAGAAGAGATTTCAGGAGTATTCAAGAAAGATACTGGGGAAGTAATACCTAATTTTGATGATAATTCCATCGATACTGCTTTACTCAACAAGGATTTATTCGAGTTAGCAAATGAGGGTAGAGTTGGAACTACAGATCATGGGCAAGGCGGAGTATATATTGAGCCGTCTCACGTTAATGAAAAAATCCTGGCTAGAGATTTAGAGAATAAAATAGGAGAAAATGCCGCCGATTCAATAGACGGCGAAGATGATAACAATGACCCAGCATACTATAAGGGTAAATATATTCCAAGAGATATCGATGAAAACGCCGGAACAGAAGGTGGAGAAATTGCTGATCAACCAGGAGAAATTATGAACCCAGTATCCCCAGAAGATCAAGCAGCAGGATTCGACCAAATAGACAACAATCAGGAACTCATTATGATTACTCCTGACGGAACCAAGCACGCCGCTCAAAAATATAATTCAGATGTCATTGATGCTATGAAAGCCATTGGATGTACTTTTACTCCCAATGCTCCGGTAGACGAAAGCAAATATTCCAAAGAACTCGGAGTTCCTAACGCTAACGATGATGCTACATTCGGAATAAATCATACCTTCAATATTGATGATAATGTTCTATTCGAAGGACATTATCGCACTATCACAAATGTAGACGGACAGTATCTTACTCTCGTTGACAGTCATAACGAATATATCGAAGTTCTTGCGGAAGATTGCGAATATGCTAATACGGAAGAGAGAGATATTCTTGGTGAGCGCTTCGAACAAGGCAATATATCTCTTCTCAATGAATGGGAGAAGATTGACGCAAAGATGAACAAAGAAGAAAATCTCATGGGCATCAAGAGACAATACGATCTCCGCGAAAAGAAGAATGTAAAGTTCCTTGTGGAAGATTTTACAGGAGTAGCATCATTACCAGTCATGAATAGTCCAGGTATAGATGACGAAGATGTTCAAGAAGAAGGTAAAGCAAATCCTGGTTTTATGCTCTCAAATCCTTCATCGAACACAGCAACCCTCGACGATCATACCGCTCCTGCTCCTAAACAGCAAGCACAGTCTAAAATTGATAGTTGGGATTATAAGGGCAAGAAGGTTATTCGTCTTGTCGCTCCTAACGGACTAAAAGCAGAAGTAATTCCAACGATGTCTAATCAAGGTCCTCGCTTCTATTACTATCTCGACAATAAGAAGATAAAGTCTCCTGACGGTCAAGAGAACTGGGATTTAGATGATATTAGCAAGAAATTATCTAACCTAGAAGCACAAGGCGTTAGTCTCTATGATATCGTGAAATTGACTACAAAATTAGAAGTTCTCAATCACCATATGATGTCACCACAAGAAGAGAGCAATGTTCCTTATGCTGGAAAGTTCAGAAATCCAGAATTGAGACAGACAAATCTCGATGAAACTGGTTATCAGTATTTCGAAGACGCTCAATCGCTTGCTTATATCAATGAAGGTGTAGAAGTAGCGGTAAAGGAAGATATCGAAGAAGGCGCGGAAGAGACTAATAGCAACATTGAACTACCAGAAAGCAAGGAAGCATAAAATGAAAAAGAAACTAAACTCGGTCGCTCATAAAATCGCTATGCTTAATGAAGATGTTATGCCAGATACATTGAACGAAGATGGTATGGGTGGAGGAGAAGCACCAGGCGGAGCAATGGGAGGAGCGGTAGCAGGAGCCCCAGGAGCATGCCCAGGATGTGAAGGTGACGGAGAAGTTCATGCTGGAGATTGTCAACACGCAGCACAGAATAACCTCCCAAGAGAAGGGTTCGGTTATGTGATTGCTCCAGAACACAAGAAGAAGCATCACCATATAGAAGACGAACAAAGCAATCCGTCAATTCCTGACATCAATGATCAAGGGCTTATGCCAGCGGAAGAAGCAGCAAAACTTGGTTCTGGTACTCGCTTTCATGATGTAGAGAAAGCAGCAAAAGCATCTGGAGCCGATAATCCAGCAGCAGTAGCAGCCGCAGCAGGAATAAAGAAGTATGGCGTGAAGGGAATGGAGAAATTGGCTCATCATAACGAAGAGAATGAAATCCGTTCCGTAGATATGGCGAAGGACCATGAACACAATGCTCAAAAGAAGGATGCTGGATTCGAAGACGTTTCTCATCCACTAGAAGAAGCAACTTATCTCCAATCAGGACTAAGCACCAGAGAAGCGCCAATTCCATTCACCCAGGACCCATCTAATGAAGGTGTTCCAGATTATCTCAATGACGAAGAAAAAGCATCAGTAGGTCTCAAATCACAAACAGGAATGCCAGCGGAAAGCGGTAGTTCTATGGAGGAAAGTATGTCAACCACAAGCATCATGGATCAATTCAAGAAGGGAGATATCGTCAACATCGACAGAGTTCGCAATGTTGAATGGATTGTCGAAAGCGTTCAGATTGACCCAGACCAAATCACCGTCAAGTCAGGTAAGAGAAAGAAGACACTCTCACCAAAAGTCTCCTTCATTGAGCACGTTGATGGAGCAGAAGTCCATAAGGAACGTCAATTCGATAATATTGAAGCGCTACGCGAAGAATACTTGAAGATGACTATTGCTGAAAATCCAAGAGGGCTCAACTCTGATTGGATTACCTATACTGAAGGCGAAGCACCAAAAGTAGAGGAAGATAAGCGTCCTATCCTAGAGAAGAACGAAATCTACCGCATTATCAAGGATCGTGGACTTCAGCATGAGAGTGAAAATAAAGTTCTCCAATCGCTCTGTGAAGAAATGGGTAATCCGTTAGCAGAAATCCAACGTATCCTAGAAGATGTCGGATTGAGCGTTGCCAATGAAACAATCGACACCGGATATCGCTACAATGCTTCTGCCTTCGAAGAGAACGAATATGGACTTACTAATACTCTTGAAAATGCTTGGAAGGATATTGAAGCAAAGGAATTGGAAGAGACTGCCAAGAAAAATGATGAGCAACCTGGAGCAAATGGCGGCGGATTAGGACCAAAGCAACATCATGTCAAGTTCAATCTATAAATCGTTTTAGAATAATGAATTGGAAGAACCTCTGGTATAATAAAAGCCAGAGGTTTTTTATTTTATAAAGGAAATGTAATGGGGATCAATGGGAAGGCAAAGGGATCATCACAAGAATTAAAAATAAGCCACGAGTTCTCTGCCCGCTTCAATGATCACTTCCAGAGAACTCCAGGATCAGGGGCATTTGTGGGAGGCTTCAACCGCTTCAAAGCCGCTACATTGAGAGTCGATGCTCAACAGATATTATCCGGCGATCTCATATGCCCAGAGTTCTTCCCGTTCAGCGTAGAAAGTAAGAACTATTCAGAAAAAGGGGGCCCAAAGTTATATGCCATTTTAGAAGGGGCAGACAGAGTTCTTGATGGATGGATAGAACAAGCCAAGGGAGATGCCGCCTTCGCTAAAAAAGAATATATGATTTACTGGAAAATTACTCATAAATCAACGTATATTACCGTGGATTATCAGAAGTTTATAGATATTCTAAAAATAAATAATAAAGAACTTCCAGAATATTTTATCAAGTATAGAACAGAGATAATATTAGATAAAAACACATTCCTTGATAATTACGTTGAATACTACCTTCCCATAGATAAGAGGGCGAATATCAAGCGAACTGCGGACATAAAGGATATAAATAATAAAACAGAGGTAAAAGTAAATGATACAGAACAGCCGAAAACTATCTGAACTCAATAGTAAGTGGAGAGTTTTATCCGAAGGCGATGATGGGTTAGCACTCCCCCCTCTTCCCCACCAAAGAGGAGAAGACTTCGAAATAAATTATGGAATAAACGAAGAAACGGTTGCTAAATTGCTTATTGGTATTACAGTTGATGGTGAATATGAGAGCGACGAGGATCCGGATGCTGTACGGGGCCGCCGGCAATTGGGTTCCAGAAGTAATTTTATAGTCAATAGTGCCAATGTAGAACGAATTATCAAAGTTATCCAAGTGTTCAATCCAATAGACGGGGAACCAATAACAAACCAGAATATTACAATAGATAACTTCAAGCAATTAGTAGGTCAAGATTTATTCAAGTTCGCGGAAACCGGATTACTCCTCAATGAAGAAGGAACAGGACCAATAAGCCAAGAAGATTTAGCAAGCCAGATAGAATATCTTCATAAGAATAGTTTGGAAGAAGGAAAACTAGATGAAGGCGGTCAATTGGAATGTGAACTCTTCGAGATAGAACCAGGAAAATGGTATTATACTACGGACGATGAATCTGGGCAAGCTATCTCTTATGGTCCATTCCGTAGTTCAGAAGCAGCAAAAAGCCATTCACAATCAAATTATCCAAATAGATATGATGCTTGGCACGCAACCCCTTATGCTCAAATAGAGAAATTGAAACCACAATGGAAAAATAGTTATGTTAGGGCCGCCATGAACGCGAAAAAAGTGAAATTGGGAGAAGGGCTTGAAGATATTACCTCTCAGGGGTTAGCTGCCCGTGGCTTTAAAAGAGTAGAAACTCCAAGTAAACAGCAAGGAAATGAAAGGTCTGCTCTACCTCCAATACCAGCAGGAGCCAGTACTGATGTTAGTTGGGTTCAGAATAGGACAATAGACGGGAAACCGACTAAACTTACTTTATACGATGATCCGAATGGGTGGGAGGCTAAATACGACGGAGAGAATGATACAGTACCAGTTCATGATGAAATTGATTTAAATTATGTTCTTAAAAGATCAAGACCAGTAGACGAAGAACCAGAAAAAGTTACATATAGAAGCCCGGAAACCCTCCATGCAATAACCGCTTGGGCTAACCCGCCAGGCCCCCAGGCTAAAGATAATGGTGAAGGCGGATTCCTTCCAGAACAAGAAGGGAAACAATCTCTTACTGAAAGCACTCGTTATAATTGCGAGTTCTATGAGATAGAGCCTAATAAATGGTATTATGCGTTAGATAACACAGAACCAGAAAACTCTTATGAATATTCATTAGACTGGATATCTAAAGTAGGAGTAGGACTAGTAGGACCGTTCGATTCTATTGAAAAGGCAGAAAATCATCTACAAAGAAATGAGGCAAATCCTGGTGGTTGGGACGTTTACAAATACGATAAAATATCCCCAAAAGTGAGAGCAGGCCTTAAAAATATACTACTTAAGAAAGATTGGAAGGCTCCACTCGACATAAAAAATCAGCCATCAAGTTCTACTACTTCTTCTACTACACCCCCAAAAGAAAGAGTATGGACACCAGAAGAGATAGAACTGTCTAAATTGGTTAGAACTTTACGTACCAATAGAGAAGACCTTCCGCCTCGCCTGCTCGCTGGATACGATGCCGCTCTGAAAAGATATAAAGAATTGAAAGCAAAAGGCGTAAAGATGGAAGAAGGGATTGAAGATAACGCTTATGATATCGCACCGCCAAGAAATAAAGTTATGGATAATGAACGAATTACCCCAGAATTACTTACTAAATTGGGGTTTAAAAACGAACCTATAGAAGGGAATGTCGGATCGACGGATTTGTGGGAATTGAAGTTTAATCATAACGGTAAATCGGATATTTTTAGTCTTACGCAGCATCCCCTAAAAGCCCATCCTATTGTTAAAATTCCAAGTAAGTTCTATAATGCCGATAAATGGTATGGAATATTTGATACTCTACCAGAAGGCAAGGGTGGTAATGACGCAGACTATAATTCTCAGCCATATTATGAGTTCCAATCAGCCGCCGCATTAGTAGGAGTTTTAAGAAAGGTTATTCCTTCTATAACTTCTCTAACAGAAGGACTTGAAGATGTTATTGATACTCCTGAAAAAGAAGTTGGAGAAATAGAGAAGGAAGAGCCTGCGAAGGAAGTTGAGGTAGATGTAGTTGCTGTATCAGATGAGAAGACAGAAGAAGCACCTAAAAAATCCTCAAATAAGAATACTCCAACCTCAACCAAGTTCTCTATAAAGGATGATAATAGTGCTCCTACAAGCGATGTAAAAAGGGAACAAGGCGTAAAGTCATCTGGTATCAAAGAATATAATGCTACTGGTAAAGTTGTTCCAGAAACTACCTCTCCGGTCGCAAGAGAAATGGGTGTAAAATCTGGTAGAAAGGAAGTAGAAAAGACGGATCACGGGACTAAAAAAGAAGTAGAATTGGCTCAATCAGTAGGAAGAGAGGAAGGTGTCAAGTCCGCTCCAAAAGCATATATGGAAGGGTATAAAGAGACAATATCCAAGTCCTTACAGAATATCAAAGAAAGTTTTAGTATCTAATATAAATAACGTAGATTACATTCACTCAATTTAGGAGATATCATATGTCGCTCGAAGAAAATGACGCAACAATCACCAATCTAAAAGAGGCTTGGGCCAAGATTGAAGCTGGCGATAAAGCCGCTGTTCTCAAGGAAAGCACCAAAACTCAAGGTAATCCGCAAACTCAAACTTCAAAAAAGTTTAGTGTTGCTGATAACCATAGCAAGCCTGTTACTCAAGTTGACAGAAATCCCGGTAGCGTAGACGGCGCCCGCGAGGTCGGCGATTCCCACGGTTCAGACAAGGCAGTGGAACTTGCCAAACCCATACAAAGATCTGAAGGGGCCAAGGCAGGAAATTCTGAAGTCGGCGATGAACATGGAAAAAAGGCTGCCGTAGAAGGAAGTAATCCCGTACCCAGAAGTGAGGGTTCAAGTTCGGCCCCACAAAAATACGACGCTTTTAGAGCGAAAATAAAGCAAACTTTGGGACTCTCGCTCGAAGACCCAATTAACAAAGTTGGAGATGGGCTCAATGGAAAAGATATCGCAGGTAAAACTAAAACAAAGTAAGTTTTAGTCTCAAAAATGAGTGTAATCAGAGGGGAAGCGGATAATATAATCTGCTTCCCTTCTTCATTTTATTCCGAAAAACTCCTCCTATATGATATAAATAGTAGTGTAAGTTGTATAATAAGTCCCTTGGAAAGACATAATTTATAATTTACTTGCCTTGAATGGTTCAATACTATCCAAGGGACTTAACCATTCAAGGGAGTAAAATTATGTTTAATAATCCAAACGACGAACAATCATCGGAATCTTCCAATATCTATAAAATATTATTCCCATCAAATAAAGTTTATATAGGACAGAGTTGGGATTATATAAGAAGGTTTAGTTGTTATAAAAGGTTGGAATGTAAAGAGCAACCTAAACTCTATAACGCATTGAATAAGTATGGATGGGATAATACCGAACAAGAACTTCTTGATACATGCTATACCCAAGAAGATTCAGATGAAGCAGAAGATTATTGGATAAATTATTATGACGCAATACATAATGGATATAATTGTAAACAAGGCGGCAGCAATGGAAAGCTTAGCCTAGAAACTTGCGAAAAAGTAAGTGTTAGCCTACAAAAATATTGGGCTAATATGACACCGGAAGAATATGAATTAGTACGTGAAAGAACGCCACGCGGAGAAGAACATTGGTTGTTCGGTAAGTTGCCGTGGAATAAAGGAATGAAAACACCAGAAGAAATTATTGATAAGCAAAGAGGAGAAAATCATTATAATTGGGGTAAACCAGCGTGGAATAGCGGATTGAAGCTTCCACAAGAACATTGTGAAAAATTCCCGCACGGAGAAGAGCATCACTTCTGGGGAATGCCAGCTCATAATAGACAGAGAGTTGAAATTGATGGTATTATTTATGAAAGTAAAACTGCCGCGCATAAAGCTCTTGGTATCCCAAGAAATGGAAGAAATAAAATAGAAAAAATGTTCCCAACTTTTAGAATTATCCCTTCCTAATCCTCTTCTTGGCTTTATAATCTCTCTTATGAAGAACCTCTATATCGATTATTCTCACTTATGTTATCGCGCCTTGTTCGTCCTCTCTTCCGATATCCAGGAGGTTGGATATAATATTCTTCGCCATTTTCTTCTTAAAAACATTCTCTCTTCCATCGATAAGTTCTCTCCAACGAAATGTTATATTGCCTGCGA